>Ga0181346_1000445_pt1 | contig 18033 bp, 28 predicted proteins | sample Su13VDMM15DN_FD_130100 | JGI IMG/M metagenome (GOLD analysis project Ga0181346, IMG submission 130100) | Freshwater viral communities from Lake Michigan, USA - Su13.VD.MM15.D.N | ecosystem: Environmental > Aquatic > Freshwater > Lake | place: USA: Michigan | collected 2013-07-15 | reverse complement strand
GGACGCGACTTGCTCTTTATTTAACGCAAATTTTTAAGTTTCTGATGCAAAATGGCCGGGTGGGGTGGCTGTTAGTCATCTAAAGAGGCGGTGGTAGTCTGTATGCTCATAATCTTTAATAGGTGGGCCATAGCGTCTGTATACGCCCTTTTGCTCTAACTGAGTCTTATATGCGTGGTGAGTAGAGCATAAGGACTGAAAGTAATTAATAAAGAATGCAGTTCTATCTATAGCAGACCAAGGGAATATATGGTCCACTACGTTGGCTGGTGTAACTACCCCCTCGGCATTACAGCCAGCGCATAGTGGGTATTGGCTTAACTGTATTTGACGCTGTACTAGCCATTGGCGGGTGGTATACATCGCATTAAATTCTGCGCGTTCAGTGGTAATGGGCCTAGTGGTAGCCCTTGGCTTATCTCGCCCGCCATGCTCTAAGCATTTAGAATTCAGTAGACTTTTTGGGTTCTGACATCCTAAGTCGGTGCACGTGGTCTGCCTTGGTACAGTAGGCATTATTCATGCCCTGCGATTACCCATCCAGCGAATTCGCCAAAGCGAAATACCTCAGTACAACTAGGGGCTACCCATTGCATAAAGTGGTGGGGTAATGGACGCTGTACACCAGATAGAGATAATTCTTTTTCCACAATCTCTTGCGCGGGTACGCCCGTGGATACCTTTCCCGCAATAGTAAGCCTATGTAATATTGTGGATAAATACCCAGTAGCCGCTTCTGTCTTGTCAAAAATAATAAGTGCGCCGCCTTGCCTTATCTTGGTTATTAATTTATGAACAAAGGCTTTGCGTTTGGCTGGCGGTATAAACATTAGCACCAAAAAACAGACCGCTACGTCATATTGCTCATATTCATAGTCGACAGCATCTGCGACTATTAATTGGCCCGGGCCGTGGTAGACCTCTGCCATTTGCTCTGAGTTGTCAATTGGAATATAGGTCGCATTGCGCTTAATTAGTATGTCTTGCATGGCAATACCAATGTTGCCAGTAGATGCGCCAATGTCATACATTAGGCCTTGTTCGGGCAAGTAATGGCGAGCAATGTGAGCAACCGCACCAGTCGCCAAGTCATACCACGGCAGTTGTTCTCTAACGTGCCGATTAAATGCCGCCGCCACATCCGCGTTCTTGAATGTCCAGTCACTTGGTACTTCCATCAAAGACCCCCAATTTAAGTAAATTTTCAGCAACTGCCTTCATCACCAAAGGCGCAACCATTCGCCCACATCTTTCAACTTGTTTCCCATACGTGCCAGTCAAAACATAATCATCTGGAATAGACATAATACGTTTGATTTCCGATACCGTATAAGCCCGATTGTCCCAATGGCAAGTGTTGCCAGCGCCAATATTGCCGTTGGTCGCAGTAACGCAATAAGACTGCCTATGCTTAGTACCTTTGCTTAAAGTAAACCGCTTAAGGTGGCTCGTGCCGGGTCTAAGTGTTTTCAGCAAAGGGTAAATTGAATATCGGCTAAGGTCCGTTTGCTCGCGGTCTTGTTCTGTAAATTCTAAGTCGGCAAACGCCTCTGCCAACGTCACTTGATATTCAAATGGCTTTGGGTGTGTTATGCCTTCATATTCTGGCTTCCATAGGTCGTTGCGAATGCCTACAAATATAGTCCGGGCGCGCATTTGCGGTACGCCAAGCCACTGCGCGTCAAGTACCTTACAAATTACGTGATAGCCGCAGTCTTGCAACTGTTGGTATATCTCTTTAAAATATCCTTTGGCTTTGCCTTTAATTAGGCCAGCCACGTTCTCAGCAATAAACACCTTTGGCTGTATCCCTTTTACCAATCGGGCATATTCAAAAAATAAATCATCTACCACTTGATGCGCATCGTCTGAGTATGCTTTCACTTCGCCCCAACCCTTTTCGCGTTTACCCGCCGCGCTGAAAGCCGAACAAGGTGGCGAACCATCAAACAAATCCAACTCGCCTACTTGCATACCAATATCGGCCAGTATGTCCTCTGGCTTTACTTTGCGAATATCGCGCTGATCAAGCATAGAGTTTGGGTGATTGGCTTTATATGTCTTGGCGGCTTCTGGAATAAACTCATTTGCCCATAAGACTTGAAAGCCCGCCATTCGATAGCCAGTGCAAGAGCCACCGCCCCCACTAAATGTAGATATGACTTTTAGCCCATTTGGTTTGATGGCACTAACCTCTGCCATTGTTGGTATGTAATATTTCTTGGTCATGCGACCTTGCCACTCCACTCATACCCGCATTTAGGGCATTTGTGGTCAGTGGCAATATCTTCGTCAAACTCTTTAAAATCTTTTGGTGGCGGTTCATCAAACATTAAGTCTGCGAGTTCAGCCTCATCAAAGCCAACAATGCCAAGGTCAAAACCCGCGGCTTGCAATGCATCTAATTCCAATTTCAATATGTCTTTATCCCACGTTGCATTCATTGCAAGTTGGTTATCGGCAATGACGTAAGCCTTTTTTTGCTCATCCGATAAGTCGTCCAAGGTAATAGTAGGGATAAATTCGTGTTGCAGTTTAATCGCCGCTAAAACCCGTCCATGCCCCGCAATAATGCCGCTTGCCTTGTCTATTAATACTGGATTGGTAAAACCAAATTCCATAATAGACGCGGCAATTTGTTCGACTTGTTCGTCACTGTGTTGGCGGCTATTCATTTCATAGGCAGTCAACTCTTGTGGGTCTTTATAGACAATTTCTAATTCTGTCATGTCGTGTCCTTTGGTGTTTATTTGAGGAATTTAAGGCGATATACAACGTGGTTGACCAAGGTTGCAATGCCGTCCACTTCGTTTTGAATTTCAGAATCTTGTGGCAATTCTTTGCGTCCCTGTCGTACAAAATCTTGAATGTTTAGCATGTATTCCAAAGGCGGCAAATTGGCATTCATGAACGTACCACGATAGGCTGGCAAGATTTTGCCGTATGCGCCCATTACAGATTCAGTTAGCGAATCAACCAATTCGGGAATATCTTCGTAATAGGCTTGTAACGCACGATGCGCCGCGTCAGAACCTTCGCCCGTTACTTGAAAATGTAATATATGAGCCGTTGCCGCTGAGTGCAACAGTACAGATGCAAACTTTGCTGTGTCATCAAGATTCATTTTGCGTTTCCAGTTTTGTAGGATGGAAATGATACAACCAAACCTTTTTACGGCCTAGTTTGTTTTGGTTTTCGATAGATTCACGCGACAAGTATTTGCCTCTGCGAAAATAGCAAAGTGCCATCGAAATTTCGCTGGCTTTTAATTCTGGCAACGCTGTCTTGATGTCATTCAGCGTTAGCGCAGATTGCGCCGCCTTAAAAACCTCTTTGACTTGCACTGTCGCGTTAGGCATAAAAAAACCCCTTGGTGTTAGCAAGGGGCTATCATACTGTAAGTATGAGGGGTGTCAAGCGGCGATTAGAGCCTCGGCCGCACTTGCTTTAACTGTATCGCCAGAGCCAAACCAAGTCTTGTTTAAACGCGCATCTTGAGTGCGCGCGGGGTGATGGTGGTCGTAATATTCGGTGATGGCGTTAAGCAAACCCCACTTGGTATTACCAGCCAACTCTACGCCTTTGGCCTCGCCGTTAAACAAATCCATAATTTTACGATAGGCGCGGTTTTTCTCTTGGTCATATTCTTCGTCTTGTAATTTGCTGGACTTTAAAACCAGCGTCTTAACAAAGTCTGCGGCCTTGGTTTGCGACATCTTTTGCGACCGAAGCAATTGACCCATTTCGATATATGAGCCAAAACTTGCTACGGCGTTACCAAGACGCTGTTGCATAAGTTCGGTTTTAAATTCGCTGGCGTGTGTGAATGACACCATCTGATCGCTGTTGCTGGTCGCCATTGACAAAGTGTTATTACATACAACGCGGACGGTAGTGAATCGCGCAGTGGTTGCCAACTTTTTGTCTGCGCCAGTTGAAAGCAGTAAAAAGCCGCCGATGCCATCGCCTTTGCTGATTTCGCCAAACTTACCTGTTTCTGCCAAAGCCCAAAGGCGTTTACCACCAAACAGTGTGCCAGCGGTATGTAAACGAAAACCGTTTTGCTCTACCAAGTTGCGAAAAAATTCTAGGACTTGCAAAGGCTGGACTGGCTTGTAACGGTCGGACACTACGGACAAAGGCATATTGTTGTCTGACCGATGCAATACGCGCTGGCCTGTGTATTGCATTGTTGTATCGCCAAGCACGGGGTGATACTGTACTGGCGCGGAAAGAATTTCCCAATCCATACCAGCGGCTTTGCGCCATTGCTCTATGGTTGCATCTTGCTGAAGTTCTTGGCCAAGGCCGTGCCAAGGTGTGTCGCCAATAAAAGCCATTTCGGTATAGCCATTTGCGCGTGTGGTGAGTTCGTGTGCCATGATGATTTCCTTAAAAGTTGAGATGATTAACGGATGAAAATGCAAGGGAGTTCGTGACGGATGCCACGGCTGTCATAGTATGACTCGCCGCAACCTGATGCCCATTCGACCAACAGGACTGCGAGAGCCAAACCAATGATGGTTGCAAGGAGAACAGAGAGGATTTTTTCCATGTTAGCCTTAGAGTAAGTATGACGCGGGGATGATGCCAATATCTGTGCCAATCGTTTTGTTGAACGATGACCATGCGCGATAAAAGCCGTTTGATGTTTGCTCGACCACAAAGCGTGAGCCAGCGGGCCAGCCGTTGTATTCGTGCTTGAGGTATGCGACCAGTTTGTTGTTGATAAGTTTCATGATGTTTGCGCCTTTAAGTTGGTAGAAGTATTATAGGTTGCTAACTTAGGGGAATTTGCATTCCCCCAAGGTTTTTATGCCACAAAATCCTCGCCAGCCTCGGTTTTTCTGAGTTCTGCTTGCTGGATTAAATACCGACAAATATCGGATTTATTAGCCAATTTACCGTTGGCTTCTATGCTGTACTCAATTTGTTTTAGGCTTGGATTATGTAGTGTCCAAGGGTGTGAGGCTTGTGCGCAAATTCTTGAACCCTCAAACCATAAAAAGGTAACAGCGCGAATTGCACCTCTTTCTGTTTTATGAATTTCTGCAATGGTTCTAACTTGCGCCTCAGAATGGTCTGTTACGACCACCAATTGACCTACATACAATTTGTGCCTTGGTAGACTTTTTTTCATGATTACTCCTTTAGGTTTGCCACCAACTTCGTGCTGGTGTAGAAGTATTATATGTTGTATTAGTTGGCTGTAAACTCTTTTTTGCAGATTTGTTAGGAATATGATACGCCTTTTTGAAAACAGAGGTTCACATAAAGAAAAAAAAGTCCCGCATTTTTTAAGATGGGGACTTTTAAAAACGACAACTGCTCAGAGCATTCGGGAACTGCTCAGTTGTTATTTTATGGCGCTATGTTAACCACAGATAAAAACCATGCAATATCCCTATGGGAAAAAATATTGCACCAGCAACCAAAAATCCCCACATTGCGTGTGCAAAGCAAGTAAAGATATGTGTCAGCCAAGCGGCGAGACAAGTCCATCCAAAAATTGCACCCATGGTTTACCTCTTAAAAAGGAATGTCATCGGTAAACTCTGATAAGTCTAAGTCTTTTACTGGCACGGCTCTTTTAAAGTCGCCCTGTTGCCCGTCTGACTTGCTGGTCAAAATTTCGAGTTTTTCACAAATAATTTTGGTCGTGGCTTTTTCTATCCCGTTCTTGTCGGTGTATTTTTCTGTTTTCATTTTGCCTTCGACATAAACCTTTGTGCCTTTTTTAAGGTACTCGCCAGCAATTTCGGCAAGCCGCCCAAAGGTAGCCACGTTAATCCATTCGGTTACTTCTTGCTGTTGCCCAGACTTGTCTTTGTATTTTTCGGTAATGGCATAACTGAAATTGGTTACCGCCTTGCCGTCTGCCATAAAACGCATCTCAGGGTCGCGCCCTAAATTGCCAATGCCCGTGTGTTTGTTTACTGCCATTTTTATTCTCCCAGTTTGATGATTAAATTTTCGACTTCGCCTAAAAACTGATGTACTTCCTCTTGCATTAGCGCAATCAGTTTGTCGTCCCGATACACGCGAATAACTAACAACTGCTTACGCACAGGCAATCGCGGGTCGTAAGAAACAAAGTCGCACCATGCGCGGTTTGTTACCCATAACTGGCATTGCATTTGGTTGTAATACTTGCTTGGCACTTCTGGATTTAAAAGATACTGCACGTGCGTACTGGTGTTTGGGCATTTAACTTCGACCAAGCCACCATCGCCTACAAGCCTGTCGGGTGACACGCCAAGCCAATTGATAGTTTGGTGTAGCCAAAAGCCTGTGCGCGTTAAAAAAGTATCTTGGTGCGCCTCATAAGCCATGCAAGCAAATTGCTCTTGCTCTATGCCCCATTCCATCGCGGCGTTGGTGTAGCCATCGCTAACAGATTCACCAGTTATGCGTTCTGCTACAAGTTTGACCTTGTAGTTGTACCGCGTAACCGATTCCTCTTTGCCTTTACCCTTTGCCATTACATCGCTAATGTGGCTGGCGGTAATATGACCAAGACGAGCCTTATGCCATTCGTCTGACCCTTGCTCAATATTTATATATAATTGGTCACGCATTTAATAACCTCCGCACCAATGATTGCTTGACTTCATTTATGGTGTTTGCCATATAGTGACCATCGTAATGCTCAAATGGTTGCCATACAGATATTTCACTTTCCCAGTCTGGTTCTTCTGTCATCATGGTTAACACTTGGTCATAGGATAATTCTGTGTTGTAGTCGGACAAAAATAAATCCAAAGCAAAGTTTTGCGCAAATATTTCAATTTTGTCAGGCGAAATTTTTTTCATAGCACCTCCGCAATTTCTGTTAATGCAAAACGTGCGCCAGCGTGCCACATACCTAATGCGTCCACAATAGATGTGTAATAAAATGAAAATTCCGGAAAATCCGTATTTCCGGCATTCAACATAACAACAAATGCAACTACTTTTTCATGCGACATTGATGCTACGTTATTTCTAAATGCGTCAGCAAATGCGTTAATTTCTTTGTCAGTCATCATGATTGCACCTCAGGTTTTGGAAACGTTGCAACTTGAAAAAACATTTTGCAATTATCTTTATGAGCCTCTAAAGTTTTCATTGCGTCTTGATTGCCTTGCACTATGCGAATAGCGGCAACATAGGCCGTCTTTAAATCACCCTCTGTTTTGGCATCGTGCATAGCCAAAATTAATGGCTCTAGGTCGATTGACACAGGTTCGACATCGGGCAAATCTTCGCCAGCATAGATGTATATGGCGAGACCAAACATTGCCAAGTTTTTTACCAAGCAACGCATCAACGTTTTGTTAACGTCAAACATAGTAAACGCCTCAACAGTCTTTTCGCCAGCGCGTGTCATATAGGTATATGGCTCGTTTTTCATCGCTTTATTTTTGCCGTCCATTACTGGCAACCACATTTCATGCGTCACGCCTTCAACGGTTACCTTTGTATAAACCATTGCGCCAGCGGTGCTTTCAAAATAGGGTAAGCCCATATGGTCTTTTTCTATTGTGTAGGTGGCATCGGGACAATGCTGTTTAAAAGTGTCCCACGCCCACGCCCATGACAAGTATGTCAAACCGTCTTTGCGTTCTGTGTGTTCGTTTACGTTAATTTTTCGCAAGTCGTTAAATGTCGCCATGATTATTTCCCTTCATCAATTTCAGTCGTTGCTTGCTCTTTTGCTTGGTCGTTGCAATACTCGGTTACAGCCGCCCAAATTGTTTCGCCAAGCAATGCGTAGCCGTTACCAGTTGCCAAAATATTTTTTATTTCTTGCTCATATTTTTTTAAGCAATCGTCTGCCAACGCATTGGTAAATACATGGTAGTCTTGCGCATCCCACTCGCCACCAATTTCTGTAAGTTCATCGGTGCGCGCCTCTATTGCTTCTAATCGGGCTTCTGCTTCTTGAAACGGCTGTTCTAGCCAATCATCGTATGTCATACTTACTCCAGTTTTTGAACATACCGCAACATCGCGGTAGAAGTATTATATACAGGAAAACAGTTGTATGAGGTACGCGGCAAAAAAAGATGTCAACGAAAAGTTGATAGTTGACTTTATGCGCAAAGCGGGCGCAAGCGTATATATCGCGGGCTTGCCAGTCGATTTAATCGTAGGCTATTGCGGTCAGACGCACCTTGTTGAAGTCAAGAACAAACTAAGTCGGTATGGCAAACGCGGTTTAAACGACAACCAAAAAGAGTTTGCAACAAACTGGCTTGGCAGTGCCGTAGTAATTATCGAATCAGTTGAGGCCGCGCAAGATTTTTTTAAAGCACTCGCCAACAACCAAAAATAGATATATGATTGGTTTCCACGGCTAGGGCTGAAGTCATGAGCAGTCCGAAAAGGCGAATCGTCAGCGCCATGCCGTGGTCCTTTTCTGACGTTCTGACGAAAGAACAAATGCACTATTACCAACATCACATTGGTGACTTTACTAAAGACACCGCCTTTTTGACCAACGCCGAGGCTATGGTCTATCTTAAATTGCTTTGGTTGTATTACGACACAGAGCAACCTTTGCCAAATGATTTATTCATGCTATCCATGCGAACCAACACGCGTGACGATGAGCAAATGCTTGATGGCATTTTAAAAATGTACTTTACCTTGGTCGATAACGTTTGGCGACACGATAGATGCGACCGCGAAATTAATGAATATCAAACGAAAAGTGAACAAGCGTCACGCGCTGGTCGAGCATCCGCGCAACGCAGAGCCAACGGACGTTTAACGGACGTTCAACCAACCATTAACCATGAACCATTAACCAATAACCATATTATTGACAACACAACTGGCGTTGTGTCTTTGCCCAAGGTTCGTAGAAACGGAACACGACTGTCAGCAGAATGGTCGTTACCAAAGGAATGGGCAGACTGGGCAAAACAAGAACGGCCTGACCTAAACGCGCAAAGCGTTGGCGAACAGTTTAAAGATTTTTGGGTTGCTAAGGCGGGGTCTGGTGCAACCAAACTGGATTGGCTTGCCACTTGGCGCAACTGGGTACGCAATCAAAAAGCCCCGCGCATAAACCCCGCAGACGCAATACGCACCACAGTACCAAGCACAACAGAACGTGACCCCACATTGGTCAGACTTGAGGAGGAACGAAAAAATTGCAAACCACCAGCACCCGAGGTATTAGCCAAGATGAAAGCCCTCAAAGGAAAAGTCTTTGGCGCAAACGACAACACAAAGGAATCAGCATGAACATTCGCCTAGCCTACTGCGACTACATAGCGCATTTAATTAAAACCAACTTGCTTGCCAATGACAACGATAAAGAAAAATTATTGTCTGACATTGGAAAAATTCAATACGACCTTACCGAGGCTGGCGAGTTTGACAGTACCACCAAGACCATAGATGTCATTGACATTAATGACAAGCAGTATCGAATCATCATTCAGGAGTTGTAATCATGAGCACGACAGCACAAGACATAAGCCCGTTTCAAGCACTGGACTACATACGCGATAACGCCAAGGCTTACGCCGAAGCCAAGGCCAACGTGATTTATATGACCGAGTACCGCAAAACCATTAAAGCCACGTTGATGGCATCGTCAAGTGAAAAAACAGAGTCAGCAAAAGAAACCTACGCCTACTCACATTTGGATTACAAAGAGCATTTGCTGGCCTTAAAACAAGCGGTCGCAGAGGCAGAGTTTTTGCGCTGGCGTATGGTTGCGGCAGAGGCCAAGATTGAAGTATGGCGCAGTTTAGAGTCATCTGCCCGCGCCGAAGGTAGGTCCACAACATGATTAGGGTATACCTAAGTCAAACTGAATTTATGGTTTTAAACTTTGTTGGCAAACTTCGTTCGCAAGTAACCAGTTCGCATGGCACGGATATGCTACAAGATACAACTTTAAATGGCTTGCAAATAAGTTGTGATGGCGTAATTACCGAGTATGCAGTTGCCAAATATCTTAATCTTCATCTTGATTTAAATTGCGATTTTCGGGAATTTGGTGCTGACTTGGTTTCAGCAAAAGGGGCAAGTATTGATGTGAAGTCAACAAGAACCGCTGGCGGGAATTTAAACGCAGTAGGTTGGTCAAACGGAAAGACTGCCGACATTTTTGTCTTGACAGAAGTTCTTGCATCATGCGTTGGTATAGTTGGTTGGATTCATCGTGATTTATTTTTGCGCAATGAAAATGTGGTTACACCAAAAGGCCGCAAGCCGTACTATTCCGTATCACGCGACAAACTGACACCCTTTTATGAACAAGCAGACGCAAAAACACTATAACGCTGTGGCAAGTCTTGGTTGCATTCTTTGTCATCATCTTGGCAACCATGGAACACCCGCAGAAATACATCATATACGGCGTTTAGGCGGTAGACGCGACCTTGCCCCTGTGATACCCCTATGCGTAGAACATCATCGGGGCAATACGGGCGTTCACGGGCTTGGCAACAAAGGGTTTGTTTGCCAGTACGGCTTAACACAAGAGGAATTACTTGCTAAAGTTACGCTGTTGCTTGCTGATTAAACATTGCGTTCAAAATGTGGGCAGTCAACTAAATTGCTAAAGTTGCCACCCCATCGGTTTTTAACGTGCAGACTTTCCCAATATTGACCAAGCGGTGCAAGTGTAGATTTGTCCCAAATAATTTTGCCGTCTTTAAAAAAATTTAGGTCAATGGCGCATCGTTTTAAATGAATCGAATTCATTGTTTTTGATCGACCATTTTTAAAATAGATTGCTTGCTGTTCGGGTGTACGCGCCAACTCGCCACCAGTCACAACAAAGCCAATGTCTGTGGCGTGCCGAATTAACTTTGTTACATCTAGCAAAAATGCCGCTTGCTCTTTTACTAAACTCATTTTTTGCCTTTCATTTCAGCAAGTTTTTCTATTGTGCGTCCACCAAAATATGCGCCCATGATTAACATGCCCCACTGCCCAAGCAGTTGCACGTAGGACTCATTGGCGTTTAACCCAAACGCGGACATCATGGCAAAAAGAAAATAACCAAAAAATATGGCTATCAGGGACATAGGTCGAATGTTCTTGGACAGCCAAGAGTCCGATGCCATATCTGCTTGCCATCGGTCGGTAATGTTTTCAGCATCGCTTTGCGCGGCTTTAGCAAACATTTCCATTTCGGCAAGTTCCAACTTGGCTTTTTCAATGCCTAACTCTAGCAAGCGTTCTTCGTGTTCAAACTGAAGTTGCCGCAGATTGCTGACATCTTCTGGCGTGGGATTGTCTGGAATCTTTACACCCAAAGTCTTTTCAACAACTTCCTTGCCCTTTGCTTGTATCGCACTTGATAACAAGCCTAGACCGTTTGAGGCAAGGCTACTGAGCAGGGATGCTACGATGGGTATCATTTTTTGTTTTCCAATTCAACAATAAGACGGCGAATAATTGTTTCTTGTCGTTTATTTTCTTGTTGCACAGTTAGCATATCAAAATACATTGATGCCATCAAGTACAAAAACAACGGCAGTACTAGCATTACTGCAATTAAACATATAAGAAAAACTACTTGTCCGTGGTCATCTGTTTTATTGACCACAACATCAGGTGGAGGTATATAGTAACTAGGAGAACTGCTCCGATTATTAGCGCCTTGTCCTCCAGATTGCTGAGTCTTTTTTTGCGTTGCCATTTTTTTAACAACTCCGCTTGACGTTCTATTTCAATTTGTAATTCGTTTTCCTCGTTTAGTTTTTTGTATTCTTCCTCAAACCTAGACCATACTGCGCCTAGTGCGGGGTCTGTATGGTAAACCAAAAACTCGCGCAACTCAACCGCTTGGCGTTCTAGTTCAATTGCATGAAACACGTTTTCAAGGGCTTGTGCTTTCAGCGACTTAGTTTTTGGTGGGTCAAGTTCTTGCCGCTTGACTTCTTTTTTTACTTCCTCATGCGCGTCAAAAAGTTGGCCAATGAACCCAGTAATTTCCTTGGTGATTTTATAAACGTCTGTGCCAGCGGCCTTTGCATCTTTATACAAAGCCACGCCTTGCTTGATTCCAGCAATAGCCGCCAACGCAAGAGTAATGGGTTCAATTTCATCCTCACTTAGCGTGGTAAATGACGGACCAAATAACGCCCGTCATACTTAGTATTAACAAGCCAGCAGTCTTTAACATGATGCCTTCAATTCGTTTAAGCCGTGCATTAATTGACTCATACCGCATGACGCAAACTTCTTCATGCGTAGACAGTCGTGCATCAGTAGAGTCTATGGTTGCCATGTTGTTGTCTTTCAGTAAGCCCATGCCACGCAAGAATAGCGCGTGCCATTTGTGATTGTTGTAACACCATGAGGATACAAGAAGTTAGATGGAAAAACAATGACATCGCCAACGGTTAATTTTAACTTTTTGCCTTCAAATATTAAAAAATCACCGCCCTCAAAATCATCATTTAATAACGCAATAATACTTAAAATTGGAATGCCTTTTCGTTCACCATCAAATATTGTATGAATGTGATCGTGGTGCATTTTCATGTTTGTACCGACTTTATAACGATTAAATCTTATGCGCGTAATGTCTTGTATTGGAAAATAATTTGGTGCAAAGTTTGCTACATAGTCAGTTACACAATGTTTAAAAAATTCTTGCAGTTGTGCGGTCACCTCGTCATTCTGATGTGACATATCTAAATCATCGTGGTAACTTGTTTCAATTTTTGTTATTGGATGACTATAACTATGTTTTATCCATTGGTTTTCATCCATTTTAGAAATAATGTCTGTACACAATAAACGATTTTCAATGTTATATACTGCTATATAGTCTTGTAAATTCATTTTATAAACACTTTCATTTAGATTTGATTTTTTTTTACTTATTTTTAAATCATATGCAATTGATTTTCGGAACCCATTAAATTTTAAATTTGGCACTTCATGCATTAAAAGAGATTCCCAAAAAAGCATATCGCCTTCTTGTAAATTCTTAACGCAAAATTGCGAATTATATTCATTATAAATTTCAATTAAATTATCACCATGTTCTAATCTTTTAAGAGGCGAATAAAATTTTATTTGATTGCTATTTTCGGGTAAATCAATATAAAACGTACCAGACAATTGAAACCCATAATGGCTATGCACAGAATGTGTAGATTCAGATGGCATTTGTACAAGCCATAAATTGGCAACTTCAAAATTTAAAGTATTAACGTCAAAACCCATACCAGCATAAAATATAGAGGCATTGTGTTTAATTGCGTTTTTAAGAATTGTTACTGCGTTTTGATTATTTAATGTTGTAGCATCTTCATTTGAATTATAAGTTTCTAAAGTGGTGTAATGATTATCTTTGGTAAATTTTAATTTGTCCTGATTATCAGCAAATAACTGCCTTGCCGTTTCTAATAATTCTGGCGTTTTTGCTGTACCAATTCCAATTTTAAATATAGGATCAATTTCCATTGGTTTACTCTAAAATAACTTTTTTTGCGCCAAGTTGTATAGCGTCATTTGTTAGTTTTTCTTGTGGTCTTGGCGGCTCTAACACTACGGTGTCAGCGGGTATTAATTCAACTTTGGTAGGATCAACATTTCCAACAAGAAATTTTGTATTTTGATCAATTATTCCTATTTGTTTTAATGCATTCCATGTTACTGGATTGCTCATGGCATTTTTTAATCGTGCGGCAGATGGATGTCCATTAGCCATTATTTCCGCTTGCATTTCTCTAACCAACCAAACAGTAAATTCATTTGCGGCATTTGCTTCAAACATTTCCTCATCAGAATACGGCGTACCATCTGCATGTTTTAATCGTGTTGGTTCTGCAATTGCATAAAGTTCATCAAATAATTTTTTTAAAATTGCAATTTCATCGCGCACATCTTGGAAATTCTTTTTGCTTTCATCAGATAATGCTTCCATTTCAAAAATATCGGCTTGCAATTCAATAATTTCATGTTGCGGCGCATTTGTTTCCTGTAAATATTTTAATTTTGCGTACACCGACTGTTCTCGTAATACAGCAACTTGCTCTAAAGCAAGTGCATGTTTACGACCATCCATAAATCCGTGTAATGTTTTAATTTTCTCCCATACGGTTTCACCTATAACTTGATGTCTGTAATTAAATTCTGAATTAAATTTTGCCATTTTTTTCCTTTATGCTGTATACGAAAATCCACACGCCGCTGGACCACTTCTTCCTTGCGCAACTGAAGGTGTATCTGCGGCGATTACACCAGTATTAGATACTAAATTAAATGCGGTTATAAAAGCCCCACTTGGTCCAGCGCGTCCTAAACCAAAAATTGCTTTATCAAGACCATAATTACTTCCAGCAGGTTGTATTCGCGCAGTTCCAACACCCGGTGTATTTGCAGCCACAACTCCTGTATTTGAAACTAAATTACTTATGCTTGATGCAGTGGTTGTTGGAGGAATACTGCCATAAGCAAATATTGCTTTATCGCCGCCATAATTTGCCGCACCCACAGTTGATCGTGCAGTTGTACCAGCATTTGAAATTATTGCCGCCATAACGCCTGTATTTGAAACTAGATTACTTCTACCCAATGTTGATGGTAATAAAGCACCTAATCCCATTATTGCGGTATCTGTACCATATTTTGCACCAGACAAACCACCAGCAACATTGGCCGTTGGCGTATTAGCCGCAAGTACACCAGTGTTTGAAACTAAATTAACCCAAGTGACACTTGCTGGAGGAGCAGTACCATAAGCAAATATTGCTTTATCAGTTCCGTATGCAGCACAAGCGCGTTGAAAAGCCGCGGTACCAATACCCGATACATCTGAGGCAACAACGCCAGTATTTGATATTAAATTGGTTATATTATTTACTGCTGGCGCAACTGGTGGGCTTGAACCAAAACCCGCAATTCCTTTATCGCCACCATAAGTTGCACCTGATGAAAGTTGTCTTATTGTTGCAATACTAGAAACGTTTGCGGCAACAACTCCCGTACTTGAAATTAAATTAACTGTATTTTTTGCCGATGTTCCAGAAGAAGGCGCATTTGGTGCATTACCCCAAAGAAAAATTGCTCGTTGTGTTGCCGTTGAATATGTTTTACCCCAAAAATTTGATAGGGCAATTATTCCCGATGGTATACCAGCAAGTGCACGAAAATTGGCTTGATTCATATTTGAATTTGCCGTTGCTGATAACGTTAATTCAAGATTTACCGATTGCCCTGTAACTGGGCCACCAATACTAATTTGTCCTGTTGGATTCAGTGCCATTTAATTCACCTTTGTAATACTGCAAGTTTGTTTGCAATCTTTGGTCAGTTGGCGCAAGGCTTACGGCAATTTCACCATGCTTGATGGCTTGATGTTGCATACCTATATGGTATGCGGCAATTGCCAATAAGTCATGTGGCTTTTCGCCCCATACGCTTGGGTCCATTGTGTAAACCAGTTCCTTATTTGTAATTTGCAATGCTTGGTTTGCGGCGTAGAAACACCCTTCCCACTCTGATAGGCGGTAATGAAACATTGCCAATTCACACCAGACCTCACGTGTATTAGGTGCTTCTGCGCAAGCCTTACGCGCCCAAAGCAAAGCCATGTTGGTATCGTTTAATTCTGCAAATGACTGCGACAGCAATCGCATAGCGTAAGCCCGTTCATTTATCCAAGTGGCTTCGGGCATCGCCAAGTATTTATTCAGCGCGTGTATGGCATCTTGCCAACGGCGGTTAAACGTCAACTCACGGGCGTAATAAAAGGCATTGCGCGGACAACGTGGGTCTTCATCTACGGCAAGTTGTAGCAAGTCCATATACTGCCCACGGCTCTTGGTCGGGTCGGGCTTATGTATTACAAGCAACATATCGGTATGCGCCCAAACCTCGGTCAGTCTTTTGTCAGGGACTGGATATTCGTGACAAGGGTGATGCCAGCGGTAGCCTTTTCGGGCGTGAATCTTTTCGTAGAAAAAGGCGATACCAGCACCCCAGTCGAATTTGTAACGCAACCTTGTCGTATCTGCCTTCCAGACACGTTCAATTTCGTCCCGCCACCCGTCTTGCAGTTCTTCATCAAGGTCAAGGCTGATGCACACATCAATGTCGGCTGGTAAAAGGCATAAAGCAGTATCCCTAGCCATATCAAACCGCCAAGGTGCAACGCAAATTTCATGAACAACTGCCCCATTTGCTTTCCCCTCAATGACCGTATGGTCCGTTGAGCCAGTATCGGCAATGAGTATTATATCTGCGCCCTTTGCTGATTCGCAAAATCGTTTGACAAATTGTTCTTCGTTTTTGCTGATTGCATATACCGCAATTTTTAATTTGCAATACCACAAAACCGCAATTTCATTGTCAATGCTAAGGTTTGTAGGGCTTCCAAACGTAGCAATTAAATCTTCTAACGTCCAATTATTCGTTATATGTTTTTCGTGCGGGTTGCCATCGTATTCATCCTGTGGGTAGTGCCCTAATGGTATGCTGACAATTACATTTTTACAAACGGCGCGTGCGCGAGCAAGCAATTCTTTTGCATCCTCTTTTGGCATATGTTCAAGAACGTCACCAAAAATTACTACATCATGCGATTCGATAACCGCAGTGCGTACATCCATAGTAATAACGCGGTCGTATTTTTCGGCAAGTTTATATTTCGTGACGTTTGCAGGCCAAATTTCAATTGCTGTCCAAATTTGCTTTGGCTTTTTAAATTTATCTGCGTAAGTCCCGCACCCTGCGCCCACATCTAAAACTGTTTTTGGATTAATTTTTTCCAATAATTTCTGTATGTGGGCTTTTCCTGAATCACTACTAAATGGCATTTTTTTCTCCCGTGTTGTGTTTTGTTATGTTTTATGGTGTGCCGTATGCAGACACGTTTGCCAACGCAATAATATTACCAGATGTGTCAATTGAAAATTTTGCTACGCCTGAATAATTAAAATACAACTTTGTTGACACTTCTGTAATAGTCCAACTTGTTACAGATATGCCCGGACCAGTAGGTCCAGTAGGCCCGCCAGTACCAGTTGTACCCGTTGGACCAGTTGGGCCAGCAACGGTTGAAGCCGCCCCTGTCGAACCCGTAGGCCCTGTCGGACCAGCAACTGTCGAAGCCGCGCCCGTAGGCCCTGTAGGACCGCCAGCACCAGTTGTTCCTGTAGTCCCTGTTGGTCCTGTTGGACCGTCTACGCCCTGTACGCCTTGAATTCCCTGTATGCCTTGCGACCCAGTAGGGCCAGCAACAGTCGATGCCGCACCTGTTGGACCTGTTGGCCCTGCAACGGTAGAGGCCGCGCCAGTTGTACCTGTAGGTCCTGTCGGTCCAGTATTGCCAGCAGTTCCTTGCGAGCCTGTTGGGCCAGTGTCACCAATTACGCCTTGAATACCTTGAATGCCTTGCGGTCCTGTAGGCCCACCCACGCCAGTTGTTCCAGTAGGACCAGTAGCACCTACAACGCCTTGCGGTCCAGTCGGGCCGCCCGCACCAGTGTTGCCTGTATTACCAGTAGGGCCAGTGGGTCCCACCACGCCTTGTGATCCAGTCGGTCCACCCGCACCAGTTGTACCCGTAGGTCCTGTTGGTCCACTCGCGCCAGCAGAACCCGTAGGTCCAGTTGCGCCAGTATTACCAACAACGCCCTGTATACCTTGTATACCCTGTGAGCCAGTAGGACCAACATTGCCTTGTATTCCTTGCGCACCAGTTGGACCAGTCGGGCCAGTTAAGCCAGTTGAACCAGTTGAACCAGTTGGTCCTACTAAACCTTGTACTCCTTGCGAGCCAGTTGGACCTGTTGGACCAGCAACAATTGAATTAGCACCCGTAGGTCCAGTTGGGCCACCCGCGCCAGTATTACCAGTTGTGCCTGTAGGACCAGTCGGGCCTACTACGCCCTGAATACCCTGTATGCCTTGAATACCTTGCGAGCCTGTTGGACCAGCCAAACCTTGCAAACCAGTAGGGCCAGTTGCACCTACCGCACCCTGCGTACCCGTTGGTCCAGTTGCGCCTGTATTTCCTGTAGGCCCTGTTGGCCCTGCATCGCCTTGCACACCTTGTGCCCCAGT
>Ga0181346_1000442_pt1 | contig 18065 bp, 14 predicted proteins | sample Su13VDMM15DN_FD_130100 | JGI IMG/M metagenome (GOLD analysis project Ga0181346, IMG submission 130100) | Freshwater viral communities from Lake Michigan, USA - Su13.VD.MM15.D.N | ecosystem: Environmental > Aquatic > Freshwater > Lake | place: USA: Michigan | collected 2013-07-15 | reverse complement strand
TTTAATGGATAAAGTTGGTTAGCAAAGACATCATCAGCAATCAAGTTATCAGGAGAATCAATCACATTTGTAACAGTTAAAACTGTTTCATATGCAACATTACTTATTGGGGGCGTAAAAACACCCTGAACAGTATACGGAGCAAGATTTCTTCCTAAAAGGTTGTTTCTAAACGTCGAGGTTGAAGCAAATGATAATGAACTATCTGACATCTAATAATTTTATTTATAAATACCTAAAAATTTATTTCTAATATTATGAATATTGATAATTAATAATTGGGTTTGGTGTTGAGCCATTTTTATTTAACAATCCATCAGCTTGTAAAATTTGTTGCATATGAGCAACTAATGGTTCTAATACGTCTCGTTTAGTCATTTGATTTAAATCAACACCATTTGATGTTAATGTAACATTTAGATTAATATCGTTAGTATTTTTAGTTTCACTCATACTATTTTGTTGTCCACCAAATAAATTGGTTCCTCCAACCATCATCTCAGGAGTAAAAACTATAGAATCTTTCGGGTGTGTTTTTAGTATAAAATCATTACCCGTTACTGTTACGTCTTTAGATGTACCGTCCATTACTTTTGAAGTTTCAACCTTTCCGTTATCTATAAAAGACTTTATTTCACCCTTTAAAAAAGTATTAATCCCTTCCGCGAAACTTGTAAATGCCGTTTTAAAGTCCTCCAAAGTAACTTTACCACTTTTAATTTTTTCAAACATATCACCAACACCTGTACCAAGTTCATCAAATTTAGTTCTTATAGTTTCAGTATCAAAAGCATTTCCTGACAGAGCTCTAGCAGGAATATTGTAAGCTTCTCTATACCCTCCTAAAATACTTTCACCAACTTTTGAACCACTTGCAGCAATTGGTGTTCTATTCATCATTGAATTTACAGCCGACTGTATGGATTTTATTGTATCCAATTGGTCTTTAGCCAAATCTTCCATTGTTTTAGGTTCTGACGCTTTCATAAATTCATTAAACCTATTCTTATCTTTAGAGAACAAATCCATAGCTTGGTCAATACCCATATCTTTACCATCAACCTTTAAGGTGTAAGTGCCACCAGGACCCATTTCTGCCATATTAGCAATAAATTTCTTTTCATCCTCACTAAAACCACCTGTAAATCTAATTTTACTCATTTTATCCGCAACTTCAGCAGCACCTAAAGCCATTTTAGATAAAGCACCACTTGGATAACCCATTGCTGTTTCAATTTCTCTAAGTTGTCTTTTAGCGTCAGGCATAATTTCAAATTGACCTTCTTTATTTAATTGAACAAATTGTTCGGTCATTTGAGTTATTTGATTTTGTAATTCAGTTGGGTCATTTTGAGCCAAATCCATTAATCTTAATGGGTCAAGTAATTGACTTTGTGTTACACCTAATCTTTGTAACGCCGCGGCGGTTTCAATTGCTCCTTCAGGATTAAATACTTTTTCAGCAAATTTAAACGTATCTTGCATACTAATTCTCATTGAGGTTGCTTGGGCCGCCATTTTTGCCAAACCGTCAACTCCTCCTTGGAATGTATACATGTTTAAGTTACTCATGTTTTCAACAACAAGTTTAGATACCGCCTGAGCATTAACACCTTGACTTCTAGCAATATTAACAACATTACCCATTTTTTCTGAAGCTAAATAAGCACTTATTCCAGCATCTTTAAATGATTTAGTAATTACTTCAGCGTTTTGACCTGTAACTTCTTGTGCTGCAAATAACTTTTCAATCGTATCTGATTGTAAAATAACGTTTCTACCTAAATCTGCCGAAACTTTTCCTTGTATCGCCGCAATATCTTTATAAGTTCCACCCATTTTAGCAATTTCAACATAAGCATCAGCCATTGCAATCTTTAATTGAGTCGCATTTTCTCGTCCTAATCCAAAGGATTTTGAAATGTCCATTGCCGCCCTGTCAACATATAAGAGAACATCTCTCATACCCTTAAGATTCAGTAAATTTGATTCTGCAAATTTATTAATAGTCTCAAAAGCTCCTGAGATGTTATCCATTTCAGTACCAATCGCACTAAACTCATCAGTTAATTTAGCAGCACTATTCACAGCACCATCTAAATCGTCTTTTTCTTTAAACATAATTGTTCATTTTTAAATAAATATTTGATTTATGTTTTTATGATGATGGAGTGTTTATTTCAATAATCCGATTACATAAAAATTCACGTTCAAATGATGGCATAGACATAAAATCTGAATAAGAAGTATTCAGATGTTTTGCCATCAAATAGTAACTATTGAGCAGATATTCCCTATTATTGGAAGAACGGACGAAAAAACTCAACCCCAAACGCTACTTGAACTGTAACTATTTCTCCTGATGGGGTTTTAACTTGTCTTTTTAGGTCCAATGAAGGTACGTTTTCTCTTAAAAAATTCTTAATATGTTTTGAATCCAAGATTGGAAGTTCATTCACAAATTTAGATATTGTTGAAAGTGAGGTATCACCATTAACTTCTACAATTTGTTTCTGTAATTTCATTGTAATAGTGGGTGGAACCAATCCCGCAGGATATTTCTCTAAAGATTTTTCAATTTCAGTTTCTTCACCATATGATAATGGTTTCAATTTAACTACAGCCTTTGTCTTTGGTAAAATTGTCTCAAATAAACCTGAGTCATCAGGAACGTTTGTTGGTCTCGTAATATTAAGTTCGTCTAATACAATTGTTGAGTCAAAGTACTTATTTGTTCTTGGGTCTAAAACTGACATACTATATTCAGGACCAAAAGAAGTATTTCTTAAGAATAACAAAACTGCCTGAATATCAACATCCAACAACTCTTCAGGTCTTAAATCATGTTCGTAAACCTTATTTCTTAAAAGAGTCATCATTAATCCATCTCTTTCTATATTAGAACTGTTTAATAAATTTTCATCAACAGCGGTCAAATAACCAACTTTAACTGATTTTTTCTTACTTTTGTAAAAAATTCCACCAGATGGTAATTGAACCATATCATGTGGTAAATTAAAGTTTTCTGTTGCGGCTTGGTATAAATCTTTATCCATCATATTTTGATTTTATTTAAAAAGTAACTTAAGAGTTGGATAAATCAATCTTTAATTTCATTTTTAACCTCTTCTTTGTGTTGTTTAATGAACTCTTCCTTAGTTTCAAACACTTTCCCACATCTATTACATGTGTATCCTGAATATTCTTCCATAAAAAAATCCTGTATAACAATATATACAGGATTTTACAAAATTTTGTATTGTTTTTTTTATTAGTATACTAAAATACAACGGTCCATTCTTAAAGTAGCCGTGATTGTTGCCAATGAATCTGATTTGTAATCCAAACTATTAAAGTTAACATCACTTAAGAAAGTACCTTCTAATATCCATTTCTCAACAACAACACCCGTTGGGTCTAACATACTAACTTCAACGTTTTTCTTATAACCCGCAGCATATCCCATACGACCTGTTACTGACTCAGCACATAATCTAACCCATTCCATCAAAGCTTGTGAAGCCGAAGGTCCGATTGGGTCACGGAATGTAACGTTAATAACACCCCATGTAAATCTACCTGCAACATATGTTGAAGTATTCAAAAATGGAATTTCTGTTGGAGTAATTGTTATGTGTGGTCTTGAAGCACTTTCTACGAACCATTCATTTATACCTAAAGTTGAATCAAAACTTAATATGAATCGGTTTTGTCTTTTGGGTTCGTAAGGTACCGGCATTTTCATCAGTAAATCAGCCATATTGTTATTTTTTTAATTTTTTTATTTTATGTTTTTTTTATAAATATCTAGTTTAAAAATTTTTCTCTTTACTTTTGTTTTTTTTATAAGAAATTTATACTAGACTAGGTTATTAATTCTATGGTTCATATCTTTGTTTCTTTCCTCCTTGTGTTAAAATAAATTCAAATTTGTTTTCAGGGTCATTACTTAAACTCTTATGTGCATATTCAATATTTCTTTTATCATCATCTGAAAATACTACTTTAGGTACAAATCTATTTGATATTACATTTTTTAAGTATGCTGGTTTATGTAAAATTCCTGATATATAATTAACATAATTATGAAATTCTTTTAAAGCTTCTACTTTTAATTTTTCAGGTTGGGCAGCAGAACCTTGTCCATGAGTCACAGGATAATACTTATTCATATCCATGTAAGAGTTAATTAATTCATCATTACTCATATTGTCTTCTTCAGCAAAATGACGGTATTTTCTTAAATTTTTCACTAATTCTTTTTTATTAATTCCTTTATAATTGGACTCAATCATGTTTTCTATAGATTTACGTATCACTAATGGTGAATGTCCTCTAGCGGTAACGATTGCAAAGATTGAACCGTTATTTATTGTCTCAACAAACTTACCCCATTCAGGACCTTCTTTAGCAAACATCACATCAATTAAAAAACGTTTGTCCCCTTTGGTTGAGAAAAATCTGTATGGTTCATTTCCGTAACTCACAACATTTTTTCCTTTATATTTAAAAGGTTCAACACCGATTTGATGTCTATGTTCAGCGAAATCTTCAGTAGACATAAGAACTTCTTCACCTTTGTCGTCCAATAGAACAATCTGAGTGGGCATTGTTAAAATATTATCATCCCAGTCAAACGCCCAATATACGGTATCAGGTGTAAATTCTTCTCTTACAGTTTCAATTAAATAAACTCTCATATTATTAAATATAATGACAAACCGATATTTCTACCGGTCTGTCATTTAAGGTTATTATATATTTTCAAAAGATGCTCCTGTTGGTGTTATAAAGAATGTTATATCTATAAACTCAAGAGACCTTGTAGGTTTGATATAAATCTTACCTGTCATTTGGTTTCTGTCCAAATCAGCAGTATCTGAAGAAACTGTTACACGGAAATCGTATAAACCTCTATCTCTTCTGATAGCGTCTAATATCGGATTAACCGCATTTAAGAAATCTTGTCTTACTTTTTGGTCATTTTGTTCAAATAACAATCTTACAGAAACCGCAGAAATCAATTTACGAGCTTGTAATAACAATCTTCTAACATTGATTCTGTCAAGAGCTGATTCTCTAACTTGAAGAGTTTTATTACCCCATATTACAGTTCCTACATCAGAGAAAGTAGCAATTGGGTTAATTCTTCCTTTGTATAGAGTATCTCTATCTTCTTGTGTTAACTTCTTACGTGCTTTAACCGCATTTACGATACCACGAGTGTAACCTGCCGCTGCGAACCAAGGGAATGCAATGTTATCGGTTAACGCTAAGTTTCTACAAACTTCAGCAGTTGCTGGAAGGTAGATTTGAGTGTTATTTACCGAATCTCTTGTAAGTACCCAAGGATAGTAAGTTGCTGTGTAGTTAGAATCAATTCCTGTACCATCTAAATTATCTACCGCTTCAGTTGGATATATTAAATCCGTTGGGTCTGAAGATGACGGTGTAAACATTTGGTAGTCAGGAGTTGTACAGATATACAATGAGTCAGCTCTATCATATTCAATCATTTCAATTGCTGATTCAACAAGGTTACTATGGTTTAAATAGTCAATACCAGGTGTTACAAATACGTTAATATTAACTGATTCAGGGTTAGAGAAACTCTTTTGTCCTAATAAGTAAGCGTAATAGTCGGTATTACCCCAATCCATAGTGTTATCACCTACTGAGATTTGTTTAAACGCTCCCCATCCTGTTGCATTTGGGTATTTGATTGAAGAACAAGCCCCATTCAAGTATCCTGCTTTACCTAATACGAATCTATCAATATTAGTTCTTGATTCTCTATAGATATCCCATCCGTCAAATCCACCATTACATAGTAATGAGAACTTACGAGAGAATAATCTATAATATTGGTTATCAGTACTTTCAGGGTCAGTTGTAAATGGTGAACTACCCACATAGAATTTTGGTTTTCCCGCAGTTGCAAATCCTGAAGGAATCAAGATTGACTGTGCGTCTACGTCCATGTGATAACCTCTTGTTAAATACGCCCAATTGTCACCAGTTGTATCGTTACAAATATCTAATGGAAGTTGTTTACCTTTATAATTGTAGAAATCTACGTCATAACCGATTGTATCAGAAATACCTAAATATGTTCTTCTAACATTATCACCTGAACTTGTATTAGCATCATTCGCACCTGTTGAGGTACCGAATGGTTGGTCATAAATAACTTCACCAGGATAGTCATATTTAGTTTTATAAATTGGGAATGGAGATTTAGCACCTGCATATTCTCTTGTTAAATAACCTTCAAAACCACAAGGAAGTGCGTCTATCGGAGCATCTTCATTCATAGTAATCATCACATATTTTGAGTTCAGTTGATATTCACCATCAACAGTACCTATCTTTTGCGCGATAAAGTTATTTTCATTCGGATTCATAGCACAATTAGTAAACTTCTCAAGTACTACAGGATTTGCATCACTATCAAAGAAATCTCTAACTAATACATCAAATGTACCGTTACTGAATGAAATGTTTGCAATAGAAATTTTAACTTCAATATTAGCAGAATTACCATCAGCGATTGTTGTAAATTTAAATAAGTTAAATACTTTATTACCTCTTAATTCAGACACAACCCAAGGAGAACTTGGTGATTGATATTGTTCTAAGTACCAACCGATTGACGTTCCGTCAGAACCTTGTCTAGCGTCAGGTAAAGAAATTAATTCACAATTTAAACCTCTTATATAACCCTTCTTATACCCGTAGTTTAATAGAGCTTGATATCTTTCTTCTACAAACAATGGAACAATTGATTTTGGTTTACCAAAGTTTGATGAACCAAATACTTTTGAAATATATTTTGGGTCAGAATTAGTGAATGAAGTTTCAAAGAAGTATGGTGTACCTGTTTTTCCTGTAATATTCAAACCAAATGTTGCGTAAGGATTAGTACTAATTCCACTGTATGGACCTGTACATACCATTTGAACATCTGTTAATCCAGAAACTTCATATACCGCTCCGTCATCATTACTATAATTTGCAACACCTCTTGAACGTAGAGTAGCAATTACTAAATCGTCAAAGTCAGTGTAAGCCGTACCTGAATACACATAAATTGTACCCATCATACTTCCACTATAACAAGTAACAAATGTACTTGCGTTTTGAGAACCTGTACTTCCTGTTACCGCTGGGTTACAAGGATTTTCAATTGTTACACAAACAGTCCATTCAGCCGTAACGGAAGAATCTTCAGAAGTTAACACATATGTTAAACAACCACCTGAAAAATCGTTAGTCGTTACTCCACTTTGTTGAGGAACCGAATTAACCGTTATATCTGTTGTACATGCACTAAAGTTACTGATAACATTTGTTAAAGTTACAGATGAGAAAGTAGCGTATGGTAAAATAACGTTAATTGTGTTAGTATTATAATTAATTCCTCCTGTTACACCACTTACACTATAGTTAAAGAATGATGCACAATTTGAAGAAGTCGTTGTTGTTGCGAAATCAACAATTGTTGTGTAGAATGATGAACCTGAGTAAACAGAGTTACCAACATTATTAAATAATGAGTAATACCAAGGGTCGTTATTTGGGTCTGATAAGTCAGCCGTTGTTGAACTAACATCATCAACTCCATATACATTTGTTAAATTAGAAGTACCATAAGATGTTACTAAACCATCATAATCGTTACCCTCAATCACTCCGTAAAAGTATACTGAAGAATTCACCAAAGAATTATTTAACATTACTTGGTAAATTTGATTTTTAAGATTTGCGTTAATACTTGAAACACTTCCGTTGAATAATTCAAATGGAGTTGTTAATTTGTCTTGTATAATTGCCGGTAATGATGAAGTATACGATATACTTTCAACACCTGAAGTACAACCCGTGAAGTCAAATATGAAAGGAATAGTTTCGTATTCCAAACATATTGGTTCACAATCTGTTTCGGGAGATGCCGGTTCTGAATTTATACATTTGAATGCTACAGTTGTCGGGTCAACATTTGCCACTGTATAGATAGACCATGAAGGTCCTGCGTCATATCCTGATAACCCTAAAACTCTAGTTACAAATAATTGATTTGATTGTTGTAAATATGATTTTGCGATATACGCCGCTTCATATTTTGGGATTTGTGTATTCACAAATTTTTCTGGGGAAGTACCACCAAAGTATGTAGAGAATTCATCAAAATTTGTGATGAAAATAGGCTCAAATGCCGGACCTTTTAGAGCCTCTCCTACAATACCTAAAGTCGTAACACCCACGCTTTGTGAAACAAAACTTAAGTCTACCTCAGATGTGTAAACACCTGGAGATACAAAAACTTTACTGTTAGATGCCATTACTAGATTTTTTGTTAGTTAATTTATTTTATAGATAAATATTTGAAAAAAAAACAAAATACTTGACTTTATTCAATGTATTTATAAATTGGGCAGAATATTTTCTACCTATTTTCTACTATGGACGGTAATATTAAAAAAATAAAAAATCTTAAGATATCAATTGAAACTCATGATGTACTAAAAAAATATTGTGATAACAATGGTGTAGTTATGTATAGGTTCTTAGAAAAACTTATCTTAGATAACTGTAAGCCAAAGAAAGATATCTATGGAGAAAATTAAAGGAGTAGGTTATTGAATTGAATTTTTGACTCTAAACTGTCATCATTCTTTGTAATTTCTATTTTTATAACATCACCTGTATTAACTTGGATTATTCCAACATTTTCTCCATAATACAAGTTATTAATATAAACTTCAAAGTTTTTAACATTACTTGTCTCACCAAGATTTAAATTAACCGTGTAATCAAATCTTTGAGAAATCAAACTATTACCCACTACAAATAGGACATCTAAATTAGTACTAGCGGGATTATTATTTATTTTTTTCTGTTTTCTTGAAACTCCTTTATCTAATTCAACAACCTGTAAAAGCCTATTAATTGCAGGTGAAACTTCAAATTCATCTTCATCAATTAAAAATCCTAACATTGTGAATTCATAGGTCTGAATATAATACTTTCTTTTCTCAATAGTCAATTCCGATTCATCTGTAATATTACCCATAACAATCGGAATATAATGTCCTTTAATCACTTGGTAAGCTTGTTTTGACGCAAATTTTTCTAAAACAACTTTATTAAATGCGTTAAGTTCTCTCATTCTATTACAAATAATTTTAACAGAATAAGTAATATCAACAGGTACAGGTTGTGGTATTTTATAAATGTCCATACCATGTCTTTGACCATCCCAAGTAGGCACTTGAGCGTAAAAATATAATCTTCTATTTGGAATGTTATACATTACCGCAGGGTTAGTACCAAATTTAACTTCAGGATTACGAACTGTAGTAATCAATGGTGGGTCAACATTCTTATCTAAATTTTGGAAATCCCACGTTTCGGTAAATTGAGACCAGTTCTGAGTGGTTATAATAATATCTACTGTTGGAATGATTTTTCCTGTTACAACAGTTTTTAATTCGTCTCTTACAAAATCTAAAAACCCTCTATCTAAATCGGCATGCAATAAAGATTTTGGTAGGTAAGTACCATCCTTATTTATTTTTTCCAATAACTCGTACCTTCTTGGTAACAATGTTTTTGGTTCCGTCAAAGGTAAGTATGGTTTAATTTTTTTAGGTAATGCCATTAATTCTCTTCATTAGTGTGAAAACATTTATGACAAGTATGAGGGTCATCTCCTCCGTCTAATAAATCCCAAGACCACCCACATTTTTCACAAACAACTCTATTGTTGCTCATTTTTTTAACTATGGATTTAAGTTGTCTTTCAAAAATTATAATTTTCATAATCCTCTAAATTCATTATTCATAACTGCCGATGCTATTATTGACCTGTAGAATGGTTTATAACCCGCATAAGTGTGTTTATTGTCAGACGTAACACGACCATCATTGTTTACCACATAATATCTAACTCTACTTTCAGTTTCATAATAACCAATGTAGTCACCATAATTAATATCAACACCTAACTCGTCTAACTGACGTTGGTATACCCCTACATTTAAATTACCAGGTTCTGTTTGGTCTAATTTACTTGAGCCCAAATATTTGTTTTCAGGTGCCAATATTTTAACATAACCTTTAAATTCAACAGGTGGTAGAAACTTAATTCCGTCTTGTAAAGTTTCACCGTAAACATCATCTGTCTTAGTTTTAACCCTATCAACTCTATAAAGAATTAATGTAAAATTCATATCACCCTCCAACCATTCGGAACCCATAGATATTTCCAAACTGAAATCTTCTTCCCCAAAAAATTTACCTATTCTTGTTATTGGAACTTTATTCTCTGACATATTGATAAATATTAATTAATTGATTATTTTTATATTAAAAGTGAACATTGGAATCTTTACCTAATTCAAATATCCCCAATACTGTTGAAACCAGAGCATTATCAATACTTGAAAGTTATGATGGTGCAAATAATTATATTCTGAAATTAAAAAAGAACTTTCAAAAAAGTAAAAAGTTTTATTTAACACGTTCTCAATCAGATTATATTATAAATTTCCACGATAAACAACCAAAAGTTGCTAAAAAATGGGTTGATTTAGACCCTTATTTCTCAAAAAAAATTGCTGACGAAAAACTTTATACTGAAATACCTCAAAATGTTTGGGTTGAGAAATTGTTAGCGGAAAAAGAGAAGTCGTATCATATTTGGGGTAAATTATTTGAAACTGAAGAGATTCATGATTTTTGGTTACCAAAAGGTGCATTAATTAAGACACATATTATAGAAAAAGTAACGATAGATTATTCAAAATATTCACATAGACCACCATTAGAACATCAAAATGAGGCAATTGAGAAACTTGTTGGTAGTAAAAGATTTATTTTAGCTGATGATATGGGTCTTGGTAAAGCGTTAGAAATTAATACGGTTGTTTATACTCCAAATGGACCTAAAAAAATTGGAGAAATTAACATAGGTGATAACGTTTTTGGAAATGATGGGACACCATACAAAGTGACCGGAGTTTTTCCACAAGGAGAAAAAAAATTATATAGAGTAACATTCAACGACGGATATTCAGTTTTATGTTGTGAAGACCACATATGGAATGTTTCAACTGCTGCCAATGGATATAATAACAGTAATAGAAAGATTTTGTCTATTAATTTAACTACAAAACAATTGATGGATAAAAACTCCTTTATCAAAGGAGAAAGACCAAATTCTAAATTACAACCAACATATTATAAAATCCCAAGAGGAGGGTCAAAATGGCAAATTCCAATAACCCAACCAATTCAATTTAATGAGCAAAAATTACCATTAGACCCATATGTTTTAGGTTTATTATTAGGTGACGGAGGAATAACTACTAATAGTGTGATTTTTTCAAGTGTTGATGATGAATTGATTAAATCAATAGAAAATATAATTGGGGATAAGGTAGATATTGTCAAAAAACAAGGAAAAAATTGTGATTATATTTTAAGAAAAAAATATAATGATGACAAAAATTATATATCACAAATACTTAAATCATTAAATTTAAAAGGGTGTAATTCATCCAATAAATTTATTCCTGAAATTTATAAGTACACAAGTGTTAAGGATAGGTTATCTATTTTACAAGGATTAATGGATACTGATGGAACTTGCAATAAATCAAGAAGGAAAAATGAATTTACAGGAACTGAATTTTCTACAGTATCTGAAAAACTAGCTAATGACGTTGTTGAAATTGTCCAAAGTTTAGGAGGGGTTGCCAGAAAAAAAAGTAGGATTACCACATATACATATAATGGTGAAAAAAAACAAGGTAAATTATCTTATAGGATAAATATTAAATTACAGGGAGATATGAATCCTTTTAGATTAAAAAGAAAAAAAGAGTTATATAAAGAACCAGAAAAATATAAAGTTGCAAGATATATTAAAGATATTCAATTTGAAAAATATGGTGAAGCAGTTTGCATATCTATAGATTCTCCAAATAAATTATATGTTACTGAACATTTTATAGTTACACATAATACAACTTCTACAATTATTGCGGCTTTAGAAAGTAACGCTAAAAAAATTCTTATCATTTGTCCCGCATCTCTCAAAATAAACTGGGAGAGAGAAATAAAAAATTATAGTGATAGGAGTGTTTATATTGCTGACGGTAAAAATTTCTCAATTGACCATGATTTTGTCATTGTAAACTACGATATCCTTAAAAATTTCTACGACTTAAAGGAAAAAGAAAATTCATTAATTTATCAATTTAATCCCGACTTAATTATCATAGATGAGGCACACTATGTCCAAAATGGTCAGGCTCAAAGGACAAAATTGGTTAATAATTTCTCAAAAAAAGTTGATAGGTTATGGTTATTAACTGGTACACCGATGACATCAAGACCTATGAATTATTTTAATTTATTAAGTTTAATTGAAAGTCCTGTTGCTCAGAATTGGATGGCTTATGCCATTAGATACTGTCAAGGGTATCAATTTAAAGCTGGAAATAGAAAGGTTTGGAATGTTACAGGAGCGTCAAATTTAGAAGAATTAAGAGATAGAACATCAAGACAGGTATTGAGAAGATTGAAAGAAGATGTTTTAGATTTACCTGATAAAATTATCACACCCGTTTATTTAAGATTGAGGTCAAGGTTGTATGAAGGGCTAATGGGTGAATATTATAATTGGTATGACAATAAAAAAGAAGAATCTTCGTCATTAACCGTACAGTTCTCAAAACTTATGAAGGTTAGACAAGTTATTTCAGAAGAAAAAGTTAGTAGTACAATTGAGTTAGCTCAAAATATTTTAGACCAAGATAAAAAAGTTATTATTTTCACTAATTTTACTGAAACTTTAAATAAGATAAAAGAACATTTTGGTAAACAAGCGGTTCATTTAGATGGTAGTTGTTCAAAACCACAAAGACAATATGCGGTTGACCAATTCCAAGAAAACGATAAAATTAAAGTATTTGTTGGTAATATTAAAGCCGCAGGTGTCGGTATTACTCTTACCGCAGCTGAAGCGGTTATTATAAACGACCTTTCATTTGTACCAGGTGACTTATCACAAGCTGAAGATAGAGCGTATCGTTATGGTCAAAAGAATTCAGTGTCAGTATACTACCCAATATTTGAAAATACAATAGAGGGAATTATATACGACATGATTAATAATAAAAAACAAAACATCGCAACTGTTATGGGAGATAACCTTAATTCAGGGGATGTTGTTGAAGAAATCATGAATAAAATTAATAACTTAAGATAATTTGAACTTTCAGATTATTTATTATTAAAATAACACTGTATGAAAAAGATTGAAGAAAAAATCAATCTGATTAACGAACAACTTTTAAAAGAGGAGTATCAAACAAACAAAAAGTTCATTTTATCAGAGATGAAACGTATAGGTATTGAAGAATTACCTTACTCATATTCTGCATTAAAAAACTTTATTGATTCAGAAACGATGTCAACCCATTATAATAAACATTACAAAGGGTATGTCAAAAAACTAAATAAGGCACTTTCTCAAAAGGACTACGGAGATTTAGAGTTAGAAGAAATCGTTAAGTCAATTAGTAAGTACGACGAAACTATCCGAAATAATGCCGGTGGAGCATTTAATCATGCGTTATTTTGGAAGATGTTATCACCTAAAAAACAAAAGATACAAGGTGATATTTTAGAAAAAATTAAAAAAGATTTTGGAAGTTATAGAGAATTTAAAACTGTTTTTGAAGAATTTGCTCAAGAAAGATTTGGTTCAGGGTGGGTGTGGTTAATATTAACAAAAGGTGATAAACTAAAAGTTATGTCAACACCAAACCAAGATAACCCACTCATGAATGTTATTAAAAATGGTGGTTATCCTATATTGGGATTAGACCTTTGGGAACATGCGTATTATTTAAAATACAAAAACGAAAAAAACAATTATATCAAAAATTTTTGGGACAGTGTCAATTGGCAGTTTGTTAACAAAATGTTAAAGATGAAAATGAAAACAAAGTTAACTGAATCTATTTTCTCAAAAAATCTTCTTATTGAATCAAAATCCACATCTTGTACTTATGAGATGGCTCAGACATATAGATTTATATTCAACATCAATGATAAAGTGAAGGAAATATTTATGAGAAGTATTGGTAATGTTTTGAAAAATGTTTTTCCTGATAATTTCTATAGATACAATGAATACGAAAAAGGTCAGATGTCAGGAATTTATGATTTAGAAAAAAAAGGTAGGTCAGTAATTAATAAACTTAACACAAACTATTATGGTTTTTGTATTCTTGTTAATGATTTAAATAAATTGTTAAAATTACAAAACCAACCCGTTTTAGATTTTGTTGGTAAAACACCACAAGAACAAATAGACGAAGTTGAAAGAATGACTTCACTAATTGAGAGATATGGTTCAAGAATATTTAATCAAGAATCTGACACTTTTAAAAACATAATGGAAATTCTTGATGTAAAAGATAAACAAGGTAATAAAACCGAAGATTTAACAGTAAAAATTCTAAAGAAAAAATTTGGAGATGATAATGTTACAAGAATTGGTGAACTTGGAAGTAAATTAGATATGGTTAAAGGTATTGACTGTATTATCAAAGATAAAGGAAGAGAATATACCGCACAAATTAAACCTTATTCAAACATTTTAGAATCTGAAAACGAGATAACTATTTTAAATTCAGGTCAAGTTAAAAAATATACAACAGACTGGATAATATTCAGTAAGGGGACAACTATTTTAGTATTTGAAAATTCGGGAACAAAAATAGTTGACGGTAACTTTGTATTTCCACAAGATAGTTTAATTTATACACTATCTTAATATTTATAGAATAAAAACCTATGTCAATAATTTCTGAACCATATAGAACACAACTCTTCACTAAATTAAGACATCTTCTTGGAGCACCATTAAGAAGTATTGAATTAGAAGACGAACAATTAGATTCACTTTTAGAATTGTCTATTGAAGATTATTCACAATATATTCAGGATTGGTTGATTGAATCTCAATGGACTTCACTATATAATCTTAATTTAGATACACAATCTTTATCAAGAGCTTTCATAACTAAAGATTTTAATTTTGAAGAACGATACACTTACGCTTATTCCAAAATTGTTGGTTTACAAGCTGGTGGTGATTGGGAATTAAAAAAAGATTATATACAACTTGTAAGAGGTCAACAAATTTATGAAATTCCTGCGGGAAGAGAATTAAATGAATTGTTATGGTTTACACCCTCAACATTAAATAATATAATGTTTGACCCTTGGAGTTTTGGAGCTTTAGGTGGTACAGGTATCGGAGGTCCCGGAGGTTTCTCACAAATGGGAGGTTCAGGTTCATACTTTATGATGCCAGCATTTGACATGTTATTATGAATGCAAGAGAGTAGCAGGCAAAGAAGAATTATCGGTGGTGAACTAACTTATAGAGTCACCGCACTTCCTGAAGGTAAAAAGGCAATTCATTTAATGAATACTCCAGGTGGCAAATTTGACTTTGGTAATTCAACATTAATGAAAGGTAAAGTTTGGTATTGGTATTACGATACAGGACAAGGTGAAAGAGATAAATGTCTTAAAGACAATCCTGACATCATCAAATTACCTTCAGATGTTCCTTTTGAAAAAATCAACTGGGACGATTTAAATAACCCTGCACAAGTTTGGGTTCGTAGATGGTTCTTTGCTTATGCTAAAGAAACGTTATCAAGAGTAAGAGGTAAATTCAGTGGTAATATCAAAACTCCTGATTCAGAATTAACAATGGACTATGCATCATTGTCAACTGAAGCCAAGGATGAAAAAACTAAATTGATTGATGAATTGACCGGAGCTGAAGGTCGTCTAACAAGATTAAAACCTGAAAAGGTAATGGAAAGAGAAGCATTACTAGCTGAAAACTTAAATAAGATTAAGAAATTTACAGCAATGCCAAGACAAATATATGTAATATAATTTATGACTTTTTTAGAAAACAAATTTATCAAAAAACAAATTGGTGATAAAAGGTTCGGTGTTTACCCAACAATTTTAACATCAGAAACTCCTGATTTAATTGGGAATAGTTATTTAACTCAATCGGAAAATTTCATTTTAGTGAAAGATATTACCGACGGTATAATAATTTTAAATAACCTTGTAACCCAACATATCGTAATAAAATGTTTGGGTAAAATTATAGTTAAACCATTTAATAATAAGATTGATGATGAGTTTGATGAAATAGAATTAGGTAAAGGGTCTTGTGTTGAATTTTTAATGGTTGAGGATAGTTGGTATATCATATCTTCAGACGGTTTAAAACAATCATAAAAAAAGGAATATGTATTTTTAACATATTCCTTTTTTATTATACCATTTCTTCCCAACCTTCTTCAGCTAGTTCGTAAATGTATTCGGGGTCAACTCCTCGTTTTTCCCAATATATCTTTTCTTGGTCTGTAATTGTTAACAAATCTTCAATACTATCTTGGTCACCATCCTCAAATGGGATACCATTGATTAGTTTACATTGGTCTTTAGTAAATAAACCTCTGTCTTTAGGGTCTGTAACTATTAGATTATTTCTAACTTCTTCACCAAAAACAATTAACAACGGTTCAATTCGTTTATTGAAAGTCACTATAGCTCTCGCTATGTTATATTCACCTGTCATATCAGGATTATTTTCTAATTCTGATGGGTCAAGACGATAACAATTAAGTTGGATTGTTGACCCCAATACAGGTGGTTTTCCGTGAAGAGCGGTATAATCATCTTTATCTTTTTTACTCATTTTCTCATTAACCTTTTGAACATCTCCATGTGATGCTTTAAGTCCGTTATTAACATAAAATATGACATCACCCAAACTAACCGCAATACTATCTCTAATTGCCAATTCCATATGTGCCATCATTGACATCATATTACCCGCCTTTGTTTTTTCAGTTGAACGTTTCTTATAATCGTCAATAGATAGTTTTACTTTTGCTCTTTGAGCAATCTTCATTAATGGAATTTGTTGATTATAGATTACCTCCAAATATTCATAATACCACTCAACAAACGATTGTCCATTACCCTCAAGTAACATCTTAATCCCTTTGTCCAAAAAGTCCTCAATGTATAAAGGTAATTTCTTACTCTTGATTGAGTTACCTGTAAGTTTAATCTTACCGTTGTGTTCCATCGTTGCGTAGTTCTTACGAGCAATATTCATACAAGATTTCCAAGTACCATCACAATCAAGTCCCATAGCGCCTTTCATAAACATATCGTTAAACTCGGCAACATCTGCATCATAACCTGTGTATTCTTTACCTTCTTTAACCAACCAATTTTTACCCTTACCGATATATCTTCTATCATCTACACCTTCTTCAGGTAATGAGAAGTTCATACCATCCGTATCACACACTAACGCAATATATCCTCTTTTCATAAAAAAACGTAACATCTGACGAAGGTATTGTCTTCCTGTACAAGTAATCTGTTCACCCATATACATGTCACCCCAATGATATACTTGTGGAGCGGATAATGCTCCAAACATTGAATTGATGAAAATCTTAATTGGTAATTGTTTTCTGTCAAATGATGTAGCTTGTTTCTTATCAATATCCTGATATTCCTTAGCCAAGTTTTTATACTTAATACGAGTATTACGGAAGTAATTTAACATTCCCTTCATTGCTCCTGTAATATCACAGGTCGGGAATACATCGTGAACAAGTTGTATTGATGGATAAAGTGAGGAGAAGTCAAGTTTCAATACATCAGTAGAAAATCCTACTTTAAGTAATCGTGATAACCCTCCCACAAACTCTGTCTTTTCATTCTTTTTAGGAATCGCTAACATATGTTTGTATGACCAAGCTCTCATTTGGATTTCCCATAATGTTGCAGTTCCCATCGTTGAGACTCTTTCATATGTTGTCGGGACCAAAGATGCGAGTAGGAATGAACCTTGATTGAATTCTTCGTCAACTGTTAGAGTTTCCTCCAAGTCATCGTCAAGATATCGTTCAACCAAATTATCACCCGTT
>Ga0181346_1000436_pt1 | contig 18130 bp, 12 predicted proteins | sample Su13VDMM15DN_FD_130100 | JGI IMG/M metagenome (GOLD analysis project Ga0181346, IMG submission 130100) | Freshwater viral communities from Lake Michigan, USA - Su13.VD.MM15.D.N | ecosystem: Environmental > Aquatic > Freshwater > Lake | place: USA: Michigan | collected 2013-07-15 | reverse complement strand
TCAAGTTTGGGTTAGACGTTGGTTTGTAGCGTCTTGTAAAGAAACATTATCTAAAGTTAGGGGTAAATATAGTGGTAACTTAAAAACACCTGACTCTGAATTAACTATGGATTATCAATCTTTGGCGACTGAAGGTAAAGATGAAAAGACTAAATTAATTGAAGAGTTGATTGGTGCTGAGGGTAAATTGACAAGACTAAAACCTGATAAGGTTATGGAACGTGAAGCGTTATTAGCGGAGAATTTAAATAAACAATTGAAATTTAGAGCGATGCCAAGAGGTATCTATGTAATATAATATGAGTGAACATCCAAGAAATACACATAGAAAAGAAATAAGTGAAAAATATTATTTGAGAGGTATAGGTAGTCCTATAAGTAGAATTGTTAGAGAAGATACTTATAAGACCGACGGGGAATATTTTATAGTTGTTAAAGATGTTGAAAACTGTAGGTTACAACTTGACTCAAATACAACTAATCACATTAGAATAAAGGCATTATCAAAAATATTGGTTTCACCATTAGTTGGTCGTATTGATGAAGAATTTGATGAAATATTAATGGAAATCGGTTCTTGTGTTGAATTCTTACACATAGAGGGGATTTGGTATATTGTGTCGTCTGATGGGTTGAAACAGAACTAATTAAGTTCACAGAGGGAAATTGACTTCCCTCTGTGAAATTTATACAAACACTTCATAACCCTCACTAGCCAAATCGTAAATATAATCAGGACTAACCTCAATATTTTTCCAAAACTCAACTTCCTTTTCAGTGATAGTTAATAAGTCCTCTATAGAGTCTTGGTCTTCAGACCTAAATGGTAAACCATTAGTTAATTGACATTGGTCCGTTGTAAAAAACCCACGTTGTTCGGGGTCAGTAACTAATAAGTTTTCTCTAACTTCTTTATTAAAAACAATCAATAATGGTTGTATACGTTTATTAAACGTAGTCACCGCTCTTGGAACATTATATTCCCCTAACATATCAGGATTGTTTTCCAAATCAGACGTATTAAGAATATAACAATTCAATTTAACCGCCGAATCCATAGTGTCACTATTTGCGAATCTATAAGCAACATCCGTAGGGATTCCTGTGTTTGCTTCTTTATTTTTTGCATCACTACGAACCCAGTTATTGTCAGACCAAGATTTTTCCCAACCATTTTTAAGTAAAAACTTTTCCATTTCTATATAACTTTCATTATTTGAGTTAAACAAATCAAGTTGGTCTTCTTTCCATCCACTTTTAGGTTTATTAACTTTTTGAACATCACCGTGAGATGGTCTAACACCATTATTAACATAATAGATAACATCACCTAACTGAGTATTCATATTATGTTTGATAGCCAATTCCATATGGGCCATTCTTGACATTGACCCACCTGATTTAGTCTTTTGAGTTGTTCTTGTTAAATAATCTTTGATTGATAATTTAACTTTAGCTCGTTGAGCAATTTGCATTAATGGGATTTCTTGGTTAAATATTTTGGTAACGTATTCGTAATACCACTCAACAAATTCTTTACCTTGTCCCTCAAGTAAATGGTTAACCGCTTTGTCTAAGAATTTCTCAATGTATAATGGTAATTTTTTAGATTTAATGGTGTTACCCGTTAATTTAACTTTTCCTTTATGTTCCATAGTTGCGTAGTTCTTTCTTGCTAAGTTGATACAAGATTTCCAAGTACCATCACAATCAAGACCCATAGCTCCTCTCATAAATAAATCATTAAACTCGGCAACATCAGCATCATAACCTTCATATTCTTTACCCTCTTTAACTAACCAATTAAGTCCTTTACCTACATATCGTCTATCATCAACACCTTCAGGAGGTAATGAGAAGTTCATACCATCGGTATCACATACAAGTGGAGTGTAACCACGTTTTTTAAAGAACAACAACATTTGTCTTAGATATTGTCTTCCTGTACAAGTAATCTTCTCACCTTTATCCATATCCCCCCAAGCGAATACTTGTGGTGCGGATAACGCACCAAATAGTGAGTTGATGAAAATCTTAATCGGTAACTGTTTACGGTCAAATTTAAGTGAAGTCTTTTTATCCTTACTTTCCCATTCTTTTGCCAAGTTCTTGTACATAATACGAGAGTTACGGAAATACGCTAACATTCCTTTCATCGCACCTGTAACGTCACACTCAGGAAACACATCGTGAACTAACTGAATTGATGGGTATAGTGACGAGTAGTCAAGTTTTAATACGTCCTTAGAGTAACCAACCATTAACAGACGAGAAAGTCCTCCTACGAAGTCCCTTTTCTCTTGTTTCTTGGGGATTGCTAATTTGTGTTTGTATGACCACGCTAACATAATCATCTTCCACAATGTTGCGGTCCCCATTGTTGATACTCTTTCATAAGTTGTTGGTACTAATGAAGCTAATAGAAACGTTCCTTGGTTGAATTCTTCATCCACCAATAACGTTTCCTCAAGGTCATCGTCAAGATAACGCTCAACTAATTCATCCCCCTTAATTTTAATATAAACATCAGGATGACGTTCACAAGCCTCATCAATCTTTTCACTAAACCCAACTTTTTTATAGTTACCGTTTTCAACATTTAACCAAAATTCTTCTTTTTCTGCGTAATATGGTCCGATATCTAAGTGGTCAATATATACACGGTCTTTCGCTTCAGCATCAATATACTTTGTAATATATTTCAAACCTGCGGATTTAATTCCTGAGTTTATTGCTTGAGCTCTACGAACTGAGTGGATGATATCAATTACATTATATCCCCACATACCAACTTGGTTGTATCTCTCAACCTCATTTGCTAGTTTTAAGAGGTTTTCAGACTGTTTAATAGGGTTCTTAGGGTTCAGAGTCTTACAGATTCTTTTAATGTCTATATTCAACGCCTTACACCTTTCAAATATCCAAAACCAGTCAAAGTTCGCTGAATTATATCCACCAATAATACTTGGTCTAAGTTCATCAATTGTATTGAAGAATTCTACAAGACCTCTACGTTCTGAATCGTCATCAGGACATTCAATTACTTTTTTAAAGCCTTTATTGGTTTTCATTCCAATCATAAAGATGCGACCGTCTTTAGGTTCTAATGAGGTCGTCTCTAAGTCGAATCCAAACCTCGTAAGGTCATTGTATTCGTCAAACCCTTTAAATAGTCTTTTTTCTCTTGAAATTAAGTATTGTTCTACGGGAGGTAGAATCATAATTTTGTCTTTAGATTTTTCACCCCAAGGTTCTACACCGCCTTCTTTAAAGAATTGGATTAATGAACGGTAACCCTTTAAAGATTTTACCATATACTTTAATCCTTCATCTAATCTATCGTTGGGAGTTCCATCTTCATTTTCAGTTCTTAAACGCTCAATGATGATGTTATGTTTGGACATTCCCGCTTTTTGTTCGTGTTTGGACGAATTATAAAAATTCAAACCTCTTAGGTCACCAACCCACGCAAAGGCGGTAAATGTGTCTTTTCGGATTTCTTTTCCTTTACCAGGAATCTCTTTAATTTTAAAAACACAATCCGAGGCATAGTCAAATTCTATAGCGACGATATGTTCTTCAGGGTCATTACCTTCCAAGAAGGTTTTGATTTCTTCTTCACTAATCATATACTTTATTTTAAATGGTTTATTAGCTGCCGTAACATAACGACATTTACCTTATCGTATAAAGTATATGATTAAAATGAGTTATTGTCAATTAGTTTTTATACACAATAATTTCTACAGGTAAATTGTTTAAAATATAACCTTCTAAACCACCGGTAAAAAAATTAAAACTAAACATTACACCTGTTAAGGTATTTCTATCAACACTTGACATAACAAAAGGAACATACGCACCTACAGTGTATGGTTGAGTTGGGGTTACATTTATTATAGTTTTGTTTGGTGGAAAAAATCCCGCACTTGGTAAGAATCTATAGATACCTTCATTTGCCGGGTCATTATCCGCCGGATATTGAACTGTAACACTAACACCTAATGTATTTTCTAAAACATTAACTATTAATTCACCATCAGAAGTAATTAAACTTCCGGCCCAAGAACTTGGGTATAAATAAGCCTCACTTGTTGCGCCAGTTACTTTAAAAACACAACCTGTTGTATTCATAGTACCTGTTATTAATTGTGCAATATCTGAAAAATTATCCCCCGGTACAAAATTATCAATAGTATAGATTTCATTTAAAATTAAACCACCATTTAAAGTAGGGTCACTAGAGCCTGTAAAAGATAATGGACCTGTTTGTGTTAATAATGCTTTCCATTTAATTGTTGGTTCTAAACTATTAAATGTTGATTTAAAAGTTTGACCACTAAAATATACTGGTACGTAAGCGTTTGAATTATAATTCGTAGTTAATGTTAACTGATTAATTGTTTTTCCCGTTAAACTCATTTCTATTTTTTTTATAAATATATTTTTTATTTAAAATGTTAAGTATTCATTATTACCAACTGATATATATGTATCCACATCTATTAATATTGGGTTGGTAAGTTCAGGTATTGGTATTACTGTCGGTGTTGGTGTCGGTGTTGGTGTTGGTGTTTTAGTTGGTGTGACTGTTGGTGATGGAATTGGTGTTGGTGATTCACAAGGATTAACCGTTGTTGTGGTTGTAGTGTATGGTCCGTTAACACAACACGGAAATTCCGAAACATAACAACTTTCATAATCTAAATCATTAGCTATAAATGATTCTTGAACATACACAAATAATTTTTCACGGATGGGCAGTATTAATACACCATCATCACTTCTTAATAAAAATTGACCTTCGTATTTACCGACACGATTAGTATCGGTTGATGTCATCTGATAATATATATAATATTCAGACTCAGAATTTGGGTCAATAAATGTCTTCTCTACAAATCCGGCAGGTTTTGATGTTATTTTTGGAATACCTGAATCAACATCAACCATTGAAAAAAAGATTGCTGATAATTCTATGGTTTTCATAAAATTATCAAAATCACTTCTTCCGTTATTAACTACTTGTAATTTTAATAAAGGTAATGTTGCATTTTTTTTAATGAAAAAATCCATCTACTATTTTTAATTATAAATAGTTAGATATTAAAAAAACAAAAGAGGTATTACTACCTCTTTTAACTTTCTTTTCTCAAATCTCTACTATAATGGTCAAATCTGTTATGTTCAGTTGGTGTTAATAATAACAAACCAAATTTTAAATGACCTTTTTTAAGTTCTTGGAACATAAAACTCATCCAAGTTTGTTCATATGGGTGAGCCCAAGTTGTTTCTAAAAACATTTTTTTACTTCCTGATTTAGAAACTATTTGTGGCCAATTACAATAATAAACATCACCTGTCACATATGGGACATCTTCATAACTTTTAATATTTTCATATTTAACTCTAGGTGCGTTAGGGTCAGTACCTTGTTCAGGTAATCTTGGGTTTTCGGGCCAAAATTCATCTCTAACAACTTGAGGTACATTATACCAAGACCATTGAGTTGAGTTATCACCAAAAAATTCACTAAAGTTTAATTTTAAAAAATCAAATTTTTCTTTTTTAGCAATTTCAATTGATTTATAGTATAAGCTATCAACCATACGATTAAATCCATTTCTACATATCTCACCTTTTTTAGGGTAGAAGAACATATCATCCTCAAAGAAAAACATATACTCTAAATCTGATTTATCAAAATGTTCAGCAATCCATTGACGACCACCACAAATTCCTAAATTTTCTTTTTTGATATGTTCAAAACCATATTTAGAACATATCTCACTATATATTGGTGTTGTTGTCAAATCCGTTGAATTATCTAATAATATTTTTCTTGGTTTTTCAATAAAATCCTTATCGTATTCTAACATTGAATCAATTAATGTTTGTAATTGATTCGGACTATTAAATCCAATCACGTACAAACCAACATTTACTAAATTACTATTTGAGTTAACTGATGGTTGAGTTATTGAATTATTAACTAATGAAGTTTCACTAACGGTTGTTTTTATTTGAACATTATCATTTTTTAAATTTTCAAAAAAGTTACTAATTAAACCATCGTAGTTAATTTCAAAGTAACTTACTAAATCAGGATAACGATATAATATTATTGAAAATAGACTTTCTTCAGTACCCATTAAGTTTTTACCTAATGTGTCCATTAACAATGAATAGTAAATTGAATTTACATCAGATATTGTATCTTTGTGTCCACCAAAAAATCCACCACGACCAACTAATTTTACTGTATTACCTGAATAATGATTAATCTCATTAACTTTAAACCCGTGTATTTCTGTCTCGGAATCGTAAGGGAATGCAATAAATGTAAAATTGTTTAAGTATTTTGGTAACTTATCTAAAACTTTATCGTGAGTGAAATATCCAGGATGAACTGTATTTGAAATACCGGCATCTAACCAAAACAAATATTCAGAATTAAACTTATCCATAATTCTTGCGTCATTAAGTAAAAACATTTTACTCATAACTAATGGATTATAGTATTCTAATTTTGCTTGTGTCGAATCCTGTAACCAACCAACTTGATTATACCAATCAGGTGTAACTCTAATTTTTTGAATTAAATCAAAATAATCATTATTTTTAAACCAATCGGTATTTCTTAAAATGAATTGAGTGTTATGACTTTCTCTTCGTTCCATTACAAATTTTTGTAATGTTTCATCCCCGAAAATAATCATATTATCTTCAATCTTTAATAGAGAATCAAATTTCTCTAAATAACTGTCCATACTTCTAGACCATTCATTTGATAGTTTGTCTCTACCAATATCCCATAAACCTGTAACTATTGTAACTTTACTCATATTATCTTTCTAAATAACCTAATTTATAATATTCATCGCTATTATCCGTAGCACTTTCATTTCTAAACCACCAACAACCACCTTTTTCGTTAGGTAAATGACCAATCACCGGAAATGATTCAACAATAGCTGAAAATTCAGTATCTTTATCGTAATTAACCACCCATTTTTCAATCTCATGTTTACCCAAATAGGCTGATAATAAAATATCATCACTCCAAGATTTACCCGCAAACTCTATGAAAAAATCCTCTTTGAAAAAACTTCTATGGTATGAAACTGTTTTATACCCCTCAAGTATTTTAACTCTTACGTCTTCACTAACTGTTGTACAAAAATGACAAGTACCATTTAATGAACTGATACCAGCAAAACCAAGAGCACAATTAGGATGTTGTTGACGTTTTAATAAATGGTATTCAATAAAACCATCCATATAATTTAAGTCATCATCAACCGTGATGATAATAACATCATCATTTTCATCAATTCTTTCTAATGTTGGTAATATTTTTGTAAGTGCACCACTATCATCACATCTGAAAATTTTTAATTTACTGTCAGTAACATTTTTTAACCATTCAGGTATTATGTATGCTTCATTTGTTTTTTTACATATTAAAGGAATATTTAAATGTAATTCATAATTATCATACGATAAATTTAACATTGTTTCTATAACAGGTTTTATCCCAAAATTGTCGTGGCTATTGTTCAACCGATTTGGAATTGTAGTCATAGTTAAAATAACTTTACTCATAATATTTTTTATTTAAAATGTATTTTAAAAAATAAAAATATCAATGAAAGTTCATAGTATTAATGAATAAAGTTTGTCGACCATTAAATAATGGGATATAACCATTATCAATTAAATATGGTGTTAATAACGCATCTTTACCACCATCATGTGTGATATAATCGGTATCATCAATTAAAATCAAATGAATATCAGCTAATTTATCTTTTGCGGTAATATATGCTTCTAAATGTTTTTCGGCATAATTTGGAGTTCCTTTGTCCCAACCGTCTAAAAATAGAATATCAATTTTTTTATCAAATTCATTTAAAAACTCAATACCATCTTTAGGTATTATTAAATGTAAATTAGAGGGTAATTTTTTACTTAAATTATTGTATGACCATTCATTTTGTGTTTTACAATTTTCATCAATATCAACACTATAAACATTAAAACCTGATTCGGTAAAGAAAAAGGTTGAATGTCCATCACCACAACATCCGGGTGATTTAAACGCTTCTTTTTCATTATTATAGTATACCAAACATTTTTCAGTTACGGCCATTCTAGTTGACCCAATTTCAACAACAGTTTTTAAATTTAATAATTGTGCAATTTTAATTGTTGTTTTAATATATTGTGCGGGTTTTGACCTTCTTAAATCATAATCTTCACCTGTTAAATCGTCGTAAGTCCAAAACTTCTTATCAATTTTAAAATTATAAATAATTTTATATATTTGTTTACTTAGATTACTATAATCTATAGTAACAACCTCATCAACAATATTATATGTTGATTTAATTATTTCTTCGGTATTTATATGTGATTCGGTAATTAAACCTCTTTCTAATAATACGTCATTAACAACGTTTCTAATAATAGAATTAAATTCTTCGTTTAGTGTAATATTATCCATAATTATTTTAATTGATTTATATTTATAATTTTATTTAAAATTTTTACATTAGATTGTATAGTACAATTATTTTTATACCATTTATATCCATTCTCACCAATAAATCTCAACAACTTTTTATTATTTTTAATTTCATCAAATCTGTTTAAAATTATTTCACTTTGAATTTTTGGGTCATCATTATGTTCGTAAGTTAAATAATGATAATCAGGTCTTAATTCATTATAAAAGTTAGATGTTAATTTTTCTCTAAATAATACAGACCTTGAACCTAAAATTTCCACATCTCTATTACATATTTGACCGGCACCGTTTAGTGATAAACAAATTTTGTTATTAGTTAATTCTTCAAAATAATTTGTTTCAGGAAATGTTTTTTTATCTGTGATATTAATCAGATTAAGTTCGGCTAGATAATATCTTTGACCATATAAATAACCTCTAAATGATAATTCATTATTTTTTTTAAATGAAAATTTTTTAGCGGTATTAATTAATGATTCGTATGTTAATGTATATGGTAGGTATGTAAAAGGTTTGTAAATATCACCAACACTATTATAACCAGCTGATGTTATTATGGAAACACAATTTTTATTATCCCAACCATTACCATCGTGTCTTAATTCTTCAGGTCTATCCCAATATGTGACAACAATATATTTTTTAGTGTCAATGTTTTTAATTATCATACTTTGAGCTGAAAAAGGTCCAGCAGGATTCCCGTCGTAGAAATTTGAAGAACTAACATATGTGGTATTTATTCTTTTATTTTTTTTTATAAAAGATTCGTAATATTCTTTAAAGACGTGTAAAACGGACCATTGAGTGTGTGGCCACTCAAATGTAAATTCTATATTCATTGTATTATTTTTTTAATCAAAATCGGTTCCGTGAAATACACCGGCACGTTTACCTGTTTTATACCCATTTGCTTCAAACATTCTTGACCACAATCCGTGATTCCAACCAATATCTAATGGTTTAAATCCTGCAACGTGTGATGAAACACCTATTTCAAAACCTTCAGCCCAAGTTCCCTCTGTGTAATCTTTATTTGCTAAATAATCGTGAAACCATTTCCATTGTTCAAACATTTTCTTTAATTTCTTAGTTTTACCATTAACAAAAATTAATAGATATTCGGCAGGTAATGGAGCATCGTTCCACTCATCAACATATCCTAAACTTTCGGTTAAATCATAATTGTATATTTTATGCCAAAAAAGTCCGTGAGTTTTATTATTATGTGTATGATAATCATTTAAAAACCCACCCCATCTATAATCAGTTCTTGGACCAAAAAAGTCAAATCCTTGTTCAACATAATTATGATTAATGTAATTATCTAGTTCGGTTTTATCATACCAATCAAATGAGTTATCACAATCTGTAAAAATAACAACAGTATCTTTTAAATTCATAACAGGTTCTAGACACAAATATCTAATATTAAAATTAAAATCGGAAGTGTATTCATTAGGTCCAACAAAAAGTCTAACTTTATATTGTTTTCTATCAAATACATTTACGTGGATTCTTGAGTTATCCGGATAAACATTGTGAATAATCTCAGGACAATCAGTTGTGATATAAAAATCCATATCACTTAGTTTAAGAATGTCTTCAGCCATTCTTAATGTGTAATCTTTGGTGTAATTAGCTCCCAAACTTAATGTTGTAACAACTGTTTTCATTTTAAAAAATTTTCAAATAAATAATTTTTATCGTTTTCATCACAATAATGATATGTGATGGCCGAGTTAAGGTAACCACTATCAGAATCTTGATATTTATTAGGGAACATTATTTGTTCTCCATTATCATTAATTGCGTGTATTAATTGTGAATTTATTTTTTTAAACCAATCAAACATACAACAATCGCCACACAAATACCTTATTGGTGATATCTCATTATCAATAAATTCTTTAAGTAAATTAATACAACCTCTTGAAACAATAGTTCCACCCCCACCACAAAAAATAGTATCATCCATTTCTGCGAAATAACAACTTCTTTGGCCTATAGATATATTGTCATTATAATTGAATTTATTTTTTAATAAATAATTTTCCAATCTGTTTGGAAAACAAAAAGCGTCATCATCTAAAGTTAAAACCCATTCATAATCTTTAAAATCAAATTTTTTGAAGAAATTTAACATCTTATCCGGTAATGACCAATAATCATCTCTTGTTTGATACCCAACAACCTTTTCCCTAAGAGAATCGGCGGATAAAATCATGTAGTCAGATTTGTCATTTATTTTAGTTATCCAAGTATTTTCACTAGATGGGCATCTTGTATCTACGTAATTATTACAAGATAATATGACATATAATATTTTCATTTTAATATAAATTTATCACTTATTGCCAAGTACAACTATGGAAGTGTATTGTGTATGTTTTTTCATCAGAAAAAGTTCTCAAATAATCTAACCTTTCTTTAGTTAATATTGTTTCTCTAGCTCTTAATTCTTTATCAAATGGGTAAAATTCTGAACCAATAAACATTTTATAATTACATGTCCAATGATGACTTCCTAAAGTTTTTCTTAAACGATTTGGACCGGTATCATCCATAACTCTAGATACCTCATCTTTTCTTAATGGTGTTATATTTGAGATATCTTCTAAATATTTTTCACATATTTCATTATTTGGTTTAGACCCCATAACACCTATCCAAACTTCATTTGGAGTGTCTTTGTGAGTTCCGGTAAAAAAGTCATAATGAAGTAAATCATCAAATTTTTTAACAGGTAAATTATCGTAATCTAAATATATACCACCATACCTATATAATATCTCAAATCTAAGGATATCTGATTTAGCCCCTAAATTTTCACATTGGTCATATAATGTTTGGTTTTTTAGTTCAAAATCAATGTTAGAATCGTTCCATTCAATTACTTCATAATCAAAATTAATTCTTTTAATTTCACTAACAATATATTCTGTCCATTCGGGTTTATTACCACCAACCCAAATTAAATGTATTATTTTAGGTATATCCATAATTAAAATAAATCACCACTTAATCTATCACACCATCCTTTAGATTTTGAGTATGGCCAAACAACCCAAAACTTAGGTTTATGTGCTGTTTGGAATTCTCTCCATACTTTACAATAACCGTCAGGGTCATTTTTCATACGATTAATCTCGTGGATATCGGCATCTTGCCTATGAATTGTTTCATCATTTTCATCGTGGAATGCAACAACCCAAAACTCATAATCTTCTTCAGGTACTGAATCATAACCAACATCAATACAATGTTTAAATATTGTTGCAAAACTATCTTCCCATTCTTCTTCAGTTTCATAAACCATTGGATTTGGTGGATAGTTTTTATCTAATGTATATTGTTGAACGGCTCTTCTTGAGAATCTTAAACCCGAATAAATTTCATAATCAGTTAATGTTCTTTCAGTACCAAAACCATAAACCCCAAAATCTAAATCATTAACTTCTCCGTCCATAGAGAATAATTTTCTATTTTTACTGTGAGATACATTGTTTTTATTTACCCAATCAGAGTCATCATCCCATTGTTTTGTTCTACCTTTACGAGTATATTCGTGCCAAATTAATGTTTTATGTGGGTGAAATAAATCATATCCGTGAGTATATGCTCTTGCGGCTATTGAAATTTCCTCACCGTGGAAATAAAATTCAGGGTCGTGTTGAACTTCAGTACTGAATTGTCCGACTGAAAATGCAAAGTGTGCTGAATAAAATCTTGAGGTGACAGGTTCTTTCAGTTTTTCCCAACCTGGTATTGTTTCAGGTAAGAAGAAAACCGCCCCTTCAGGAATAAATCTATCAAACACCATTCTCCAAGGTTCTTTAACTCTTTCTTCAGGGTCGTTTTCAGGATTAAATGATGAAACATATCCTGTTAGTAAAGGTTTTTTAAATCCTTTCTTTTGTAATTGTTTAATCATTTTAATAAATTCATCATCCCAATTTTTTTCAAATCTCATATGTGAATCAATTTGAAGAGTATATTCTTCACCACCATACAATTGTTGAACTTGATTTCTTGCCCAACAAACACCATTAGACTCTGTGTATAACACATCTAAAATTCTAAATCGTTTGTCTTTTCTATATTCATTTAAAGTATCAAAACCATCTTCAGGGTGATACTGTCTACAAATACCTATTCTAAGATTATTAGGTTTCTTAGCATTTTCAATCATACTTTTTACAGTATTCTCTAACTCAGGGTCTCTATACGATGCAATTTGCACAAAAATTTTCATACTACATTTTTTTTTAAAAAATAAGTTTATTATAATATAAATAAAGGTTTAATTATAAACCAAATCTATCTTTTTGAGAGTTATAATTTGATAGTACCTCATCAGATGTTAAGGCTCTATTATATAACCTAAATATTGACATATCACCTTGATAATGGAATTCAGGTGCGTTACCTGTGAAACAACCAATATCTAGTCCTGATGAATTTGATTGAACTAACAATGATGATGATAAATTGTAACCTGAATTAACACCATTAATATACGTGTAGAAACCTGATGAAGTCCATACACAAACAACCTGATTCCATTCGTTTAATGTTGTTGTACCTGAACTAACATAAATATTATAATTAGTTGGTGGTGTTGAATTAGAACCTAACATCCATAAGTGACCTGTTGAGTCAAGTCTCATTCTATAACCTTGATTACTTTCTTTACTAAAAATTTCTCTATCATCAAACAACGTTGGTTTCAACCATACCTCAACCGATACCGTGTTAGTTATTGCGGATAATGTTGTTGATGTATATGGTGTTGTGAATTTTTGGTTACTACCGTTAAACGTAAATAAACCATCATTTGCAGGTAAATAATTAGGTGTTGTGGCACTTAACGATTGGTAAAAAGTTGCGTTATTATTATTTGTTGTTATATCATACCAAACAAAACCTGTACCTGACCAAGATATATTAGCACCTGAGTCCAACCAAACAATTAAACCATTTGAAACTATTGGGTATTCAGGTTGTGATGTTATGATTTGAGGACCACTGTAATCAATCATTTGCCATTCATTAAATGGTGAGTCAACAGGATTTGTGTCATCGGTACTAATTAATGTAGAATATAGTGTTCCTGAACCCAATAAAGATGAACTATTCCATTCGGTAGTTCCTGAGTTATACCAAACATATGATGTTACACCTGTATAATCAATATCAGGAACTGCATAATATGGTTTACCATTATATGTTCCTGTTTCTTCTGAAACTACAGTATAAAATTGAACCGCTTGAACGTCAAATATATGATTCATTTCATATAATGATTTAGTATATGTCCATCTCCACCAAGTAGGTGTTCTAGATGAATAACAAGATGTAAAACTACAATTAGTTGATGTAGTAGGTTCATCCCACGGATATAGTGGTGGGTAGAATGTAGTTGTTTGAGTTACCGCTAAATTAAAATAAACATTAGTGTTTGATGTTACAGTATATGTAACGTATTGGTTACTACATCTTGATGTGAAATCACCACTACCATTACCTATACCCCATCTTATACCTGGAAAATATATATCAACTATTGACCCTATTGGGACCGATAAATTAGTGTTAATATAAGTACAACTATTTCTACTAGGGTCAATTGACCACGGACCCTGTATCCAAGGACCACTGTTAATTCTGTAATATGGTTGTATTGGACTTCCTTGTGTGTTACAATTTGGACCACAATATTGTGGTAAAAAGTTCAGACCTAAATTTAGATTAGGTTCTATATTATACGCACAACCACCTCCGACACATGCTATGTATACAGGTGTTTTTGTTGGTGTTTGTGTCCTTGTTGGAGTGTTAGTTGGAGTTCTTGTTAATGTAGGTGTTGGTGTTAATGTTCTTGTTACTGTTTGTGTTTGTGTTCTTGTTGGTGTTGGTGTTAATGTTCTTGTAGGTGTTGGTGATGGGCAAATGTTTGAAGTGCTAACTCTACCAGGTCCTACTCTTTGCCAATCTTGACCATTTAAATTACCTCTCCAAACATAACTTATGTATGATGCCGGTAATGAAACATCTGTGGCATTGTATGGACCAACATTACCTTTAAGTAGTGCACCTGGTTTAACCATAACTTCTAACCATTCATTTTTATCGTCTCTATAAAAATTGGCAATCCAAGAAGTTGGGGTTTTGTTAATTTGAACATTTGTAGAACTAAAGTCACCACCATAAACTATAAGTTTAACATAATCCCTACCATAATTATCAGTTCCTGTTTTAAACCAAAGATTTTGTAAATCACCGTCAGTATTTACTAAATCAGGTTCTAACCAATTATCACCTATATTACCACCCATTAAACCTGGTATAGGTACATCTTGAGGTGAGCTATGAATAGTATTAACACCTGAAAAAATGGTAAAATAACCGTTAGTTGAAACAAAAAGTTCATTAGAAAAAGTTCCGTTTGTTGCGAAGATATCGGGTAATGATATGGCGGTCGTTGTAAATGCGTCATCATATGGTCTATTACTATTACGTGAGGTCCATCCACCTGTGTATTTTAAATATCCGGTTGTGTCTGTTGGCCAATCTAAAGGTACTGGACAATAATTGTAATATATTGGGGTTGGGGTTGGGGTAGGTGTTTTTGTTGGGGTGTTCGTTGACGTTCTTGTTGGTGTTACTGTTAATGTCCTTGTTGGGGTTGGGGTAGGTGTTTTTGTTGGGGTGTTCGTTGACGTTCTTGTTGGTGTTACTGTTAATGTCCTTGTTGGGGTTGACGTTGGGGCTGCGGTTCTAGTTGGTGTTGGGGTTGTATTAAATGAACATACACATATCTCAACACCTAAGATTTGACCAATATCAGCATCACCAAAATCTTGAATAAACATACCCCAAGTTCCTTCGGCTTGAGCTTTTTGCATACCTGTGAATATTGATAATCCGTCGTAAGTATTACCTTCAATAAATGTGATTGATGGTGGTAATGGTGTTGATACTACCGATGAAAATGTAAAACCACCACCAGGTCCAACTGTTGGGTTACTTTTATATGTTCCTGAATTAACACCATCCCAAAAACCATTTGTTGAGGTATCATCAAGGGTTACTGTGGCATTTGCGTTAAAATCACCACCTTCTCTAGCAATTAATAAACTATATTGATTATTGGGTGCAACTAACGCCATACTAACATCACCAGGATATGTATGAGTATAACCACTAATTTTAACAGTGACATTTGTTATAACATTAAATGGTAAATTACTAACATTAAATGAAACAGGATATGGTATAGCAACACCGTCGTCTGTGATTGTTATTGGTGTACCGTAAGTTGTGTTTTTAAAACATCTACAATTATAACCTAACGAAGGTGTTTGTGTTATTGTCGGTGTTAATGTTGGTGTTGGTGTTTGTGTTCTTGTCGGTGTTTGAGTTAATGTTCTTGTTGGTGTTGCGGTCAATGTTCTTGTAACCGTTGGCGTTGGTGTTGGACAAGGTGATACTGAACCACATTCTAAACAACCATTGTTTATTGGTGTATCGTCGTATCTCACACCACTCCAAAATTTATTAGCCCCACCTGATGGTGCAAACAGTGTTACTTTATAACAATACCCATCAGTTGCCGTAACAACATATCCGTAAACACCTTGACCCGGTATAAAGACAGGTGTTAGTGAAGTTGGTAGAGACATTACATACAATTGATTATCACAACAACTTTCAACAACAAATAAAGAGTAAGGTGTTGTTGGTGTTACAGTTTGAGTTCTTGTTAATGTAGGTGTTGGTGTTAATGTTCTTGTTACTGTTTGTGTTTGTGTTCTTGTTGGGGTTTGTGTTTGTGTTTGTGTTCTTGTTGGGGTTTGTGTTGAGGTTACAGTTGGGGTTGAAGTTCTTGTTGGTGTGTTAGTTGAAGTTCTTGTTGGTGTTGGTGTTACTTCGGATGTTCTTGTAGGGGTATTTGTTGATGTTCTTGTTGGGGTTACAGTTAATGTCGGCGTATTTGTTGAGGTTCTTGTTGGTGTGTTAGTTGAGGTTATAGTTGGTGTTGAAGTTCTTGTAGGGGTATTTGTTGAGGTTATAGTTGGTGTTGAAGTTCTTGTTGGGGTATTTGTTGAGGTTATAGTTGGTGTTGAAGTTCTTGTTGGAGTGTTTGTTGACGTTCTTGTTGGTGTTACTGTTAATGTTGGCGTATTTGTTGATGTTCTTGTTGGTGTGTTAGTTGAAGTTATAGTTGGGGTTGATGTTCTTGTTGGTGTATTTGTTGAGGTTATAGTATTAGTTGGAGTTAATGTTGGCGTATTAGTTGGAGTGTTTGTTGACGTTCTTGTTGGGGTTACAGTTAATGTTAGTGTGTTTGTTGACGTTCTCGTAGGTGTGTTTGTTGACGTTCTTGTTGGTGTTACTGTTAATGTTTGAGTTGGAGTATTTGTTGAGGTTCTTGTTGGTGTTACAGTATTAGTTGGTGTTACAGTGTTTGTGGGTGTGTTTGTTGACGTTCTCGTAGGTGTTGGTGTTTGTGTTACCGCTGGAATTGTGAATGTTTGTATATTACCACATAGTGAATTATATAGAATAATACTTGTTGATGTGATAGGTACTCTAATTGCAACACCTGATAATGTTGTTAAATCGGTGTATGAAATATTAACAGCATCTAAACCAGTACTAACTCTTATCGCGTAGTTAGTTGGTGAAATAGTGTTATAAAAAACTGAATAAGGTCCAGGCGATGTTCCCGTATTTATGAAAACATTAAATGTTCTAGGTATTTCATATGTTTCAGTGAAAGTTGCGGTAAACAAACAATTTTTTGTAGGTGTTACTGTGTTTGTTGATGTTCTTGTGTTAGTTGGTGTTACCGTTAATGTTGGCGTGTTTGTTGATGTTCTTGTTGGTGTTACCGTTAATGTTGGCGTATTTGTTGATGTTCTTGTTGGTGTATTAGTTGAAGTTACAGTTGGGGTAACTGTTAATGTAGGTGTATTAGTTGATGTTAATGTTGGTGTTAAGGTTTGTGTACTAGTAGGCGTTGGGGTTGGTGTGGGAGTTGGTGATACACAAACATCTTCTTTGGTTAAACAACCTGTAATAACATCATATGTAAATGTTCCAACACACCATTTATTACCTGAACATTGTTCGTAAAGTGGTATATCAGGTTGAGGGAAAAGTCTATCAACTAATAATGTACCACCTGTATTATTAAAACCAAAATTACCATCTCCAGACATAGTTCCACCTTGGTATAATTTTACTCTGATGGAAACTTGTCCCGAACCAACTTGAACATACCAATGAGCTTTTGAAGTCCATCGAACAATAGGTAATGATGGGTAAATTGATTTCAATTCAGCAACGTCAATATAGATTGATTCATAATCACCCGCAGAACCTGAACCTGTATTATCACCACCCCACCATAAGTTAGGACCACCCCATTTACCACTTGTTAATGAACCTAATGTACAGAAACCGTAAGGTCCTTCAGTATTTGGGTATATTAATTGTGTTTCAGTATCCAAATCAATTGATGTTGGGTCGTAGTATTCATATGTAAGAACTATATAGTCGGCATTTAAATAACACGCTTTTGTTGGGGTTGGGGTT
>Ga0181346_1000434_pt1 | contig 18148 bp, 18 predicted proteins | sample Su13VDMM15DN_FD_130100 | JGI IMG/M metagenome (GOLD analysis project Ga0181346, IMG submission 130100) | Freshwater viral communities from Lake Michigan, USA - Su13.VD.MM15.D.N | ecosystem: Environmental > Aquatic > Freshwater > Lake | place: USA: Michigan | collected 2013-07-15 | reverse complement strand
GATTCCTTCAGCGATTGCAGTTTTACCCACGCCAGGATCACCAACCATAAGCACATTAGACTTGAATCGTTTAGCTAACACATTCACAATATCATCAAGTTCTTTGCTACGACCAATTAGGGGTTCTAGCTTTCCTTGACCTGCTAAAGTAGTCAAGTTAGTAGTGAATTCTTCCAAAATATCATCAGCTTGTTTTTCAGTTAAGGAATTAGCAAACATGCTACCTTTGTAGTTATGTTGCCAATGTGTTACGAATTCATTCTTATTGATACCATACTTTAGCAAGAAATAATGAGCATGACTGTTACCCTCAGAAGAAATGCTAAGATATAGATCGATAGTAGTGACTTGATTACGCCCGGTAAACAGCACTTGAGTAACGCTGCGATTCATAACTCGTTCCAATGAGTTAGTTTTTCTAGGAACTGTTTCTGGATCAGTAGTGATAATCGCATGAAGTCCGTCAAGATATGCTCCTACTTCTTGTGCCATAGTTTCAGTATCCACACCAAAACTATCCAAACATTTAGTGAATGGTTTATAAGTGATTAGTGCTAATAGTAAATGTTCTACGGTTACATATTGTTGTTTTCGTTGTTTAGCACTTTCAATTGCTGATTCGATGATGCTTTCAATTTCGGGCGAGTTAGTCATTATTTCTGATCCTTTATTAGATTTATACTATCTATAATCGATTGATCTATATTATCAGGAATATAGGGTTTAAGCAAGATTATTTGGTCTCCGTACTCATCAGTATTAAGTATAGGCATACCCTGTCCTGCCATTTTCAACTGTAAGAACGGTTGTGTTTTAGGTTTTATGGTTACTTCCAAAGTTTTCCCTGATATTGTAGTGAATTCAAATGAATTACCAACGATCAAGTCTAACACAGATATAGAATAATTGCAAATCAAATCATCACCTTGTCTATCGAATTTTAGGTCTTTGGCTACTCTAAATTCTACCATAAGACTTGCACCCTCGATAATCCCATCTATCTTAAAATTATTACCGTCTTGAACTCCTTTGGGTACTTGAATTTTTACAGTTTGTATTCCAGTAGGAGTTTGCAACTGTAAAGTTGGTTGATCCCCGAAATATGCCTGTTGTAGAGTTACTCCAATAGAAGTCCTAAATACCTGTTGTGCTCGTTGTTGTTGTCTACCATGCATTTGTCTAAACACGGTATTGAACAAGTCATTGAAGTTAGAATTAGGTCCGGATTGAGAATTGAAACCTTTATGTGGGTTATCGTATTCCACTCTTTTGTTTGGGTCGTTCAATGTATCGTAAGCGGTTTGGATCTTTTGGAACATAGCAGTATCACCTCCTTTATCGGGATGATGTTTGCTAGCTAGCTTACGATATGCATGTTTGATTTCTTCGGGGGTGGCAGTTTTGCCTACACCTAATATTTGATAATGGTCCATATAACTAAGTATAGCAGATTACAAGATTAAAGTCAAATGTTTAGGACTTACCTTCAATCTTTTCTTTGGTACGACCATATGCTGCAATACCAAGCACTGCACCCATAGCCAAATGATATAGCCCAGCACCCTGTAAGGTTAGGGGTTGCCATTGACTTGTTACGCTACCGTGACTTAATGCTTGTAGGATACTCCATAATACTGGAAATATTACAAAGTCAGTAGTACATGTAATCATATACATCCAACCCATCATGGGGCGCCATTTCTTGTTGATCCAATCAGTATTAGTATTCTCTACTAATACTTCAGCACCTTGTGCTGCATTAGAACCGGCCGTAGTAAGAACCGGCTGCGTACCTGAATTTACATTCATGTTACCAGTACCAACTGATCCCATACTAGTAGAAGAGCCTGATCCAAATCCTAAACTACCACTACTAAATGATGAACTTCCAAAACTATTAGAGGGTGAACTGATTGACCCAAAAGTACTATTAACTGGGAATTGACTTATTGTAGAATCAGCCGCTAAAGCAGCATGATGATTATCATCTGTTGCTATTGGAGTTTCTGTAGTAGACTTTTTAGGAAGGATCGTTGTTGCCATATTACAACCCTGCCATAGCTTTGAACGCCCTTATCTCGGCATCTTGTTCGTATATATCTTTGGTAGGGATGCCTGCTGATTGACGCATCTCGTTAATCTCTTTTTCTGCATCCATGCGATAGTCATGCGGGGAAGTAATTAGTACTTGTTTTAAGATATCAACCTCAGGTTTATAAGTCTTACTATCTAGCTTTATAGACCAATCGGCGATATCAAAATCAGTTAATGTCTTTAGATCAGTCAATAGTTCTACTATCTTTAGAGGAACGGTGCTTCTACGATTTAACTCGACAAACACTAGGCTTTTACCAGGAGATACCTCACCCTCACTGAGACTAGCATCTACTATCCAATCATATCCTCGCTCAAACCAATCTACTAAGTCATTGCCAGCAGCCTCGCTATTTACAGTAAAGGCTATAGTAACTATATCACTATCTTTACCGTTTTTAGCTTCGTATTCATCCACTGATATTTTAGGATCAATTTGCCCTACCATATCCAAATAATCTAATCCTTCATTAAGTATTTTAGAAGTCATATCATTATGCCAGTGGAACAGCGGGAGCGGCTGCAGGTTGTTCTTCTTGTGCGTCTATGTTTGCCTGATCCTCATCTTGATCTAGGCCTTCTTTATCTAAGTCATCATCATATGCATCTGCTAGGTCTTCTAAATCAATAGTAGAACCGGCTAGGTCAATAAACCCTTGTTTGACATCATCTAGCAATTCTTTAGGTATTTGAACAAATACCAACCATACCTTTTTGGAAGACATTTTAGGATATCTTGTTCCCGGAACATAATCGTCATAGTTTTTTATTTCTACAGGAACTTTGATCTTAGTCTTAGCGAACTTTACAGTACAGCCAATCGATACTAATCTTTTAGCACCGCTAGGATCTGGCATAAGATGATAGGGCCACATGAATATACAACTTACTGTATATCGTTTCACGTCAGGACCCTGGACTAACTCTCCTAATTCCCAGTTTCTATACGCATAAATATCAGATTCGTCTAGTACACGCTCAAAATCCAATAGGGTGTTCATAGAACCATCACTTGTAAAGATCCCCTTTACAGTGTTGATTATGCTTACATAGTCGATATCATCGAAAAATTTGTCTGCTGTTTCCATATTAGTATTTATCTTTTGTAGAAAAGAAATACTAATATTAGAAAGTTGAACATATAATACAGCCTAGTATTTATCAGATATAACTACGAAAAGAGTATGTGACAATATACGGGTATTATCCCCTTAAATACTGTATAATGTGATTGATTCACATTATCTGACTCTTTACAAGGAGAATTACATTGAGTAAGAGGAAAACTGGAGCATTAAGGTCACAACAACAGGATACAAGATACTCACACACAAAAAGGAATGCAGAACAAACATTTTACATGAAAGAGTCCAAAACGATAGATTTCTCAGAAGTTCAACGGGCTATGAAGGTTAATAAACGGCCCATAGAAATTATACCCAAGTCAGTCAATCAAGAAAAATATGTTATAGCGTTACTAGATGATGCCACAGATATCGTGGTAGTTACTGGTCCTGCGGGTACAGGTAAGACCTATTTAGCAATGTTAGCAGCTATCAAAGCATTGAGGGCCGGGGACTGTGAACGTATTATTTTGACTAGGCCTGCAGTAGGTGTAGATGATGAAAAACACGGATTCTTACCAGGAGATATTAATCAAAAAATGGAACCTTGGACTAGACCGTTAATAGATGTATTGCGCGAATACTACACAGCCAAGGAAATTACCCACATGCTAGACGAACAAATAGTGGAAATCGCACCTCTAGCCTTTTGTCGAGGTAGAAATTTCAAAAATAGCTATGTGGTGCTAGATGAAGGGCAAAACACTACACCAAATCAATTAAAAATGATAATGACTAGGATAGGGTTCAATAGTAAAATAGTAATTACCGGAGATATAGAGCAAACAGATAGAAGAACAGTAGACAATGGACTATTGGATCTTCAAACTCGCTTGGAGAAGGGAGGTATCCCGGGATTGCAGTTATGCAAATTCGAGGTCAAGGATGTACAAAGACACAAAATAATCGAACATGTGTTAAGATTGTACGCATAAAAAACGGGGCTAAGCCCCGTTTTTAATCTTCAAATTACCAGCTACACTAATCCGATATTCATTTGATGAATAAAATGGAAATACACTATGATGTAAGTATGAAGGGAAAATACATATCTTCCCTTCATATTTCTTATCTGCTCGTATATTAGTCAATGATAACCCTTCTTCTGAAAAATAAGGATATAAGAATTGAAATGTACCCGATAAATTACCAACATCTAATCTTTTAGAGGGTGAATATCTCATCTCTGCTTCTAACTCATATGGAATTTTATGCCATATGACAAAACTAAATTTACCAGAATGATTGTGCGGAGGATTGAATTCATATTTCTTCATAAAGTTAACCCACAACGAAAATATTTCTAATTGTAACGGACTATCTTTATTCACTGCTTTTGAATAATTTGTACTTTCTAGAAACTTAGGGAAAGCATCAGTATAACATCTACATAACCATAATACATAATCTTCTAACTCGGTATCAACTGGTATAACATATTGATTTGCTATATTCCCTGCTAACGAATAATGATTGGATATAAGATTCTCAGGATACTGTAAATCCAAAGATGATATACTAGTTTCTATCCCTTCAATAATATGTTTAGGGATAGTATCAATAATATATCCATTAAGTTTATTGAATGGAAAAACCATTGGTCCACTATTGTTATTGATCTGATCTATTAACTGTTTCTCTTGTAAAAGAAGATCAGTTAATTCTTTCTCAACCAACATGTTATTATTTTGAGTTAGCAGTAATCTCTGCTTCTTTTTCTAACTGTGCAATCAATGAAGGATATATTCGCTTGTAATAGTCATTCATTCTATCCCAAGTAGTATCTAGCTTCTTGCCTTCGATAACACATTTATCTATTTTTTTCTTAGCATAATCTAAGATTAAATTGCAAGTCTGGATATCAGATGCCCGAACTCTTTTAGATACAGTAACTTGTTCGTCAATCTGCCCGTTTGGTTTTCTAAGAAATTGGATAAGTAAGTATCGGATAATATTCTCCTAATATCAACTAGTTAATTCTGATAAGCTAGCTGCCAATGAAATCTCAGGGATGCCAACTAGCGGTAAAGTTGCAAGACCGTTGCGTATAATGATTATACTTGCATCTCTTTTTGCTTGTGTAGTTCCCCACAAATCTAGATTATCATAAAGCCATTTGTATGTATCTTCGATACGTGTTGGATAGAGAGAAATATATTGCATAAGTTGCTGCCTACCTTCTAATATCTTTCCTGCTTTGAACAATTGTGTAGCTTCCAGCAATAGTTCATGCTCACTATTACCCTGTGCTTGTGCGGGCAATAACTTACCGGTGCTACTATTGACTTGCACCTGATTCAAACACTTACGCAAGTCCGGATAAGATACACGTACATAACTATCTAAGGTGTCTAGATCAAAATCTATACCCTCGCTAACTAATACCGTAGCTACTCTTGCAGTAAATTCAGTCTTATCTGGTTTAGCGATATGAAACTTATGGCATCTGCTCTCACGCAATGCAGGGATGATCTTATGTTCATAGTTACAAGTGAGGATAAATCTAACAGTATCAGCATATGCTTCCATATCATTACGCAATGCTGCTTGGAATTCTGCGCTAGTATAATCAGCCTCATCTAGCAAGATAACCTTAAATTTACCAAAGGGCATCGTTTGTGCGAATGTATTGATTTTTGTCCTGACTATCTCTACACCATTCTCTCGACTAGCATTGATCTCCAAAACATCATAGTCTTCCACACCCAACTCGTTGATCAATATCTTTGCTAAGGTAGTTTTACCAGTACCGGGATCACCGCTAAGTAGCAAATGAGGAATGCTCTTATTCTCAATCCATGATTCTACTTGTTGTTTTTGTCTGGCATCTACAAACACATAATCTGCAACAGTATTCGGACGATAACGCTCAACCCAAAGGGATCCTTTCATAACCATTCCTGTTCTTGTTTATTTAATACTAATATCACTTTGTATCCTTGTCTAATACATTCGTTTAATTTTTCTTTGTTCATATTTTCTAGTACCTCATTCGTGCCATGTCTGTTCCATGTCCACTGAGACTTAATCTCATAGATAGTATTATCTATTAAAAAGTCACTAATGTAAAGTCTTTTGGTTCCGTCCTTAGGATCATTATACCATATTGAAGGACCGCGCCGTACATTTGAAATAATCCATTGAATACCAGATTGTTGTTCTAATTTTTCTAAAAATTCATATTCATAGCTTCCTTGATAATTTATTGCAGTATCCTTATAAGGTATTAACGGACACTGAATATTGTTTTGATGTGGATTATTTTTCCAATGCCTTTGCATTTTCTCTCTCATTACTTGATATGTTCCATTGGCTTCCATAGTAGCATGTGCTTTTGCACGGGATGATTTAGTTATCCCTAACCTAGAACGGGTTGCCAATGATTTTGCGGCTGTCTCTTTATGATCGGTTCTATCAGAAAATTGTTTTCTTTTTCCGAGGCAAGAATTTTGATGTTTGCTACAACAAATTTTACCATTAGTAAACATAAATTTGGCTAATCCATTACACCCGTATTGACATAAATCATTGGTTATTATTTCAGTAATCTGTGGTTTTTTGTACCCGCGTTTTATATACATAAATACTCCCTTGAAGTATTTATGCCTACAAACATAATTTCAACCCATAGTTTTCATTTTCTCAACATTTCCAGCGTTATAATATGGGCTATACCTTGACCTAAGTCTTGATCGCTAGGGATGATATGTAGATTAGAATTATTACGATCTGTGCTCCGATCATATGTAGAGTATTCCATAACATATCCTCCGGTAGCAGGGAGAATGTGAAATCTCAATCCTTCAGTTCGAAAACGATTTGAGTCAACAGCACTTACAAGCATATCAGGGCTATCTTTCTGAGGCTTGTTCCAATCTTCTTTTACCCAACCTACTACTTTCTTTTTTAACCAGTTAATCATTAAAACACCTTATCGCTCATAGTTGAATCATTTACAGGTTCATCAGATATAAGTAGTATATCATCAGGGTCTACTTTACGCAATGTTTTCTTACCCTCTTCATCTTCAATATCGAATCCGCGAGTCCAACGACCGTGACTAATCAAAATCCACTTACCTTCAACGATCTCTTCATCTGTATTAGCAGCACCTACTTTATAAATACGTGCCCAACGCGGTCTAATCCCTGAACTCTTCATGTCATCATCAAGTAACACGATTCCTCCATGAGTAATACGCTCATCGAAGGTCATATCACATACTATGATATGTTCACCAATTGGTTTGAATTGGTCTTTATTAAATTTATGTGCGTCAAATGCTAGTTTCTTCATATTATTTTTTCAGTTCCTTGGCTTTGATTTGTTCTACTTCTATATCATCCTCTAATGAGGCGTCTAACTCTCGTTCAGCTTCAGTTAATTCAACAACATCAACTATTGGATTGACTGGAGGTTTAGCTTGAGTTGGCTTCTTTACTACATGTGATGATCTATTTCCCACTGTTTTGGCATAAGCATCATTGACCTTAGAAGTGATTGGTTGAATGATTTTACCTGTAGAATCGATGGTATCTCCTCGGGCATTGACATTCATATTTCCTACTGCTCTTGTACGTTCATTCTTAGCTTGTAATGCTGACATATCTACGGTTTTGCCCATAGCTGTTCTATGTTTCATTATTGTTTTCTCCTTATAATATTATTTACTCGTATTACAGTAGTCACCTTAAAAATTCTCCTATATCAAGTTGAAAATACAAACTATTAATTTTATGAATTCCAATCAAATACAATACGAAACTAGCGCACGAACTACCTCGCCCTACTCCCCATACAATACCATTTGCTCTCATCGTATCTACCAAATATTTCAAATACCGCAATAAATTAAACATCTCCCTCTCTTGGAATCTGATTAATTCATCTCCGGCACGTTGTAGTTCTGCTTCTCCATTACATTTATCTAATACCCACTGCGCAATATCTAATTCAAGATATTCTTTTGGCATATACCAATTAGATTGGTTTTTCTTATCAAACTCTTCTACTGATACCTTTGGATTGGTATACTCTATTAATTTTGGTAGATTTTCTGTGGATAGGAAATGTTGACTTAGATCGATATGTTTGTCGATTAGTACTTGCTTTATATTGCGAGTAGGATCGCGCAGGAATAGATCGCATAGATCATTCTCACTCAATACAAGTTGCCCATATAAATCAGTACGCATATCGTATTATGACACAATATAACAACAGAATCAACTATTATGGATACTTATTTTTCCGTAGTGAATATAATCTCTGCTGCTTTCTTGTGTGGTTTTTGTACCCATTCTAAACCAAAAGAAGCCCAATCAGTATTTTTGGTGATCTTTACTACTTTGTCTTTTTTGAGAATCTTAGTTGAGATTGATGAAGATGAAGCATTCCACCATCCTTTGCTATCAAAAGAATTAGATAAAGCAGATTCAATATCATATGAGAATTTTACACCATCACTTAGTACTGACTTTAGTACTATGTCGGTAATATGTAATCTTCCCTCAGTTATTGCATTTAGCTTGAGTAACAGTAATAAGGTGATTATTTGATCATACGGCTCTTCTGGTAAGGTGCATACTTTGATATCAGCAGCAGAGTATTTGTCTACTGCTTTCTTTTCATCTATGTGTACGAACACGCTATTTTCTAAGCATTCTGATAAGAAATGTTTGATCCTATTCATAGCTATGTTCTGCTCTATAATAGAATCAGTATCTACTATCATAGCTAATCCTATCTCATAGATGTTCATAGTAAACACCTCTTCAAAATGTACTGCCGCCTGAAAGGTGAAATCTCTTTCTATACGGGTTGACAATTTAGTCCTCTTTTTGTATGTTTACTTTGGTATCTATCTTGCTCTTCTTCATCAATTCATCTATACGTTTTGTAGACTCTTCTTTATAAGAGTTTATTGCAACGGTTAACTGATGTATTATGGAACTATGACCTATACGGTAGGCAAAATTGAGTTTCTTAGTAAGTTCGCTAATATCATTCTGCAACTCTGATAAAGTTTTTTTAGATAAATCGTTGATGAAAGGGTATTCCATCTAATACTTATCACCAAGAACTGGGTGTGATTCTTTTCCAAATATCAGAACCAACATATATGGTTGCAGTGGTTACATTAGCATCTGTAATTACATCTACCACTGTACCTGCTATACCATCTGTCCTTGATTGACTAACGGTGATATTTGGACTAGACAGTGTTTTAATGTAATAAACTGTATTAGCATATAATCCACCGACATTAGCAGTAAAAATAATAGGAGCATTCAATGTTAAACTTGTTGTATCTGGTGAGTCTAACGTAATTATGTTACCGGAATCTGTAGTGGATGCCACACCTCTGGTGTATTCAGTTGCATCATATGTGTCAGTACACACATAAACATAAGATATTGGATTAGCATACATAGCACTAGTTACTGATGCATTACCAGCTAGATTTATATTTGCTCCGCCTATACTAGAAGATATTGTGAATGTAGTACTAGATACTACATTTCTAACATAATATGTGTTTCCAATTGTAATATTACCTTCACATGATACACCACTAAATGTTAGAGATAAGTCAGTATATAATTGTGTGGTGTTTCCAGAAGTAGTAAGATAATCAGCAGCATTGGATAGGGATATTGTTAATTGATTAAATGACGGACCAACTGCTACCGTACCAGGAACATCTCCCATAAATCCTGTAGGAGGCACAAGTCTTTGTTGTATCTGAGTATCTATTCTAGGTCTATTAAACGGTTCGATAGTTAGAGTATTTCCGCAATCTAATGTGCTGATCCTATAATCTAATTGAGTAACACCATAAGGTACTGTAACAGTAACTACACCACCTACATTAGCATAATTCTCTAATGTAGCAGCTCCGCTATCATCAGTTGTTGCTAATTCGCTAGGGAAAGTAATAACTGCATCAACATCTGATACTGCTAATTGTAGCTGAACATTGCTTTGAGTACCAGTAGGTGCCCAACTACCAAATTGTAAAGTTGTATTTCCTGCGATAGTACCATATTGAACATCAGCTAACGATACATCTATTAACATTGTTCCTGAGATAGCATTCCCTAGATTAAATGTAGTAGCTCTAAAACCTCTAGTAGCAGCATTGCTGATTAAAGTATTAGCCATATCATTATTCAACGTAGAGTTGTTTAATGCTTGTTTGACTACCACTTTGTTCTGTAGATCAGTAATCTCAGATCCAGCAGTATTTAGGTTAGTTCTGATAGAGGCAAAATTATCCCTAAATCCCTGAGAATTGTTGTTTACTCCTGGAGTTGGATAATTTACGGTAATACCATTAGTGTTTATTGTGCTCATTCGGGTTTTTCCATTATCTTATATTTATCTTTAGGATATATGCTTATTTAATATTGTGTACTATTAGGCAAAATCGTCTGCTGTGGGAATAGCACATAGAAATCTTTGCTATCTAATGGGTCTGGTACCGGTGTGGCGCTGGGCAGTCCAGTCCAAGCGGGCGGTTGTGTCCCATTATTATAATCATAAGTTAAACTCTTGTTTACGCTAAATCTATCTATCCTAAAGTTTATTTGATTCAATGTAAAGGGCCAAGTAGTCTCAATCGTAGTTTTAATTGCATTGGCTAATCCTGGTGTAGTATAACATATTACCCACGCTTGTGTATATCCTAATGTGCTACCATTAGCTTGCTGACTAGTCATCCATTGTGGCAACAATCTACTGTCAAATTCTTGTCCCAACACATCAGCTACTCTATTACGCATATTGTATAAACTGTTTGGGTATAATACTCTAGCAAATCCAGGAGTTAAACTAGTATAATACTGCTGGCCTAATATATCTATATAACTTGTGTAAATATCGGGAATGCTGGTATACCAAGGACCTAAACCTAAATCGATTGGTCTAGGCCAATCAATTTGACTTTGTATGCTTATACCCTGTGGGTTAACTAAGTTGTCTATTACTTCGCTATATACTACTTCATATATAATATCACCGGCATCATTCTTAGCTACCGCTGTCTTTAATTCTCCTAAAGTAATGTTTCTCCAATAGTGATTTTGAGTAACCGCAGCTAAGTATTGTTGTATATCGCTAGCATATATACCATAAGCATGTTCATATATCACGCTAGTAGCTTTTCCAAAATAGATATCATTGGGTCTGTATAATGAATCAGTGGGAATCAATGAATCATCGTTCAATAAGCTATCTATTATCAATCTATCTTCTATGCTAGGAGTAGCTTTAATATATAGAACATCAGTTGGTTGACCAAACTGTTGCAATACATTTACTACAAATGTCTTTGATGATATCACTATGGGATAATCAGGTGAATATGCTTGAATAGTAACCGTAAATTCAGTATTCTCTCCTACATCCAATACTAAATTAGTGGGTTGATCTGCTACATATCCAGTAATCTCTCCATTAGATAATAATACTAGATTGGGTGGCAAACTACCAGAAGTTATTCTGTATTGCAAAGATACATCTGAGATTGCTACTACACTTAATATACTAACATCACCGTTAAATATTGTTCCTAAATCAGAAGGAGTTATCCAATCAATATTTCCGCGGATTTCCTTGCTTAATCTAAAGGAAAAGTTAAAATTCGTAGTAGATATAAACGGTCTATCTTGCTTTCTAACACTAACATTAAAGTTATAGTTAGTTATGCTATCTACTAATACTGATGGATATCCTGTAATCCATCCTGTCTCAGAGTCTCCAGTAAGCCATGATGGCAATTCAGAATAAATATATTCTAATGGACTACCATCAAAATCATAACCTATCATCTTGAAAGAGAAATAGTTGTCACTTACGATTGTACCTATATCTGCTTCTACAAACGTAGGTACTGGAGGTAATATATAATAACCGTAATACGGATCAGTATCATTAACTTCTATAGTTAATGGTCTAGTGTTTAATATAGTAGGTACTCTAGTATTGGGTATATTACCAGGACCACCTTGACTTACCGGAGTATTTTGATTTATCACGGTTATCGAATATGATGCTGATGCACCACCTAATGGACTTCTTAATCTTAATGTGAAGGGATAAGTTCTAATAGTCGGTTCACCCACAGATGTACTAGGTAATGTTACGACCATGCTTCCTGTGCCGGTTGATAGAGGAAAAACGTCACCAAATTGAGTTGCTGATATAGTGAATGTGCTAGTTGCAACATCTACCTCTCTGATATAATATGTAGTACCAGCTGTTATGTTACCAAATGTAGTTCCGGTAAACACAACTGGTCTACCAGTTGTTATTCCGATTATGTTTAGTACAGTTATCGCATTAGTGGATACAGTAGTTATAACTGATACTGTACTAACGACCGGTAATGTAACTTCTACTGTGGGAGGTGTTGGATAACCTTGTATTAGTCCAAGAGCAGATAACTCCAACCCCGGTGGTAATAATCCCTCTTGCAATTCTATTGTTATAATATTGGTTGGATCTGGATTAGAATACAGTATAGGGAATCTTATCCATAAACTATCTAAAGTGCTTAATATCACACCTTGAGGAGTTACGAATTGCGGTACTTCATTGCCTGTGATAGATATAGAAAATGTTCTATCACGTATATTATTTAAGTTATCAGTGGCTCTAACGGTAAAAGGAAATATTGAATTTGTTATAGTTAATGGTATCCCGCTAATCAATCCATTACCATTACTTGCTAATGTTACTCCGGTTGGTAACTCTCCTGTAATGATTGCATAAGTGATACTAGTTGCAGGTATTACTGGAGAAGCCGACAATTGAAACAACATTGCCGAATTGAAAGGGAACGTACCTATAGTTCCTACTGGTGTGTTCCATGTTGGTTGCGCCATATTATCCTTGCAAATATTCCATAGCTATGTCGAAATGATGCTTTCTATCTTCGATACCAATAGTTCCACCATTGATACGCTTAGTTAACGTAACAAAATCCCCGCTATCACAATATTGATTTAATTTATTATTGTCCCAAAACCAACCTGCGCTAGCCACAGCTCCGTTGGGTGTTTCTAAGTATGCTATGGTATCTTCGAGGCTCATATCTAAATCATTAGCGAATTTAGTATAGTTATCTCTACCGGTCAATTGAATCAACCCTCGACCGCAGAACCTATATCCGTCTCCGCTTGCCTCATTACCATTCTTCATGCGATTAGCATATACTCTATTCGCTATCATTTCTGCTTTACGTTCATATTGTTTTGCAATATCTTCTGTAGGGAAATATCGTTTGAACGTTGTCATCAATCCTTTAGCACTATATTTAAGATTTTCTTTGATAGCGGTAAATCCCCCGCTCTCATGTGCAGTTTGTGCTAAAAAACCTGCTAATCTAGCAGGATTAGCAATCATCTCATAATATTCTGCTACTGTATTTAACGGTTCAACATAACCTTGTAGGATACTTTGCTTTGTTTTTGGACACAGATGAGTTAATAAATCTAGCGTTACCATAATATATCCTTATGCGTAAGTTGCGCCGACTGTATACCACTGAGTTGTAGTTGGAGCTATATAAGTTAATGTGGCTCCGGCAACATGTGTTAAACCGGAATTACTACCCAATGAATTTATCTGACCACCTGTAGCTGGATATACAACTAAACTATTAGCAGATGTATTAGTGATATAGACCTTCATACCTGCAACAGCAGTAGGTAATACAACACCGTTACCAGACAGTACAGTAGAAACCACATTGATAGATTTTGTTAGAGGAGTAGCAGTACCTTGAGTTGAACCTGCAGCAGAAATACCAGTACCCACTGATAATATATTATATGAACTTGATATAACATTAGCACCTGTGATATTACCTGTAGCAGTAATAATACCTGTACCAATATTACCAACGTTAGCATTACCAGAAACAGATAATGAAGTTAAAATCCCAACACTTGTAATATTACCTTGTGCCGCAGTTGTTACTGTACCTGCTGTAGTTGCACTACCTGCTGTAGTTGCACTACCTGCACTAACTGCATAAGTTGCATTAGCAACAGTACCAGTTACATTAGCACCAACTATAGAACTTAATCCATTACCATTCCCAGTAAACACACCTGCAGTACCTATATTACCAACGTTAGCATTACCAGTAGCAGATAATGTAGTTGAAAAGACACCTGCAGTACCTATATTACCAACGTTTGCATTACCAGTTGCAGATAATGTAGTTGCAAATACACCAGTAGTACCAATATTACCAACGTTTGCATTACCGGATACATTAAATGTACCAGTAACGTTTGCCCCTGTGCCAGAAACAATTATTATATTTGCATTACCAACTGCACTAAAATTAATGTTTCCGTTTGCTGATGGAATATTGACGTTACTATTTCCGTTAGCTAAGGGACCATAAAGTGCGGCTGCTGTGATATTACTAGAAGCACTTAGTGTACCGGTAATATTTGCACCGGTTGCAGTAATTACAACAACATTAGCATTACCTATAGAAGAGATATTTACGTTACCATCTGCTGCTGGTATATTCACATTTGAATTACCGTTAGCTAATCTACCAACAAGATTTCCTGCAGCAACATTACTGCTAACTGATAAAGAAGATAAAGTACCTAAACTTGTAATGTTAGGTTGTGCATTAGTAGTTACTGTAGCAGCAGTAATCGCAGTATTAGCCTGACCATAGAATATACCTATAAAATAGTTAGATACAGCAGCGTTACCTAGATTAGCGTTACCTGAATTGATATTACTTGTAAAATTTGCCGTAGCACCTACGATATTACTTAATATGGTGTTTGCTCTTATATTTCCTAAAGTATTAAACGTAGCCACTTCACTGGATAACGATACGTTACTTCCAAAAGCAAACTCAGAATTGCTGTTATCCCAACCCATAAATGCTGTTATAGGAGTGCCTGCATAATATTCTAATGCAGTTCCACGATCTTTACCATCATTAGTTACTAATGGATCACCGTTTGCACCGCCACCTAGAGAGATTATAGGATCTTGTACATTAAAACTAGTCACATTATAATATGTTGTATTTCCCAATACACTAAGATTACCTGATATTATTACATTACCACCAACAGTAGCATTACCAGAAACGCTTAGAATTCCAGCAGTACCTATATTACCGATATTAGCATTACCAGTAGCAGATATAGTAGTAGCAAAGACACCAGTAGTACCTATGTTACCAACGTTTGCATTACCAGTAGCAGATACAGTAGTTGCGATAATTGCTGCTGTGCCTAGATTACCCACATTAGCATTTCCAGTAGCAGATAATGTAGTTGAAAAGACACCAGTAGTACCTACATTACCAACGTTTGCATTACCAGTTGCAGTTATTATACCAGTACCAATATTACCTATATTAGCGTTACCGGTAGCAGATAATGTGGTAGCAAATACACCACCAGTAACACCGATATTACCTATATTAGCATTACCTGAAGAAGATAGTGTGTTAGCAGTACCGGAATAAGTTGCATAGTTAGCATTAGCTATCGTACCTGATATATTAGCAGCTGGAATATTAGCTAATCCATTACCATCACCGGCTAAGAAAGGAGATGTGAATATACCGGTAACATTATCGAATGTGAATCCGGTATTGCCTCCAAACAATCCTGCATTGTTGAATTGAACCTGTGTATTAACACCGCCTACCACACCGTTACCTGTAGTTACGGCAGACCAAGATAGATTACCAGATCCATCTGTTACCAGACCATAACCTAAAGCTCCTCCCGGTATATATAGATTACCAACATTACCAATAGCGACATTAGGACCGGTAAGATCAGCATTACCTGATACTGTTAAGCCTGTTAATGTACCTAAACTTGTGATGTTAGGTTGAGCATTAGAAGCTGTGTTAAATTGCCCTTTAAATGATGCGGCAGTATTACCAACTGCTGCAAAGTAGTTAGATAGAACCTGAGCTGGATCAATATCTATGTTTAGAGTTTGTGATGATGATGTTATTGTAACGCTAACGTTGGTATTATCTGATCCTTTACCCATCTTCAATGAAGAAGTGGCTACTTGTAAACAAGCTATATTAGCTGAAATGATCACGTTACCAGTAGGGTAATTAATAGTTATACCTGCGCCCGGGGTTCTGTTGATGGAGGTTACCGCAGAATCTACGTTAGATTGGAATAATTGATTGAAATTATTCTGTACTTTAGTTAGTGCGGTTCTTATCGAATCTGCGGAGGGGTCATCAGGAAATGCCCCTAGGTCTATGTTGTTCTGACTCATATGTTATATCACCTAGTTATTAAAGTATTTATCGTTTTTATATAAACAGTTGCCCAAAAAAATACCCGACCTAAGCCGGGTATTTTTATATTACAGATCAAGTATATTATTGTATACCTGCTAGTTTTTTCCAATCATTTACTGATTCAGTGATCATCCTTGACTCATTGACATCAGTTACTCCTTTTGATACTAAACGATTTAGTTGACTTGCAACGACAGGGATAGTTGTTTGACCAGTCTGTTTACGCTTGTTCAAACCACCGCTGATGATGTTGGTCATAAAGTCGATATCTGCTTCAAAAGTATCATCTGCGCTGTTAGCGTAAGATTCATCTACTTTATCTTTCTCGTCATCATATTCGATATCTTTCTGATCGTATTTTTCAGCTTCTGATTCTTCAGATACAGGAGATGAATAGATTTGACCTTCTTCTTCATCTTCACCTGCGTCAGCTTTTGCCAATGCTTCATCACTACCTACTTGTCCTGCAACATCAGCATCAGTATTATCAGCACCTGAATCAGGAGCATTAGCTTCAGCTACTTCAAATTCCTGTTGATATTCATCTTCAACTTCATCAACCTGTTCGTATTCTTCATTGCTCTTTTCACGGTCCTTCATTATTTTTGCTTGCAAGGCGCGATGACGCGGCATATCGGCTGCCGACAAGGGACCTCGCTCGCCAGTATCTGGACCATACTCCAGTTCGTGCTTGGCATCATCCCGGTTCGATTGCCGGGCAGTGTTCTTGGCCATTTGTGCTTTGTATGTAGCAAAATCTTCTTCATCTACTACTTCCTTATCGCATTTACACTGACTTTCCATATAACCGCATTCGTTACATGAACCTTCTTCACCTTCTTCATCTTCATAATCACTACTAGATTCAGCTCCGATATCTTGACCAGTTAATTTCTTCATTAGAGCCATCATACCATCATGGTCATCAACTACTTCAATTCCACCTGGTGCTTGAGTTGAGCCTTGTGAAGCGCCATAACCAGCTTTTTCTTCTCCACCAAATAGACCTAAACCGGCAGATTTTATAATTGATAGTAACTGATCTGCTTCACCGTCTTGTGCTGATACCGACACTGAATCAGGAGCACCTTGCTGACCTTTAGAGATTGATACAGTCATGCCCTCAGCTACTTCTTCACCTTCTAGTATAGCACTTAACTTAGAGTCTAATGATTCAAAAGCAAATTCATCCAAAACATCACTATCATGCATTGTCTGTCCAAATGCCTTGAAAGTATCTCCTGGCTTACGTGCTTGTTGTTTAATCCATTCACCGCGACTTACTTCGTCTAACTCCGGTGTATGTGCTCCAAAACTTGCCATATCATCTACTTCTGAACCAGGGCCCATTTCACCAACTAATCCGCGGATAGGAATCTGACCGTAACATTCATCAAGACCTTGCTTGTATCCTTCATGATACATACGTGACTCTTCCATATCATCGTGACGGCAGTTATATGCCTGTTTAGCTAATCCATGACTTTTACCTTCATGATATGCTGCTTTTAGGTTATGTTCCATGCCTTCTTTAACATATATGCCTTCCGCCATGCCTTGCTCTGGCAATACGCCTTTGGGACCGTGTCGACCTAAACTGTGTTGT
>Ga0181346_1000432_pt1 | contig 18154 bp, 33 predicted proteins | sample Su13VDMM15DN_FD_130100 | JGI IMG/M metagenome (GOLD analysis project Ga0181346, IMG submission 130100) | Freshwater viral communities from Lake Michigan, USA - Su13.VD.MM15.D.N | ecosystem: Environmental > Aquatic > Freshwater > Lake | place: USA: Michigan | collected 2013-07-15 | reverse complement strand
TTGTTGAGGCGCGAGGTCACGGCTTCCTTGAACAACTGCGTGACGGACTGACGCTTGGCGTCCGAGTTTGCGTCGTCCACCGAGTGCGGATCGTCGATGATCACGCGGTCGCCACGGTAGCCCGTGATGCCCGTGAACGCGCACGCCTGCCGCGATCCTGTGGCGGTTGTCTCAAACTTGCCCTTGGCGTTCTGATCACCCACCAGCTTGACGCGGTCGCCCCAGTGTCCCTGATACCATTCGTCGCTGACCAATCGACGCATCCGCAGGCTGTCACGCAGCGCGAGTTCAAGGCTGTGCGAGGCGCAGACGTACCGCATCGACGGCATGTTCTTCGGCCCCCACTCCCACGCGGGCCAGAACACACCCACCAGCAGCGACTTCATGGTGCCTGGCGGCACGTTGGTCAGCAGGCGGTTGTAATACGTGCCATCGTCCAAGATCAAGCCACTGGTGATAGCCTCAAGGTGCGCGCAGATGAAGTCGATGTGCCAGCCGTGGACATATTGCTGCTCAGGCTCAATGACATGCCACGCGGCCTTCACAAACGCGGCCAGTGATATCTCACAGCGCCTCTTCTCGATCACCTTGCGCTGCGCCACGGCGTCGATGGCAAACGGAAGCTTAATTACTGACATCAAGAATTTTTTCCAACGTCTCCAGTTCCTCAAGGGACAGATTGGACACGTCGATGGTGTTCTGCACCTTGATGGGCGCATCCTCAACGCCGCCGAGGAATGTCTTGTCGCCGTATTTCTTGGGATTCATGCGGCCTAGCGCCCACTTGCGCGAGTCAACGCGAAGCTTGCTGCGCTGGACATGCTCACCATTCAGCACCACCGATGTTGGGTCTTCCGAGTTGCGCAGCATGAAATCATTGCTGCCGTCGTCGGAAATGTCCATGATTTCTTCGAACATCGCGTCGGCCCGCATCTGGATGGCGCGCGCATATTGTGCCGACCGTTCAGGGTTTTCGTTCAAAATCTTCATCAGCGTGCTAATAGCTGGCATGTGATCATCTTTGCAAATAGTGCGGACGCTCTCGCCATCCACCATCCGCTCACACAGTTCGTCGAACAATTTATCGGTCATATTAAACTTCATCGCCGCCACCTCATTTATGGGATGGCGGCAATATAGCATGTGCAGGCAGTTCAGTCCAGTTGAGGGAATATCACCAAGGGCATTCTTCCCGTGCGCCCCATGCTTCCGACTGACGCTCTAACATCTGCATATGCGCGATGCTGCCGTCCTCGTCGTAAATTTCGCCTTCGCTCTCGTAATAATCTGCGCGATCTACTTCCTCTTCAAGCGCCGCCAAGACATCGGCAACCGTATCGGCTGCAACGGTTTGCTTGACGCCCAAATAACGTATCGTTCCCATCGGACCCTCTGCTGGAAAAGATGTGATGCAGCCGATGTCAACACCATTGCATAGGACGTTGTATATTGGGGTAAATGGCGCGACTTGCTGAGTGGTCAGGCGATTTGTCATTTTAATTCTCCATCTGAGCGAGGCTCAGTGCCTCTGGAACAATCTATATCAACTCACATCGGTGGATGCAAGAAGAAAATGCGCGGCCTCGGTGGGGAGTTACGTCACCTTGCCGCGCTGATGTGGATTGCACCCCTACTAAGGCGCGGCTCTCACACCTGACCGCCAGCATTTACCCGCTGGTCAGGGCAACCGAGCGGCGCAGCTTGGTCTTCATCTTCTGCGCCACATTAAACGGGACGGCCATACGCCCCATTTCATAATTCATCACCGAGTGTACGTGCATGCCAAGGGCAAACGACAGGTCGCTGCGCGTAAGCTGCATTTTCCTGCGCGTCTCCTTAAAATCTTCCTTGGTCATGTATGGCTCGATCACGCCGCTGCGCTGCAGGGACGCCCGTGCGATGTCTTCGCCCAACTCGGTCAGGAAGTACACACGCTGCATTGGGTCGGCCTGCGGCCCGATTGGCTTGGCCACGCCCTTGCGGCACATCAGAGCCAGTGAGAGAGTTGCTGACCGTGGCGCGAGGCCCAGTCGGCGGCTCAACTCTCCCGCCGTCCACATCACAAATTCTTTCCGTGATTTGTGCCAGAATGCGTTCATCATAAAACGCATATCGTAATCCAGTGACTGCGTGAGGTTTGCCGCCTTGATATCCTCGGCCCAGCTTTCGCGCAAAGCATCCTCACTCCAGCTATCAAAAATATCGCTCATGTTCATTCTCCTTTAGGTCTGCTGATTTTGGTTTGCTTGACGCCCTCGCGCTCATTATGCTCCTTGATGGTGGCTTTGACGGTGACAGTCTGCTTGTCTTGGCCGAGGACGTTGGTCCCCTTGTAAATTACGACGTTGCCATCGGCGTCGTTCATAATGTGCAGGTATGACGCACCATACACACCATCAATCACGATTACCTTGCGGATCGTGACGGTAAACATCTGGCGCGCACCCACGGTGCCAATCCAGTTGGACGTGGCAGCCTCCTCTGCGCGCTTGGCGGCATAGCCTGCCACACGCTCTTCGGAACGCTTGATCATTGCCAGTGCGGCGTTGTGCTGGCCATCGGTCAACCCGCCCCACACATTTACGCTGTCTTTCAGGGTGCTGTAGAACGTGCCGTAGGATGCCTTGATCACTGGGTGCGCGCCAGCAAGGCTGCCATCCTCACGGTACGTTGGCTCAAACTCGCCCATCTCGAACAGGAAGTCATTGATGCGCTTTGCGCCAGTCAGCGCCATCCAGTTTCTGTTGCGGGTCTTGGCCGCGTTCAGCTTAATGTTGCGCGCAATCGCGTTGTCATAGGCGACTTCGTTCTCGATGAAATTTCCACGGTTCGACATGATATTCTCCAATGTTGAGCGGGGCGCGATGCCCCATGTAAACTAAGTAACATGACCCATCGGGAGCCGCAACAACTATTTTCAAGGATACGGCATTCTCTCGTATTTTATCGCCCGCTCGGCCTTGGCGCGGAACCCACGTGACCCGATGATCTTGATGTACCGATGCTTGCGTGGCCGTGGCGCGAGATAGAAATCATCGCCGTACTTGTCACGCATTGCCTGCGCCCGATTTGGCACGCCACGGAACTCGTCAGCGATGGTAATACCATGCAGATGTTCCATGCCACGGACGGCCCAGTTGGTGCGCTTGGCAGACAGGCCGTGGTAGGTGAAGCTGCACGCCTGATACACCACGCCACGGTGGCCCTGCTCGGTGTCAGCAAACGAGATCACGATGTGGTTGCCCCCGATCATCCGCAGGCTGGCCGACACCAGCATAGACGCATCGTTCTTGATGTTTTGATCCAGCACCAGTCTGTTCAATTCCAACACAGACCCCGCAAAATCGGCACCAGCGATGCCATTGCGCAGTGGGCTGGAAGCTGGGGTGCCATAGGTCACACAGCCCACCAGTGCGCCGTCTCTGAACAGCCCGAAGGCATAACTGATCGAGGGCCAGCGGTGGGCGTAATGCACTCCCACCACCAGCCTCTCGCACTCCGCCCGCGTGATCCGCTTGACTGTCAAAACGGTACATCCCCATCGGCATACCAGATACCACACATGTTGGGCGCTGGGGAAGGCTGGGCCGCTGTCTCCAGCAGCCCAATCCACCGCATGAACATCACCAGTTCGGGGGGCATCAAAAGTCCTCCAAATGAAGAGTAATAACCCCACCCACTGAATCAATCCGCACCACGCCGATGCGGTTGTCAGTCGCGCTTTCATCTGCAGCCTTACGGCTTGGATGTTTGCGCATGACCAACTTAGCGGGATCATCATCTTGGTATACGTTGCACCAAACTTTGACTGTCTGCTCAATACCACGGTACACCAAGCCGAATTTGTTTGGCTTTGTCTCCTGCGGCTGCCACACGCCGTTCTCGGTCAGCACTATCCAGCCGTGGGGCCACTCCAGAAGAGTGGCGCGCTCACGTTCCAAAAGCAACTCAAGTGGTCTGTTGTTTTTTGTGGGTCGAAAAACCATCTTACTCACTCCCAATTAAAAGTTGTAATCGTAATACCGACGTGGCTCGTCGGACACCACGTAGCGGTCGCCGTTGCGGTCATACCACTTGCCATCCTTGCGCTGTCGGATGCGGATCACAAGGCCGTCAGCGTTCGGGGTGATTTCCCACCGCTGATCCTCGCCATTGGCCACGTTGCCCAAAAACCCACCGCCGAAGAATTTCTTCTCCCACTCCAGTTCGACCGCCGCCATTTCGCGCACTTCAAGCAATTTGTCATTCACCACGCGGATCACCTCGTGGGGGTGGATGTCGGACCAGCCGATCATGTTTGCGTATTTTTTCATGTTTTATCTCCAGTTTGTGTTTCCGATGTGACCTCAATAACATCAACAACAGGCATTGCAAGCAAAAAGTGGATAGTGCCTTTATAGTGTAGTGGTCACTAAGCACTTTTTGATACCTAAGTCATTGATAAATATAAGAAATATAGATAGTATATAGTGTATATAGTATATAGTATATATATATATATATTTCTCTTCTTCTTCCTTTTTCTTTATATAGGGGGGGGTACCTCCCTATCTATGTATCTGTGTATATGTGTATACTATACACTATCCACTCTAACTACTAATTACCCTACGTAATATCGTTTACATTCAATAACTTAAGCATGAAAAAGTGCGTAGCAGCCACCCACTACGCACTCCACTAACTACTCACTCAAGACCCGTCTTGCCGCCCTCTTGCTCAGTTTCTAAAGTTGCCACATGGATGTAGTGATATTTTGGTAGAGCCGCCGCTGCCCTTTCGGCTCTCCCAATGTTTGTGTAAAACGAAACTTTGTACCCCTCGATGTCTTTGATTTTCTCTTCGTGATGCTTAACGCACACGGCTGGCCACTTTGCACAGAAATCATCAAAGTCGTCGTATGGCTCAAGCAAATCAGCGCCAATTTTTATACGCAACAAATCATCACTTTCAAAACAATTCACGCGCCACTCGTACTCTGCCATCAATACTCTCTTGCTTGAGTAATGGTCAGCGATTTGTTTGATCTCGCTGTCTCGGTTAAACTTTGACACCACGGCGTATGCATAAACGTTCCTGTCGGAAATCCTCTGGTGACGCTTACCGTCTGGGTCGCGGATAAAAAACACTGCCCGTGGCGGCTTTGGCTTTTCGATCATGCCGATGCGGGCCAAGGCATTTATGGCGTCCCTGATGTGCTGCGCCATCCCGTCCAAGACGATCCTGTCGTCATAGACCTCGACGCCGTCGGTGTTTGCCGCATACTCCCGTGCGGCGTCGTTTGGCTTCACCTCAATAATAACCCTGGTCATCTCACGCCTCCTTTGCGTCTGGGTAAAGTCTGGCCTTGTGCGCTGCCGCCAAAGCCTCGTCGTGGCCATCAAGGGACCAATGAAACCGCGCCTCTTTGATGTCTTCTGCGGTCGGCTCCTTGTCGCCCTGCTTGTCCCACCAGATGTCGTCGGTGTCCCACCAGTCAGCATAATACCCAAAGTCGCCGTCGGTGAAGTGGTGTGTCTTTGTAACTCGCATATCTCTCTCCATAAATGATGGTGGGGGCCGAAGCCCCCAGTTGATTACTCCACCAAGCCTTTTGCTTTGACACGGATCGTCTCGACCAGCACAGGCTTCTTGCACAATTCGATCTCGGCGTCGGTCAGGAAGTTCTTAAGCAACGAAGCGTCGAGACGCATTTGCTCGGACAGGCTCAATTTGAGGTCACAGGTGACCCCAACGATGGTTTCCACGCCCATGGCCTTGATCTCGGCCTTCAGCGCATCTAGCGCCTTGGTTGCCGTGTCTGCGGCGTTTTTGAGGGCGGCGTAACGGTCTGCAAGGGTAACGGTCATTCTAATCTCCATCTGGTTGGCGAGGCTCACTGCCTCATGTAATCTACATAAATTATAATAATTGACATTACAACAACTATTTTCACTGTTGACGAAACTATTTTCACGTCATACAAGGACCGAACGGACATTAAAATTAGGAGTGAAAAATGACAAAACTGAACAACCTCACCGAACTTGCAGAGTTCTTGAAGAACATGGACAACAACAGCTCACGCCGTAAATTGGGTTTTGACATGGGTGTGAGTTATATCGACCGAGATGGAACAAATCACCCCTGCGGCTCCGCTTGCTGCATCGGTGGCTGGGTTCAATTCCACAACAAGGCAACCCGCCATATGTGGGTTGAGGATGCTCTGATGACCATATGCCCAGACGGCACGTTGGAGGGTGAAGCATACAAATTGTGTTACCCAGACGGAATACGGGCAGCTTGGAAAGCCACGCCACAGCAGGCCGCACGGGCCGTTGAAATCCTGCGCGACACGGGTAAGTGCGACTGGGACCGCGCCATGACCGAGGTGCCAGCGTGATCCACAAAGCCCTGCTGACCGATGGGTCGGCCCTGTCCCTCTTGGCGCTTGCACACATTGAGCGCCACGACGACATCATCCGCGATCTGGAGAAGAAGATCGCCACGCTGTCGGCTGAGATTGATTTCTTGGCCGACCGCACCGCCACCAAGATCGTGGCCCCGAACATCAACTGCATCCTTGCCTTAGAAGAGGCTGGGATGCCCCAAGCAGCATCAGTCCTAAGGAGAATGAAATGACCAGCATTTATAATATTGCAATGGTGTGCCATGAGGCCAACCGCGCATGGTGCGCCGCCAACGGCGACCACAGCCAGCCGCATTGGGACAATGCGCCAGACTGGCAGACCAGAAGCGCGATTTTGGGTGTCCGCCACGCTCTGGCTTTTCCTGATGCAACACCAGCAGAGAGCCACATGGATTGGATGGACGCCAAGTTTGATGATGGTTGGGTGTATGGCGAGGTCAAAGACCCTGTTGCTAAGACGCACCCCTGCATGGTCCAGTATGATGACCTGCCAGAGTTTCAGCGCAAGAAAGACGCGCTGTTCCTCGCCATCGTGAGGGCATTGTCATGACGATGAAGGTAATCACTGGTGATGGGATGCGGGCTGAAGATGTCAGCGATGAAATGGCAAAACGCATCAAAGCTTTGATTTATGAATACAAAGGGAGGACGACAGTGGCAGCGGTTATTGGCGTCCTGACAATCGTGCAGCATGAAGTGATTGGAGAGCAAAGATGACTGATGAAGAACTGATTAAACGGCTAAGATCGCTAGATGTGACTGTGCGACACGCCGCAGCCGCCCGCATTGAGGCGCTGGTGAAGGAAGTGGATGCTCCTCACGAGGAAGCAATGGAATGGATTGCAGCATGGGGACATGCACGTAAAGGTCAACTTGAAGCAGAGGCCAAGCTGGCTAAGGCTGTGGAGGCGCTGAAGAACATCGCACATGGTGGCGGGTATACCGACATGCAGATTGCCCGCAACGTGCTGGCTGAACTGGAGAAAACAGAATGATTAAGCGCATCCATGTAAACCAGCACATCGTTAGGGCAAACAAAACATCAGAAACAAAAAGCCCAGCCTTGTCTGTGAAGACATACAACAGCAACACGCCTTGTTATGAGGTGTCCATCCTTGGCCCAAGTGTGGTTGTTTACAGGCCAGAAAAGCCCCTCTCTTGTGGGGCAAAGGTTTGGATTGAAACAGAGGCGGAAATTATTATGACAACCGAACTGGAGAAAACAGAATGATGATCCAACTAAACCCACCGATACCAGTCAACACCCCGAAAGGGTCGGCCTTGGCCCATGTCATGGTAGACTATGGCATTGAACACAACATCAACTGGGTGTGCTTCCAGGACGAAACTGGAGAGTGCTGGACATGGTCAAACAGCGACATCAGGGCGCAGAAAAACATTACCTATGGAAGGCTTACCGAATGATCACCATCTGGACAATCATGGTCATCACCTTTGGCGAGGGCCAATTCCAAGGCTACGAGACGTTCTTGCCGTTTAGCAGCAGCAGCATCTGCGGCGAAAACATCATGCCAATGCGCGAAGAACTTGAGGCCGACGGCCTTGAGATTGAGATGATCCGCTGCATCAAAACCACAATAGAATCAGGAGAAATTGAATGATCAAGATCGAAAAAGGAATACCCGTGGGACTGCCGCGCCACAAGCACACGGAGTTTTATGAGATTTTCAAGTGCATGGTGGCTGGCGACAGCTTTACTTTAGCAGCCCATACCCCAGAAGAGAAGCGATTTGCTCGAACGGTTCACTCAACGTTTTGCAATTATGGGAAAAAACATGGGTGGAAAGTCTCCTGCCGCACCGTTGATGGCGTCATGCGGAACTGGCGGGTATCCTAATGCCGCAGCATAAACGGCCACCGCCGACGCCCGAAGAGTTGGCGGTACTCACCACGCACACCCTCAAGCAGTCTGCGGCAATCCTCGGCCTGTCCTATGACAGGGTAAGGCGCATCTGCGTAGACAACAACGTGCAATATATCAGGCTGCGGAGCGTTCCCTCACATGAATGGGGAAATGCCTCAAAGCGCGCACGTCGCATGTGGTTGGACGGCAGCACCATCTATGAAATATCCAAACAAACGCGAATGGAGTTAGACAGGTGTTGTCAAATGGTTGGCATCTCCACAATACCAAAATGCCTGTTGCATCTAAAGCGCGACGTGGTGGATTGGATATTGCTGCAAATGCCCAGCGGAGATATGGGCATAGACGAGTTTATCGGAATTTTGCTGACCGAGATGTACGAAGAAGATAAATAAAAAAGGGGGGCAAAAATGCCCCCCTTACTCATTCTGGCCAGTCAAATGGCCTGTGTCCGTCTATGTACGCCATGATCAACCTGACCATCCGTGGCGCTGGCCGACGATACTGGGAACTTCCCTCGCTTAGTTCCATTTTTCGGATGGTCGAGGCGTCGGTGTCCAGCATCTGTGCAAATTGCGAAACTGAAATTCCCAAGTACCGACGCGCATTTTTGACCTCACTAGGACTCATTGTCAGCGTCCGCCATTTGGTTGCCCACTTCAAGGGCAATGGCAATTGCGCGCTGCGCCAACTCTGTGGGTGACAGGGTTGTGTTTGACGCGGCCCCTTGGAGGGCCGCAGCGACGAGTTGCATAAATCTATCCATCATCATTACTCCTTGTATTCGATGATATTGGTGGAAAGCTTGCCCATCATTTCTGTGAGCGGGTTCAGGAACTCGACCTCGATGCCGATCTCACGGCCCTTGTCGATGATGCGGCCAAGCGAGGCGATGAAGTCATTGCGCTTGGCCTCTTGGATGGACGGAAGGCCGTCAGCAAAGCCATTTGCGCGTGCAAACAGCACTTCAAAGCCTTCATTCACGGTCCCGTGGTAAAACTGGTCCTTGCAGGATTCACCAGCCGCCGTGCGGTATTCCAGATTGATGGTAAGTTCATATCCGATCCAACGGATGTAGGACGTAACCTTGGGCATGTAGTAGCCCTTGGCTGCAACTTTTTCTTCCAGTGCGATTGCTGCATTCATAATTTCAAAAGGTGTCATCGTAATCTCCATGTTGGCGAGGCCCATTGCCTCTGGTTCAACTATTATCGTGTGGCAATTGCCCCGTCAACATCTATTTTCACACTAAGATGTACCGCGTGATGGTTTTCTTTGTAAACTTGTGAATTGAGTCCTGCGTCTTGGCATGCCCACCGTCAACCATCTTCTGCAGGCACGTCTCGATGTCTGCGCGCTTGAACGGGCGACACTTGTTTACGATCACGCCCAGCGTCTCACCCTCGTCGCCTGATATGGCGTTTGCAATCCGCGCCCGTAGAGCCTCGCCAGGGGCGTCTTTCATGCGGTCATTGGATACCACAAGGCGCATCTTCTCGATGATGTCCCGCTTGATCAGGGCGTAGGCCCAACGCACATGCTGCTCGGTGCGCAGCCCTTCGGGGATGGACAGGATGAAGGACACCTTGGCCACCTGCTCATACCCACGCAGAAACAGCGCCTCAAGGCCCGCCCCAGACTTGTTCTGGTCCGCCAGCATGTCGAACACGTCGGCCACCTGATTGAGCATCTTGCGGGCCTCTGCCGATGTCGGGATGACGATCTTCGGCCCGTAGTATTCGATCCGCGCACCCTTGCCACCCATCATATCAAAGCTGCCCCCAGACGCGATCTGGCGCAGGGTGTTCTGCATCTTCTCTGGCATATCAATCTTCTGCCAATTTTTCTTACGTGGTGGCGTTGTGTCCCGCTCGGTGCATAGGATGGCGCGGGCAATGAAACCGTTTGTCGCCGTCTCGAAGGTCACCATGTTGTCAAAATTGTGGTTTGTGGTGAAGCCAGACATCGACAGAAACGGCTTTTCAATTCCCTGATCAATGTTGTCGATCTGGTGCTGCAGGCTTGCCATGCGCCGATCAAAGGCAGGTTTCGGCCCATGTTCCTCAATGGCTTTTTCAAGCTGCATCATTTCCTTGCGCATGGTGGATTTTACCTCGTCGCCCATGTCACCACTTAGCAGGAAAAACTCGTCACCCTTAGAGTACACCGACATCAGCGTGCCGAATATGCCTTCAAGATATTGCGCGCCGCCCTTCTCTTGCGCGTTCTTGACCTTGTTTAGGAAGAACCCGATCTCGTCAATGATGTAAAAGCTGGGCTGGTTTCTGACAAGGTTTCGAACGATCTCTTGCTCTGACTTGATTGAGCCGTGCGTGGCTGCCGACAGGTCACAGATTTTGTGGATTTCCTTGACTGCGCCCTGTACGGCCTCCTTGCCGCTGCCAGACCCCGCGACGTTGAAGACAAACAGGTTTGACGTGACGTTGTCCATGTCATCGACGTACTTGCTGTTGCAGATGTTCCCCAGCGCGAAGATTGCGCCCATGACTGAAAGCCTTTCCCGCTTGCGCCGCGATCTGCTTTCGATCCACTCCGCGATCTGGCCAGAGAGGCCTGGGGGACGCAACAGGTCGATGCTGCTGATGTCGATGTCAACAAGGTCCGCTTCCTCGACTGGCGCATCCTCAAACTGAATGGTTGGCGTGAAGGTGACAGGCCTGACCCATCCGCCCTGCTCGGCGTAGTGGACCAGCGTGGCTAGGGTGACGGGGTTTGATGATCGGCCAAACGAGTGCCACTTTTTCTGCATCTCGTCAGAATCGTATTTCAGGCTCTGCGCGCTCCACTTGTCCCAGACGGCAAATGCTGACCCGCCAGACGCGTGGTGTATCGACATGCCCACTTTAACCCAAACCTCATACTCGTCGTACAGATCGACGTGTGACGCCATGTCAGCCAAGTCTTGATGGGACACGTCGATGTCGATGCCATTCACTTCAGTGCGGTGCTTCTCAGGCACGCGCAGGGCGTCCAGCAGGCTGGCTGGGCATTGGTCGATGTCGTCAATCGACCCGTACAGAATCTCGTACCGATTGCCACTGGCGTGCATCGATCCAGCGCCCACGACAAACGCCGCGCCGCTCTTGAAGTCGATGCCCTTATACTTGTTGAGTTTCGACACCAGAGACGTGCCACTCGGCACCGTGAAATACAGATGCTTTGATCCGCCGCCCGATCCTGTGCCGACAATCAGCCCAGAGCCTGCGACTTCAGGGTGGTCAGCCAGAAGATCGGCATAGCCCTGCAGGCCGCCGTTTCGGGCATCAACATCAACGACGACTGTGTCCTTGTTTAGGACGAGGCCCCAGCCCGTCTTAAAGTGGCCCATAAGTTCCATCGTCTCAAACTGCTCCTCGGACCAGCATGGCGTGTGCTGCCAATTGCTGACGCGGGGATGCTTAAACAGGCTCTTGTCTGGACAGTGTGGGTTGCCACATTCGCACTTTCCGTCGGGGCCACGGCCATGAAGGCCGAATACGCTGTATCCTGCCTCCCAGAACTCACGATATTCCATAATTCATCCAAACAGGTGCGCTGACAGCGTTTCAAGTGTATCGCGGTTCGGCTTGGTCTTACCGTGGGCAATTTTCCAAACCGTGTTATAGTGCAGGCCAGTCTTTTCTGCCACAAAGGTTAAGTATCTGCCAACTAAGGCTTTTTTCACCAAATCCAACAGTTCATCATCATCGAGCATTCTTTTTTCCTCAAAAGTGTGTGGTGTGTGTGTTGACATACCCACATTAGGTCCGTATGGTCAAGCCCGTAGAGAAGAAGAAAAGGAGAGAAGATGAGTATTCTTGCTACTGCGGGAAAACCGCAAAAACGCCCAGTGGCGATCACCATTCTCGGTGACGCGGGCCTCGGTAAGACAAGCCTTGCCGCTACGTTCCCCAAGCCAATCTTTATCCGATCAGAGGACGGGCTTCGGTCTGTGTCTGACGCGATGATGCCCGACGCGTTCCCGCTGATCAAGTCTGTTGAAGACTTGTGGGGCCAGTTGACGGCGTTGATCCGCGAAGAGCATTCGTATGAGACGCTCGTGATCGACACGGTCACCACGTTGGATGCGATCTTCTCGGATTACGTCCTTGAATCCGACCCAAAGAAACCAAAGAGCATCAATCAGGCTCACGGTGGATATGGCGCGGGCAACAACATGATTGCAAGCCTTCACCGCCGTGTACGTAATGCGGCTGGCTTGCTGATGGATCGCGGCATGAACGTGGTGTTTGTGGCCCACGCAGAGACGGTTCGGATTGAGCCGCCAGACGCAAGCCCATACACCAAGTATGCCATGCGGATGAAGGAGCAATCCACCCTGCCGTACACTGACAACGTGGACGCCATCGGCTTCATTCGGCTTGAAACCTACGTGGTTGGCGACGGCGACCTGAAGAAAGCCCACTCTGATGGCACGCGCCAACTTGTGTGCCACGCAATGGCTGCAAACGTCTCAAAGAACCGTTTCGGCATCAACGAGCCAATTACTTTGGAAATCGGGGTCAACCCGTTTGCCCAGTACCTGCCGAAACCCATTAAAGTTAAGAAGGAAGACGTGAAATGAGCGATTTTTGGAAACTGTCAGACAACACTGACCTCAAAGACGAAGAAAGCAACGGCGCGTTTGACGCTGGCGGTGGCAAGATTGAGATCATCCCAGAGGGGACTCAAGCCTTGGCTGCAATCGACGAGGCTAAGTGGGACCGCGCCACAGATGGCGCTAAGTTTATCAGCCTGCGTTGGACCTTGCTGCAGCCTGAAGAGTTGGCGAACCGTAAGATTTTTCAAAAGGTTTGGGTTGACGACTACGACCCAGGCACCTTTGATAAAGAAAAAAAACCTACATCAAAATCCGTAACGAAAAAGGACAAGGCAAAGCGGATGTTGATGGCAATCGACGCTAACTCAGGCGGAAAGCTGGCGGCGAAAGGTGTGATGCCGACCGATATCGACCTCACGTCGTCCTTAACGATGAAGCCCATGGTCATCAAGATTATGGAGTGGCAGCAGACAGACCGCATGACTGGCGCGCTGATCGAGGGCAACTGGGTCGGCGCGGTCGCGCCAAAGAACTCTGAGCGCACCAGCCCAGAAGAACTGGCAAAGCTGCAGGCGTCTCAGGCGAAGGCGTCGGCTGGGCGTGGCCCATCCCGCAAGGAACTGGACGACGAGATTCCTTTTTAAGTTGTAAAAACAGGGGGCGCCTTCGGGCGTCTCCACCTTATCATTATGGATGGATTGAATATGGAACAGAGATCACAAGAATGGTTTGACGCCCGCAAGGGCCGCATCACAGGCTCAATGGTGGGGGCGATCCTCGGCCTTGACCCCAACTGCACCCGCGACGAGGCAATGCGCCGCATGGTGCGTGCCTATCACGGCGCGCCGTCAGAGTTTAAGGGCAACATCGCCACCCAGTGGGGCATTACCCACGAGGACGAGGCGCGTGAGGCGTTTCAGCACGACTTAGGACACCTTGTTAAACCAGCCAGTTTTGTGGTTCATCCCGATCTTCCGTGGATTGGCGCAAGTCCAGACGGCTTAATTGGCGATGGTGCGCTGATTGAAATCAAGTGTCCTTTTGGTTTGCGTAACACAGAAGCCCCAGTTCTATTTAAATCTGTGGAGGAACAGCCGCATTACCACGCACAGATGCAAGTCCAAATGTTTGTTACTGGAAAGCCGCACTGCTTTTTCTGGCAGTGGACGCCGCACGACAGTAAAATTGATTATGTCTATTACGACAGAAGCTGGATTGAAAAAAACCTCCCCAAGCTTAAGGCGTTCTATCAAGAATTTCTGGTCGAGTGCGACGAGCCAGACGCCTACCTTGAAGACAAGCGCGCCACTGTAGACACCCCACGGGCGCTTCAGATGGTGGCCGAGTACAACGATCTTCAGGATGCCATCGCGCGCGCCGAAGATCGCAAAAAGGAACTTTTGGAAAGCATTGTTGAGATGTGCGGCGGTGAGAATGCTGTATTTGGCGGTAAGAAACTGATTAAGGTTGAAAAGGCTGGCGCGATTTCATACGCGAAGGCGATCAAAGAACTTGCCCCAAATGCCAACCTTGAGCCGTGGCGTGGCAAACCGTCCATGTACTGGACCCTGAAATGACACTCCGCCCGTACCAACAGGAATCCCACGACGCCATCATGTCGTGGGTGAAAACCAGTCGTTCCCCATGCTGCATTGAGGCGGCGACAGGTGCGGGCAAGTCCCACATCATCTCCGCCGTGGCTGAATCAATCAACAAGATGTCTGGGGGCAAGCATATCCTGTGCTTGGCCCCATCCGCCGAGTTGGTGGTGCAGAATGCCGACAAGTACAAACTGACAGGTGCCAAGGCGTCCATCTTCAGCGCATCCGCAGGACAGAAAAGCCTACGGTATCCCGTTGTATTCGGGACGCCCGTGACTGTCAGCAACGCCATATCTCGCTTTGGGAACCAATTTGCGGCGGTGATAATAGATGAATGCCACGGGCTGACGCCGACGGTCAAATCCATCATCGACGCCATGCGGGACGCCAACGAGAACCTGCGCGTGATTGGCCTGTCTGCTACGCCATACCGTATGAATACGGGGTATGTGTTCAACAAGTGGCCAGACGGCACGCCTGTGGCCGAGTGGCAAACCAAGGCCCCCTATTTTTCCGCCTGCGTTCACCGCATCAGGGCAACTGAACTGATTGAGGCGGGGTATCTGACGCGGCCATATGTGTCTGAGACGGGCGGTGAAGCCTATGAGACGATGGCAATGGAGATCAACACCACGGGGAAATTCAATGCCTCTGATGTTGACAGGGCATACCACGGGCATGGCCGCAAGACATCCCTGATCGTGGCCGACATCGTCACCCGATCCGCAGACCGCAAGGGCGTGATGATCTTTGCGGCCACCGTGCAGCACGCCCAAGAGGTCATGGCCAGCCTGCCATCTAACTTGTCGGCCTTGGTGACAGGTGAGACGCCAAAGGCAGAGCGTGACCGCATTCTGGCGGCGTTCAAGGCGTACAAGATCAAGTACCTCGTAAACGTTTCGGTCCTCACCACAGGGTTTGACGCGCCGCACGTTGACGTGGTGGCCCTCCTACGCGCCACTGAAAGCGTCGGCCTGCTGCAGCAGATCATAGGCCGTGGCCTGCGCTGGGACGAGGGCAAGAATGACTGCATGATCTTGGACTATGCGCAGAACATCGAGCGCCACTGCCCCGATGGGGACATCTTCAACCCAGAGATCAAGGTTTCCGTTTCGGGCGGTGAAATGTCAGAGTTGAAGGCTGTCTGCCCGTTGTGTGAGGCCGAAAATACGTTTGCGGCGCGGCCAAATTTTGACGGATACCAGATCGACATCCATGGGCATTTTCTCGATCTCGACGGAAACCCCATCGAGACGGAGTGGGGGCCAATGCCAGCGCACTTTGGGCGCCGTTGCCGAGCCACCGTCAACGTGGCGGGAGACGAGGTCCAGTGTCACCACAGATGGACATTCAAGAAATGCGGTGCGTGTGACGCCGAAAATGACATCGCGGCGCGGTATTGCATTGAGTGTAAGGCGGAAATAGTTGACCCCAACGAAAAGCTGGCCGTTGACTTCAAGAATATGAAAAAAGACCCAACACGCCGACAGACCGACAAGGTTGTGGAGTGGAAGGAGCGGGATCACATCTCAAACTCTGGAAAGGCCACGCGCAGGGTTGACGTGGTCACCCCTTATAGGTCATTCTCATTCTGGGTGCTAAAAGAGCCGACGTTCCACAAGGCCAGAATCCAGAAGGCCCTGTTTGACAATCTTGGCGGGTCAGTACCCAAGACGATTACATATGCAAAAGACGCCGACAGCGGTTTCTACAGCGTCTTTGCTTACAATGAGAGTGCAGATGAAAGTCCCCAGCGACCTAAAAGTATACGGTGACATGGACTTCCGAGGGAAATGCCCCTCGGAGACTCTGGAACAGGTAACTTTTTTTGCAAGGGTTCGGCGTCACCATCCTAAATATGGCGCAATTGCCATACACCCCCGAAACGAGGGGAAGCGCACGCACCTGCAGGCGGCTAAGGAAAAGAGCGAGGGGATGACAACGGGCGCGACCGACATCATCATACCATCAAATCCCAGCTTTGTGTGCGAGTTGAAGCGCCGAGATCACATGCTTTCTTCCCTTCATCAGGCTCAGATTAATTACATGCGTGCGGCGCAGGATGCAGGATGTTTTGTGTGTATCGCGCTGGGCGCTGATGCTGCGTGGCAGGCGTTTGAGGAGTGGCTTGATGCTAAAGCCAAGTGAGCGTATTAGACGCGTGTTGACTGGCAAGGTAAGGCTTGAAGACGAGGACGACTCGATCCAATCCGTGTGCAGCAAACATATCTATGATGCGGCAATCTCCATCTTATCCATGAATGGAAAGGTGGCGAGACAAAACGCGCTGTCCAGACTGCCAGAATTAATCCGACCCCACGTTGAAAACGAGGTGTGGAGGATTTACAAAAAGAGGAATGCACGATGAAATTTTATATTACTCTGAACATGCCGTCACGAAGCGGAAATTCTATTCACCAAGTGATCGGTGAGCATGAAGCTGAATCTGTACATGATTTTGTCTATACCCTGAATGAGTGCGACTTTATTGTCGTTGAGGAGTTTTACCGAAAGCAAGATGGCGGCGGGTATTACAGCGTGGGCGATGTAATTCTGAACACGGCGCACATCGGCAAGGTTAAGGCGTCTGAAAAATGAACCATAAAAAGAAAGTCCCCACAATCACGCGCAGCTTTAAGCACCCACGGGTGGCATATATCATCATCCCCATTGGAATGGTGCCTGACATCCCATTTGTTGACGTTATGGTAAATCAGCACGGGGATATTGCGTTCAAGTTTCACGAGGGTGGTGATTCCGTTGCCAACAAGACCAGCAAACAAAGCGCGACCATTCGGATTACATTCCCCGCATCAGTGGTTGAGAGCCTACCCATTGGCAGGTTCAACTGTAACCTTGTACGCAGCGGCGGTGACCTGTACAGGGTCGTGTGGGTTTAATCTTTACCTAAACACTGCAAACGACATACCGCCGCCCGTATTGGCACCGTTTGCCATTGTGAAGCCTGTAGTAGTTTTGCTTCTTATATGGGGGTAACGAGTGTTACTCTCGCCGCCAAATCCACCAAGGACAACAGAATAGTTTGCGTCCTGCATTGCTGTGGTGAAAGTCACAGTGGTCGGGTTTAAGCCGCTAATTGATGCTACGTTTCCGCCTGAAACGAAATTTCCACTTGCATCACACGTACCCCACGCACGGCAGGCAAATATTGGGGCGCTGCCAGAGGCGTTCAGTCCTTGACGAAGGTTTAATGGCGTCATAAGCGTTGTGTTATCGGTGCCTGCAACCGCCTCAGTCTGTGTGGCCACGCCAGAAACAGCGCCCTTGCCAGACAGGTTTAGGGTGGAGCCTGTGATGGCCCCGTAGTACAGCGTGCCAGCAAAGGTCTGGCTGCCCAGGGTAGCTGGAACCACGAAGGTCACAGACCCAGCCGATGACGCCGTGACGGTCCACACGCCATTGTATCCCGTGGGATCGACACCTTTGACGCTGATAACCTGCCCAACGGCAATCAAATACCCGCCAGAAAAAGTGATGGTGGCGTTGGTTCCAGCGCAGCTTGCGCTTGCGGTGCCGAAGCTGTTACCGATGGCAAGGCTTTGCAGCGCCGACGTTGATTGTGTATCCACAAAAAAAACAATATTTCCGTCCGAATACACCGTGCGGGTCTGGCCATTTGGAATGGAGACACTGGTGGCGCTGGCGGCATTCTTGACAATCAGGTTGTAGACGTTTGA
>Ga0181346_1000431_pt1 | contig 18182 bp, 28 predicted proteins | sample Su13VDMM15DN_FD_130100 | JGI IMG/M metagenome (GOLD analysis project Ga0181346, IMG submission 130100) | Freshwater viral communities from Lake Michigan, USA - Su13.VD.MM15.D.N | ecosystem: Environmental > Aquatic > Freshwater > Lake | place: USA: Michigan | collected 2013-07-15 | reverse complement strand
TGGGTTTCAACTTGGTCAATTTCTATCAGAAAGCCCAGCGACTTAGGCTTTTCAGATGATAGATATATCCTGCCTAAACTTACTGAAAATAAGACTATGGTTTTTAATGAAAACCCACTTGATATTGATGGGCAAGGACAATTATTTAATATCCAAGCTCTTGGATTTAGAGAGATAAAAGCAGAGGTTAGAGCTACAATTGATAAGCGATGTATTAAGGCTGTTGAATTAGCTAATAGTCACGAGACTTCTGTTTTTTGGGTAAATCTAAATGATGAGGCATCATTAATTAAATCTTTGTGTGTAGGGTCAGTTGAGATAAGTGGTAAAATGGATATTGATGAAAAAGAAGAGGTTTTGTTAGCTTTTGCAAAAGGTGATATCAAAAAGCTAATTACTAAAACTTCAATAACTGCTTTTGGTCTAAATTGGCAGCACTGTAATCATACAACATATTTTCCAACTTACTCTTATGAGCAATATTACCAGGCTATCCGCAGGCTATGGCGATTTGGTCAGAAGAGAGAGGTTTTTGTCGATCTAGTTCTTTCAGATGGGCAAAAGCGAATAATGGAAGCTTTACAAATAAAGAAAGACAAAGCGAGCGATATGTTTACTAAGCTTTCTGAAAATGTAAATAGTATTTATCAGATTCAAAAGAAAGAATTTTCCCAAATTATTACCAAGCCTAATTTTTTATAAACTTAAACTTAAAATAAATATGAAAGTAAAAAACCAAATTCACGAATCAAATTACTCTATTTACAATGGAGATTGTATGGATGTTATGCCCACATTGTCAGATAATTCTGTAGATTTATCAGTTTACTCACCTCCATTTGCAGGATTGTATAATTACAGCTCGGATCACAGGGATATGAGCAACTGCTCTACTAAAGAAGAATTCTTGAAACAATACGAATTTCTAATTTCAGAGATAGCTAGGGTCACTAAATCAGGAAGAATAACCGCTGTACATTGTACTGATGTATTTGATAACCGTTGTTATTTGTGGGATTTTCCAAGCGAAATAATCAAGCTTCATGAAAAATATGGATTTCATTATAGAAATAGAATCACAATTTGGAAAGAGCCTTTAAAAGTAAGAATGAGAACTATGGTTCAATCTTTGATGCACAAGTTTATCGTTGAAGACTCTACTAAATGCTTTACCGCAATGCCTGACTATGTTTTAATCTTTACTAAAGATGGCGATAATAAAGTTCCCGTTACTCACGAGCATGGATTTAAAAGATACCACGGAGAGACTCCTATTCTTAAAAATATTTTACAAGCTTTTAATAATGCAAATGACACTAAATTTAATGAGGATCAGCTTTGGCAACATTTACAAAATGAATTTACTGATAGCACTGATCCAAAATCAAATAAATTAAGTCATTATATTTGGCAGAGATACGCTTCAAGCGTATGGGACGATATCAGAATTGATAATGTTTTACCATTTAAAGATTCAAAAGAAGAAGATGATGAGAAGCATGTTCACCCTCTTCAACTAGATGTAATTGATAGAATTATAGATATGTATTCTAACCCTAATGAGGTAGTTTTAACTCCATTCATGGGCGTTGGTAGTGAGGTTTATTCTCCGGTTTCATTGGGGCGTAAGGCAATTGGAATTGAATTGAAAGATTCATATTTCAAACAAGCAATACTAAACTTAAAAGAAGCTTCTTTAAGATTTAATTCAAATGCAATTCAACAAAATAACTTATTCTAAATATGAAAATAAAAACTAATAAATCAGAAATTCTAAAAGCATTATATTTAGTCAGTGGGTCAGTTGATAAAAAGGGAGTTATGCCAATTCTAGCAAATGTGATGATTGAGGCAAAAGGCGGGAAGGTTCATCTAGTTTCAACTGACTTGTCAATATTAACAAGATCAAATTTTGATTGTTTTATTGAAGAGGAGGGAAAAACTACAGTCCCAGCTCAAATATTTCTTGATATTATTAAAAAGGCACCTGTCGGGGAAATTTCTATTATTCAAGAATCACCTACAATTCTTCAAATAAAATCTGGCAAATCTAGGTATAAATTACCGTGCTTAGATGCGGCTATTTTTCCAGAATTGTCCGAGGATGAATTTAGCGATGAGATTGAAATAAATGCTCAAGAATTATCAGCAATTATTAAATCAACTAGTTTTGCAATTTCTAATGATGAGACTAGATACTATCTAAACGGTCTTTGTTTGCAAGCTTTAAAAGACGAGTCAGGGTCTAAATTGTATGCCGTTGCAACTGATGGTCATAGGCTCGCAATTTCATCAATGAAAATTGATTTTAAAGATAGTTTTAAAGTGATTATACCAAAAAAATCAGTTATTGAAATAAAGAAAATTATTGATAATTCGAGTAATGTTAAATTATTAGCTTCATCTTCAAAGATTAAAATTATTGCCGATCAATCTTCCATAACTTCTAAATTGATAGAGGGCGATTTCCCTGATTATAATAAAGTTATTCCAAAAAATAACGATAAGATAGTAACGATTAATAAAAAAATCTTTTTTGATTGCATTAATCGAGTTTCAACTGTTTCAACTGATAATCATAGATCAGTAGGAGTTACATTGGCAAATAATAAAATGAGCATGCAAGTTGATGCTAAGGGCGGATTATTTGCTTATGAAGAATCAAGCATAAACTACTCGTCAGGCCAAATTAATATTGGGTTTAATTCTCATTATCTTTTAGATGTAATCGCTCAAATAGAAGATGATGAATTAGTTATTTTTTTAAAAGATAATAATTCACCAATTCTAATCGAGTCACAAAAAATGAATTCTCAATTTGTAATAATGCCAGTTAGAATTTAATTAAAATAATTTAATATTCCCTATTGACTATTAATATTTATTAATATTTAATAACAAAATCATTAATCATTTTAGTTAATGATAAACGCCCCCAAAGGTTTAATTTCCTTTATCCTTTGGGGGTCTTATAAAAAAGGGAATATTAAAAAAGGATTTAAAATGAATAAAATAAATGAATTAAAAGAATTGTTAAGATTATTAAATTCTGATAATAAAAAACCAGAACAAAATAATGACCACCCTTTCGAAATTGGTGAGAATTATTTTATAAGAACTGTGACTATGAATCACACTGGAAAATTAGTTGCGGTTTATGAAAAGGAATTAGTTTTAGAATCTGCTGCATGGATTGCAGATTCTAAAAGATTTAGCGATTTCTTATTGAAAGGATGGAAGCATCATTCAGGCGTTGAAATTGAACCTTTTTCTAAAAAAGTTATAATTGGTCGTGGAGCTATTATCGACATGACTATCATTGATGATGAATTACCAACTAAACAACAGTAATTATGAACCAAGCAATATTATTTACAGGCTATTACTGGTCTTGGTCTTGGTCTGGGTCTCGATCTGGGTCTCGGTCTGGGTCTTGGTCTCGGTCTGGGTCTGGGTCTGGGTCTTGGTCTCGGTCTGGGTCTCGGTCTTATTAATATTAATTAAAAAGGAAATTATGAAAGAAAAAGTATTACATGAAATAGTTGAAGAATTATTTATTCGAGTCGCTACAAAAATCGAGCAATCTCAAGACATGGGTTGTTGGAAAGAATGCTTACAAGATGCTTTCGATCATCTAACAGATTTAGAATCAGATTTAGATCATGAAATTAACAAGGAGAATAACAATGACTAAGCAAGAACTAATAGAACTAGCATTAACAGTAAACACATCTCAAGCTCCGATAGTCCAGCCAGATTATTTAGAGATTATGAGACAATTAGCAATGTTAAATAAGGAGTAATATGGACTTACAAGCGTATGAATATTGGCTATCAGAAGAGGAATTTATTAATTTAAACAAATAAAGTATATGACAGAAATAAAACAATTCGCTAAAGCATTTATCGCAGCACAAGCACAAATGGGCAACGCTACGAAGGATAGTGATAATCCATTCTTCAAAAGTAAGTATGCAGATTTAAACTCAGTTCGTGAAGCCTGCTTGCCAGCACTTAATGCTAATGGTATTGCAGTATTACAACCAATCATTCAGATTGATGGTAAGAACTTCGTTAAAACCCTTCTATTGCATGAAAGTGGTGAGTCTATGGAAAGCTTGACCGAAATCGTTTACTCTAAACAGAATGACGCACAGGCACAAGGAAGTGGCATTACTTATGCTAGAAGATATGGCTTACAGAGTTTAGTTAATATTGGGGCTGAAGATGATGATGGTAATAAAGCTAGTCAGCCTAAAACTGATAAGCAAAAACTAGCTAATATTGCAAATGAAATGGCACCAGAAATCAGCAAAATGAAAGTTGATGAAAGAGCTAGAAAAGATTTAGAAAAAACACCAGAGCAAAGGAAAGCGGCGGCGGTTAAAGTTTGTAATGGTTATAAAGCTAAGATTGATGCTTCAACAAGTGCAGAAGAAATCGAGTTTTACTTTGATGATCCGGAAGTTTCAGCAATAATGAAAAGTCTGGAAGAAAGACAAAGCGAATTATATAAAGACTTAATGGATTATAAGGATGGCAGGATTCAGATTCTACAAACTAATATTAACAACTAACTAATAAACAAAATGACAATAGAAATAAAATCATCAGATTACTTTGCACAAGAAGCGTTAATCGCAATCACTGGAAATAATTTAGAGAAGCTAAAATTCCTAGTAGATGGAGGCTATGTTGCTCAACACACAATAGAGCCTAAAAATTTCATTGATCTAGCTGGCGACACGCAAAAGAAAGCTGATCCAAAAACCTTATTTGATGTTGCAATGAATTTAAACAGGAAAGATATAGTTGAGTTTTTCTTAACTCATGGAAAGAATGAATCTTAAATCTTACCCACAACTCAAAGCAATCCATAAGCTAATCAAGATGATTGATGATGCTTATTTTGCAAAGTATGTGAAGCGGCTAGGAGTGGATAATATAAAGCGCGAGATTAAGATTCAGTCTGGCTTTATTCGTCCACCCTCTGCCATGGAGATTAAGAGGAAAGTAAGGCTAGCAGGAATTAAAGAAGAGAATTACCCAATTGAAGACTGGATGAAGATTGTAGATGTTATTGCAATGATTAAAGAGCCTAGATCATTTCAGTTTGCGACTAAGGATGAGATGATTGATATTATTACCTGTACTGAAGCATGGGCAGCAACTGATTTAGGATTAGAGGGAATTTATTTAAACTCGCAAGAGAAGCAAGAAATGATTAAATATTATGAATCAAACAAGGAGAATAAATGAGTATTTACATTTGCACGATCTGCCAAGAGCAGAAAGACGGGGATTTTAACTGTGGCTTTATTGAAGGTCGGGAAGATGAGGAAATTTGTGAAGAATGTAGTGAGGCTAAAATTCAATCAGAAGAGCAAATTGTTTATTTAGTGGCAATCATTGAAAGAAATACTGAATACGAAGACGTTAAGAATTACTTGTTCGAACAGAGGAAAGATGCAATTAATTTAATCGAAAAACATTACTATCTAAAACCAGTTAAAAACTCACCGCGAAAATGGCAGAATAATGAAAATAATATCAATGCGATTCTTACAGAATTATTTATTAGAGGAAGCACGCATGACTAAAAAACAAGATATTATTTGGGCTTTTAGGAAAGAATATGAAGAGCTTTCTTAAGCCCCCGCTAGAACTACGCAACGGATATAAAGATAAGAAGCACTTGGCAAGTGTTGCAACTCTGGGCTGTCTTGTTTGTAAGTTGAAGAATCTTAAACAAACAACAAGAACAGTAGTGCATCATAAAATAGGTATGGGTATTGGAAAGAAAGCAAGTGACAGGCTCGTAATGTCCTTATGCGATTTCCACCATAACAATACTAGCCCAGAGAGTATTCACAATATACCCCTTTGGGTATGGGAGGAAAGATATTATACGCAAGACGATTTGATTGAAATTACTAATAAGCTACTAGAAAAATATGAATAAAATAATTGAAAAATTATGCTTGCTATTAATATTTATTATAATTATACTAATTTGCAGGTATCACCTTCTGTCTGAGTGGAATGAGTTTAAACACTATAGAGAAGTGGCTAGATTCGATATTATAGAAAAACATTTATTAATGAAAAATTAAATTATGGCAAAGAAAGGAAAAATAGAATTAGAATTAACTAATATTTTATTGGATGAAATAAATGAATATCTCAAAAATAATGAGAAGAGAATTGATGGTTCTGGATTAGAAATATTTTGTGCCGTTATGACTGTTCTAACTGTTCTTGCTGCCGAATCTGATTATGAGCCAGAATTACTTCTTGAATTTATGCAAAAGACTTTTGTTAAAAAAGTTACAGATCAAAGGCTTGATAAGATGTGCAAGAAGATTACCAAGAAAAATAAACACAAAGAATTTTAATAACTTAAATAAAAAATAGAATGCAAATATCAGGAAAATGTAAAGTAGCTAATAAATGGGTAGATAGAAAGATTGATAAGGATCAATTTGATTTCGAGAATAAAGGCTCTTTTTCTGTTGGTAAATTGACTTGGTCAGATACAGTAAAAGATAAGTCTGGGAAGCAGGATTTTGTTTATTCAACAAAGAAATTTATTTGCTTCGGTGCTAACTCTGATTTTATTGCAAATAATCTGTCAAGTTATCTTAATATTGTTGGCAATATCAAGACTGAATCATTCACAGATAAAGAGGGTAAGTTAGTTAAATATGATCTAATTGTTCTAAATGAAGTTAGTCTTGCTGAGAAGAAAGAGCCTATAAACAAACACAACCAATCAAAGGCTAATGGGTTTGTTCCTGATGTAAATATGGATGATGAGATTCCTTGGTAATAACAAACAATAACTAAATGATTAAACCTTTAATCTACAATTCAGATATAAAAGAAATATCCAAGAAAGCATCTATTTCGTTTGATGAAATGGCATTACTTAGCCAAGCTAAATTAACTGAATCAAGAATTCAGCAAGCTTGCAAGAAAATCTTTGAAATGGAATTCGGCAAAGGCTTTGTACATATTGATAATGGTGGCAAGATGGGTATTGCTCAACGCACCAAGAAGAAACTAGATGGCGTTTGGTCAGGCTTCCCAGATGTTATATTGCTTGGCAAGAATGGTAAGATTGCCTTTGTAGAATTTAAGAGAATCGGTGCAGGAAAGGAAATAGAACCTAAAGAGCATCAATTAGAAATTCATCAGTTCTTAAGGAATTCTGGATTTAAAGTTTATGTTTGCAATAACACGGTTTATTTTAAGAATGTTATTTGCAAAGAGTTTAGAGAATACCCCTAGTTTATATTAACTTAGTGATTTGAGCAAAATTCGCTAGGGGAAAACCCTCAGTTAGTTAGGACGGTAACTGGCTAGGGGAAGTGGGAAAAATTGGGCATGTTCTAGCGGGTGAAAGCTCGTGATGTTAGACCTGTCACTGCGTAGCGGGGGCAAGGTGGGGCTAGGATAAATTGTTTATGTCAGGGTGGTGGAATAAGTAAACACTAGGGGCGATTAAAATCTGGTTGCTATAACAACACATGACCTGAGACGGGGGACTTTGAATCCCTTCGTTATGTGAGGTGTAAATCCTCACCCCTGACACTCTCTGAATATTTGTTATATTTAATTATGGATGATCTTGAAGAACTTTATAATAGATTTGATAATCAGCGCAAAGAAATTGCGGAAGCTCTAAAAAATGCAGATGAAATAGATGATTACAGTATCGATCAAATAAGAATGCCTTGATTTTAAAGGACTTAGTCTTGAGGAATAGGCGTTTTATCAAATAACCATCAAATAAAAAAGGGGTCTCCGAGAAAGCCCAGATAACCCCTCAATAACTTGATTTAGGAAAAAACCAAAATCAATCAGATCAACAATTTGATTGTATTTTTATTATCTTAAATGTCAATTACTTCTTAAGCTTATTAATCCAGTCAAGTTTATTAGCGCAAAAAACAACGATATTTAACATAATAACCTTGTTAATGTATCCACTGATAACACTTCCAAAAATCCCATTAACCACAAGAGAGATTCCAGATAGTAAAACTGTATTAACAAACAAAGCAGTAGCAGGATCATTTAGAAGTACCCTAAGAGCTTGATTTATTCTATTAGGCGTTTGCTTATCTAGGTATTTATTCCAGCCAATTAAAAGCCACTGATTGAGTTGTAGATAAAAGTTGTTTAATCTGACTAGCAACTTTGCTAATTCTCTTTTAATCTTTTCGATTGGTATTTCTATTAACATACACTTTTGGTTCTTGGAATTCTATAAGCTCCACTTTCTCTAATTAATCTACCAATTCGGTATTTCTTAAGATCGAGTTTCTTTGGATGATGCCTTCTAAAAAATATTGTGCAAGCTACAATTCTAGCTTCAAAATCCTCATAAGTCAATCTATTATCCATCAGCCACTTTTTAACATCTGAAATATCTTGGCTGGAAAGTTCTGAGTAAATGTTTTTATTTGGGGGTGGTAATCTAAGGAGTTTCTTGGTTTCTTCTTGAAAACAGGTGGGACAAGTTAATTCGCCGTAGCGGGGGTTGAAAGACTTTCTACAGTCTAAGCATCTATAAACATTAATGCGGTCTGCCCATGTTTGCATATTTAGGAATTCTGATTTTAAATTTTTTAACTTTTGCTAAGAGTTTTTTCAAAACATTAACAATTTTCCTAATCATATTTAGAACCCAGTTATTAATAATCAAACTTTTTAAAATAGTATCTTTATAGTTGCTTCAAAACGACACATTAAACTTTAAGTTCCCAGTGTGGTCTATCAGAAAAACTCTTCCAATCACCACCCCAAACAATATCTATTCCAAGCTGTTCGGCGGTAACTTTAACAGCTCTTGCAAAATCTTCATGACCTTTTTTATCATCCCATTTGATAGGATATGGCAATACATCAACGGCTAAAGATAATGGGCGTTCATCACTTATTTGGTGCATTGATTTCTTATTGATCCCGTCAATCTTTGAGAAGCCACCGGCAAAAGCTTTTTGTTGCTCCTCTTGAGTTCTTGCGCCACAAATTACTGTGCAGTCTCTTATTTTAATAACATCGTTAAAAATCCTTTGTAAATCTGGATGACAAGTATTTAATTTATTTATAGAAGAAATGCTAAATTTTGGCATATTATAATTCAATTGAAATTATTATATATAAAACTATCAATGCAGTAGTAAATAAAATTTCTACTATCATTAGAATAGTGGGGATAATATTAAAGCGGATAGTATTACAAGAGTAAAAATCATTTTTGGCACTCCTTATATTCTTTTGAATTAACAGTAAGGTACTTAATAAACTTATCAATTGTCGGAATGAAATAATCGCTTTGTCTGATTTTTCCAATCACTTCAAAGTCTCTTTCTTCGAGCTTTAAATGCTCGTATCTACCGCCACAAAAGTCACTAACCTGAATAACTTTCGGAGGATTAGTTGTTGCGCAACCAGTCAAGATCACTAACAACGCTAGTATCTTTGGCAATTGCTTTGCGTTTCTGAACATCTTGATTCTTTTGAATGACTTCATTTTGAATTCCAATTATTTGTTTTTGTTGATCTACTTTTTCACTGTTTTTACCAGCGTAAAAAATGTAACCTACAGTTGCGATTAGCAAGCTAGCTAAGACAATTATTTTAGTCAACATTCTTTTTATCCTCTTTTTTGAATATCTCACCAAGGCCTAATCCTAACAAAGCTGCACCAGTGTAAATTAATGAATCCGAGCTTTGATCTATCTTGTCAAATTCTTTTGCAGCAGTAAATAGAATGCCATCAAATATTAATGATAGTTTAGATAGTAAGCCAGATACAATTAATGTTGCGCCTGCTACTCGTTTAGAGCTTAAGGTTTTACCTGCTCCACTTAAAATCTCTCTTATTGTTGCTTTCATTTTAATAGATGATTTATTACTAATTTAAAGACTGAAGAAGAAGACATAAGATTAAACATCACTCCAATTGCCACCAATACAAACCCTATAGACATTGCAGTAATAACAATTCTTGCTTGGAAAGTATGCTCACTTAAATAATTAAGAATGATTACAATTGTTCTTTCATTTTTGCTCATGCTTCTTTGATTTCTGTATTATTCTTTCGGCTATTTCTAGAGCATCTTTGCATATTATCATAGACCCAGTTAATGCGGCGTTTTCATTTTCTATTTCGTGCTTGCGAGCTTTATAAGTTCCAAATTGATCTTCAATTGAGGTTAATCTATCATTCATTTTATGAAGCTCTTTTTGAAGCTTTTTATTTATTTCAGCGAAATTCTGATACTCTCTTACAAAAAACCATTTAAAAAAACGATATAAACCCGCAGCCAAGACAACATAAAGCCAGATAAGTCCGTCTGTAATCTTTTCAAAAGAGATAAACTTTTCTGTTGCTTCTATTGACATTTAAACTCCTAGTAAAAATTGACAAGAACCCCATAAAACAAAGCCCCAGACTACTTCACCAACTGTTTGACCATAGCCACGACCAGTCCTTACTTTTAGTTTCTTTATTCCGCAAACTTCCATTGCAGCCCCATAGACAACGCCCATTAGAAGACCAACAACAGGTAGCCAGAAAATGTTTGGTGAAATATGCGCTCCAACATAATGAGTAGTCTCAGAGAAGCCAAAAGCTAAAGCTGCTCCCCAAATTGCGCCACGAAGAGAAATAGCGAGAGAATTTCTAAGTCTTGGAAAGTTATCACCTTTCAAAGCAATTGCATCAATCACTTCAACTTCTGCCCTATGACTAATTCTTCTACTTGCTAAGTCTTCCATATAAACGCCCCAACCTTTACAACGGCCAGCAAGCATGGTTACATGTAGGATAAAATAACAAATAAGTCCTTCACGATCTGCACGAAATCCTAAGAACCAAGTGAAATAAGCAGCAAAAACAATATCATTTAAGATTTTGCTAGCAGATTTAAAAAGCCCTTCTTCAGGTTTTGGTTTACCCAAGCCTAAATCCCAAGCTACTTCTTGTAATCCACCGCCACGAAATCTATTAAAGATTGCTCCTAGTATTGCTGCTATCATATTTATTCGTAAACTGTGTTAATATCGTAAGCTTCCACCGCTGCAATAGTTGTTAAAGCGTCAACTGCTCTACATCTTTTATTGCATTGGTTATATTCCATTGTCTTTCTATCTTCGTAATGAGAGGCCACGCTTGTCAATTCAAGTTTTGTGAAAGATACTTCAGCATTAGCAAAAACCCCATGCACGTCACAAGGCAACCATTCTTTTGTTGATCCGTCTGCCATAGCATAAGCAGCAAGAAAGATGTTTGTTTGCGGTTGTGGTTTAAGATAAACATCAGGATTAGATTTTGCTAATAATGGTTCGGCAAACTTAGAATCACGCAGAGCTTTTATTTCTGCTTTCTTTTTATCTTTTGCGTTCACTAGTAACTCAGCATTAGTGAATTCTGGAGCTACAATTCCGCCATTAGCAATCCATTCTTGAATTTCTAGCTCTAAAGATGAATTAAAAGGAGCGAATGATTCACCACCATTAATTGAATAGCCGTAATCTAATTGTTTTATTGTGTTTATTTGCATATTTATAGTTCTGAATCAAAGGTTGCGTGGATGCCGTAGTTTCTATTGTCTGTAGTAGTGCCGTTATTGAAAATATTAACACCAGAAGTGCCCGCATATTGCGTAGCAGCGGCATTGGAATCAGCACCAGCATCTACATCTCTAAACAAAGCATTAGCGGCGGAAGGGTTATAAAAAGTCATAACTGGTGAAATCCTCATTGCAGGATCAAACCTAAGTCTAATTTGACATGAACCAGCGGCGGTGCCGCTTGAGATATTGTTCAGTACGCCAGCAGTTCCTGCATTCTGCGCTGGAGCGGTTGCATAAGGAAAAGATTTTCTATAATAGTTCTTGCATAGGTCTAACTCTCCTTGAAAAGCTCTATATTCAAAAGCAGAGGCTGCTGATCCTAATTCTAGCTGCGCCCTTCCAATTGTGAGAGTTCCGGAGGTTTGAGCACCAACACTAAATTCTATTTCAATTCCAGTTGTCGCTGCGGAAGGGATAGAAATATTGGCATTAAATCTAGTTAATGTTGAACTTACAGTAAATGTTCCTGTTGCTATCTGGGTTTTAGTTGGTGAGGCTAAAGTTCCGAAAGTATCATTAGTATTTGCATAAGAAGCCACCCAAGTTACAGTTGTAAGTAGTGAGTTGGCTAAATCAACCGAAAGAGTGGCAGTTTGTCCGGCTAAATGTTGGCTATTAGCTACCTCGATTCTTTGGGCAAACCCGATCTTGGTAACTGAGGCCGCACCAGTGAATTGGTAGTTATATTGATTTGGGGCAGTTCCTGCAACTCTTTGACCCGTTACATTCGCACCTGTGCAATAAGCGTACCATCTGTCTACTGTATAAGCTAAAGCAGCGGCAGCGGTGATTGTTTGGGCAGCACCAGCGTTTCTTTGGTCAATACCCATTGCGCCGTTAATCAAAACATTTCTATTAGCAGGAAGGTTAGTTAATGCCATAGTTCCCGCACCTGTGAAGTAAGGTATCTTATCGGCTGCACCAGTTAATCCAGCAAGTGCAGTTAGATTGGCAGCACTTGTTTGAGCTTCTATTACTGTTCTAGCTGACGCTGTGGTTGTTGCTTCAAATACATTTCTTCCAACAGCTCCAACTCCTAACTGGTTTTGGGCTGATGCAGTGGTATTGGCACTTAAAAGAATATTTCCAACAGTTCCTGGTTGGCTAAATCCTAACATATTAATTGCTGACGCAGTGGTTGCAGCACTTACGAAGGCTTTCCCAAAAACAGAGAAGTCTTCATTAAACATTGCGCCATCGATTAAATCTCCAAATTGGCTTTGGCTCGGTTTATCACCAGTTTCAAAATATGATTTTGCTGTTGCTCTAGTTACGATTGTCATATTATTTATACCTATTTTTAAGTTGAGCTGATATTTCCCCGGTGGACATGCCACGAGGTTTTAAATATGGGCTTTGTGAATATTGAGCGTCTAAATCTGCTTGTATTTCTTCAACTGATTTTCCTCTCAGGTCGGAAGCTTGAGCATCCCCAACGCTTGTAATTGAGTCTAAGTAATCCAAAACATCTTCTTGAATATCTGGATCTCTCGAAGCCATAATTGATAGCATTCTTAAATGATTAGGAATGTCCTTTGCAGATACTTTTGGTGCTTGGGCTAACCAATTAACAAACTTAGGATTAGTCATTAACTCAGCAGAAATTCTTGCCCCAGTTACCGCACCAGCACCTTGTACTATAGTTGCTGGACTTGCTATTATTGCACCACCCAAACCTAACCAATTCATATAAGGTAAGTTATTGCTTTTCTGAGCAATCTTTGAAGTTTCTTTAATATTAGAAATAGCAGCGTTTAGTTTTCTAACTGCCTCAACTTGTGGTTTAGTGAATAGATTTTGAACAGCTTCTCTATTCATCTCATTATCTAATTTATTCCATTCTGTTAGGAATTTATTAGGGCTAAACACGGCTCCAGTTTCATCTTGTAATCCTGCGTTTTGTAAGCCCATATTTTTAATTACTGTTCCTCTTACAAACTCTTGCTGCCTAGGATTCAAAGCTTTCATAATAGGTTTAATATTACTTCCACCTTGTTTAATCCCAGCCATTGCCATTTGATAGACTTTTTCAGGAACTTTGTCTTCAATAAGTGGATTGATATTTTTTTCTAGGAAGTCTTGAGAGCGAGCAAATGCACTATTAGCCTTGTTGAATGCCTGCAAGCCTTTTTCTCCACCATTAGCAACGACAGCGGCTTTCATATCTTCGGACAAAGCACCATAAATCTTTTTAATGCCTGTTCTTTCATCTCCACCAAGAGAAGCAGATTCAAGCTTTTTACCGACAGTTGACCTAAATATTTTAAGTCTTGGGTAAGAAATGTTGCCAGTCTCATCAACTATTTGGCTATAACGAGCTAGAATTTTAGCAGTATCACCAGTTCCAACTGCGGCAATATCTTGAATTTGTGCGTCTTGGGTTAGGTTTTTTAGGTTGTTAGTCGGAAAAGATTCTACTTGTTTATTTGGAATAAACTGATCTAAATCATCATACAAACCAGATACTCGCTTCTCTATAAATCCTTTAAATGACTTAGCACCTTCTTGTATTTGTTTTCCAGCTTCTTGGATAGTTCCGCCGCCGCTTTTAGTTACTCTTGCTAATTGCTTAGTAATATCATCAATTTGGTTTTGGGTTGCTTTTTGAATTGTGGAAGCAGAGCCAGGAAAAACTTCAAGTAAATTCTGAAAAGCTTTAGTTGGTTTGCTAGTAGAAATATCAGCTAATCTTGGAGTTACTCCAGCGTCTTGGAAAGCTTTCGCTAATTCAGGTTTTACACCAGTTAATTTCTGCATTCCAGTTTTAATAAGAGTTGGGATATATGGTGCAGCTTTTGAAGCTAATCCCAATCCACCACCAACTACGCCACCTGTAGCACCACCTTTTAAGGCTTCTGTTGCTCTATTCTCCAAACCAGCTTGCTCTTGTGGAGATAATGCACCAGAAACTAAACCACCAATTGTGCCACTAGCGACTAATCCAGGAACGCCAGAACCTATAGCAATGGGAGCTAATGGGGCAACTTGGGTAACAGCTCTAGCTGCTTTGTAAGGTAAAGACTCATCTTGAGCTGCTATGTTTTTTTGTTTAAACTTATCAGCTAATACTTGTGAAATATCTTCAGAAGTCATTGATTGAATTTCATTTCTTAAATCTGGCCTTATCATTGATAGAACTTTTTTAGCTCCTTCAAATTTAACTCCAGAATCAGCAGCTGCTTGATAAATACCTGTTCCAACATCTTCTGTTCCAGAATAAATTCCTCTAACAGCATCAATCCCTTTTTTGGCATAATAAAGAGGATTTGTTGGTCTATCTAAGGCTGCTTCTATAAAAGATCGTGGTTGTGACGGAACTTTTGGTTGAGCAGGAGCTTGTTGATATTCCAACCAAGGTGCATTTTCGGTAGTTTCTACTGATTGTTGGTTTTGATATTCTTCCCAAGGCTTCATTATTTACTCCAACTTTTAGGGTTAGCAGGATCGCCGCCAATATAAGTATAGCCACCTTTCTTAGTTCCTACAGATAATTGGGCTGGTGCAGAAGATGTTTGGTTATTTAAATACTTTTCATTAAGACCTTTTACAGTCTGTAAAGCAGCCATTCTATCACCAGCAGGAAGATTCCTATTTCCCACATTACCCGCAGCTTCTTTATATAATCTTGTATCAGCATCTGATTGTGGACCTTCCATTCTTGGAACATTAGAAGTTAAACCAGCAGCAATAACATCTAATCTGCTATCAGCTTTACTCATTTTTGTGCTTTTACCTATAGCTTGAGTTCCTGCGGTATAAATATTTTGCAATCTGCCGCTTGTGGCTTGTGGTAATAATTCTTCGGCTTGCGATACTAAGTTAAGAACTTGTGGAGCAGAGATAGATTTGCTAGTGAGCTCTCCTTCTTTCTTGCCAATCTCAGTTCCCTTTGACTCAGCAGCTTTGATTGCAGTTCTTGCTTCAGTGAATTTTGGCATTGGTGCAATGTTGCCTTCTGCGTCAAGAGTTAATCCTTGTCTCATTCCGCTTTGAACAGCGTGTAGAGCTTGAGGAAAGTTTGCACCAGTAGCTTCCATATATCTTTGAATTAGAACTCCAGTTGCGCCACCACTATTAGCAGCATCAGGTCTATAGCTTTTTGCAATTTGTGCTTTCTTATAAGCTATATCCGCCTCATCTGCTTGTAGTGATAAAGGTCTATATTGCATCTTAGCAGCAGCTTTTGAAGCTAATAAGGTAGCGTTTTGTCTATTAACAGGATCTGGTGAGTTGTGTAGCTCGGAAGCTATTTTTTCATAAGCACCAATATCATTTCCAGTTATATCTCTTATTGCTTTATCAACTGCTCCAGCCTCTTCATTTCCTTGTTTAATCTCATCTTGCATCATATCATAGAGGCCTTTTTCTCTTTGTAATTGAGCAGTTTGATTCTGTAGATTCTGGTCTTGAATTCCTCTATAAGCTTGTTGGTATCCTGCTGCACCAGTCCCTTGGGAAAGGGCAGAAAGCAATGATTGGCTTATGTTTCCTATTTCTTGTGGAAGTGAAGCAGGTTGGCTTTGAGTTCGCAAAAGATTAGTAATTCTATCTTTTTGTTCGCTTAATTGTTTGTTTTGTTGTGTGTAATCTCTCATTATGCTCTAGGTGCGTTAAAGGCATTAATACCAGAAGATAGTCCACTTAATCCAGCTAAATATTTTTGATTCTTAGCTTGGTTTCTAGCAGTCTGTAAACCAGCTAAAGCTAGATTTGATTGTTGTTGTCCTCTTAAATTTCCAATAGCAGCATTTAATCTGTTTAAAACATTAGCCCCTGCTTGATTCTGAGCTTCGTTTCTTGCTTGTAAGATACCAGAAAATTGAGACTCATCTTGTCTTTCAGGGTCAAAGATTTGTTGTCTTCCCATTAGAGCCTGCCTTCTATTAGCCTCTACTAAGTCTCTTAATCCTCTTAGATATTGTTGATTTAAACCTTGAGTTTCTTGTTCAACCATCGCTTTATAACGAGGGTCGTTAGGATTCATGCTTAGGTTAATATAATCTCTTGCTTGTGCTGCATCAGCTTCTGCATCTCGTTCTGCTGCGGATTTCTTATTCTTCATGAACATCCCAGCTATTCCCGGTGCTGCGGATATTGCAGCCATAGCTAATAATGGTAAGGCCATATTTATTGTGCTCCTAAAAGTTCACCATAAATACTAAAGTTGCTGATAATATCATGCCCCTTAGTATCGCTAGTTTCAAATGTTACACGGAACTGTCTGCCCCGCCAAGATAAAGGTAATTTTGTGCTAATTGGGGTTACCCCGCCGATTGGTGATTGTCCTATTACTGATCTGCCGATGATACCTACTCCTGTTGCGGTAGTAACAATAGAATCTGTAGAAGTTCTAGTGTAGTCACCAACAACACTTATAGTATAAGATATGTCTGCTCCTGTCTCAAAGGTTGGTCTAATATAACGACCTTTTTTGAGATTTACTGTATTTGCTGGTTCTTCTAATGTCAGCCAAGCACTTTCGATGTTGGTTGAAATAGAATCTCCATCATCATCATAATTACCATTATCAAACTTATAAATCAAGCCATTTTCTCCACAACAGATAATTAATCCGTCATTATTGAAGTGATAAGCGTTCTGTTGAGCGAATTTTCCTGTGTATTTGGTAAAAGATCCATTTCCGACAGTTTGACCCTGTATGTACAAAGGAGTGTAATTATAGTTATAAACAACATCTCCAATTTTACAGAATACCCAGTTTCTTTTTGGATAATGGATTAATTGCAAATCAATATCAGTTCCAAGATTTGATGATATATTTCTTTGTATCTCACTTTTAATAGCTTCTGAAACATTAAGAGTATCTACAGCATTTGAGTCAAAAGATGGTTTAAATGATCTAATACCGTCAAATGCTAAGTAAAGCATATTTGACCCTATATTAGCTAAACCAAATTTAGTAACACAACCTTGCGTAAAGTTACCGATAGGTTTTAAATCAGTAGAAACTGCCGTTGTATCTACAATTGGGCTTTGTCCGTCATCTACGAATACTTGACCAGTTCCACCAGCCACTAAATACTTTCCAAAAGTAGAAAGTGATTTGATTGTGGCACCCTTAGCATATCTTGATCCATAATCTAAGGAAGTAGAAGCTAGAGTTTTTGTGTAAGTTGTAAAATCTTGAGGATCATCTGGACCAGAAATTCTCACTTTGGTTTGGTCTCTTTCATCTATTAAATAGAGCCTTCCATAGTGAACATGAGCATAAGTAGCAATTGGCATTGCCTTTTTATGGAGTGTAAAGGTGTCTCCTGCCACTTGTGAAGCGACTGAAGTCACATTAACATTAGCAGAAACGGCTTGAACTTTTGTCAAGGCATTTCTTGTGGAATTGTAAAGATAATCACCAGTGCGAATATCGGTAGTTGAAAAATCCACTCCAGATACTGCAACAACTCCTGTATTAGTTCCTGAGGTAGAAAGTGCCACATTATCAAATAATCCATTAGTTTGTTTGATAATATTAAGCTCTACAGAATCCCAGATTTGATATTTATTTCCAGAAGTATT
>Ga0181346_1000429_pt1 | contig 18187 bp, 17 predicted proteins | sample Su13VDMM15DN_FD_130100 | JGI IMG/M metagenome (GOLD analysis project Ga0181346, IMG submission 130100) | Freshwater viral communities from Lake Michigan, USA - Su13.VD.MM15.D.N | ecosystem: Environmental > Aquatic > Freshwater > Lake | place: USA: Michigan | collected 2013-07-15 | reverse complement strand
CTGCCCTACAGGATTCAACAGCGCCCGGAGCCGCTTAGGGCCATCATCAATATGTAGTGTTGTCTCCCCTTCTCGCTTCGGCGAGTTACCCCGGCTAGTACAGCGGGGGATTTTTTGGGGTGGTGGGGATTAAAAATGGGGGAATTAAATGACTTGTGAACTATACGAACGAAACGACGGCGTTTTAATGTGCGCTAATTGCGACCTTGAGATCGCGAATGGAATTCCTTGGAAGTGTGGAAAGCTTACATCATTGACGCTTGCGCAAAGAGCGTATGAAATGGATCAATGCTTAAGCCCAAGCGGCTCAGAATTATGGCTTGAACGGCATAAAAAAGAAGTTGAGCGGATTGAGGAAGAGCGTAAGGGAAAATTTGAAAGCATGGAAAAATGGCTTAGACAAAAAAACACGGAAGAATCTAATTTTGCTCTTGAGTTTATTCATGAGTTGATCGAATACAACAGATAACTGAGTAAGCGCAATTGCACCGCTAAAAGTGCAAGCCCATTCGGGAAACTGCGGACGCAGGTTAACGTCGAGAGGTGAATCATGGCAGGTGGAAGGCCAACAAAGTACAAACCAGAGTACGCAGAACAAGCGGCGAAGTTATGCAAGCTAGGCGCAACAGATGCGCAGATGGCTGATTTCTTCGAGGTTTCAATAAGCACGGTCGCACTTTGGAAGGTAAATCACCAAGAGTTTTCGGACGCCATAAGCATCCCCAAAGAAATCGCAGACACCAAAGTGGAGCAAAGTCTGTATCGTCGGGCAATGGGCTACGAGCACGACGAAGTAGATATTCGCGTGGTGAATGGCGAGATCGTGGAAACGCCAATACGCAAATACTACCCTCCTGACACTAGCGCGATGATCTTTTGGTTAAAAAACCGGAAGAAAGAAGAATGGCGCGACAAGGTTGAGCAAGAGATCAGCAACCCAGATGGCGAAAGCTTCAGAACTCAGAGCACATGGACAGTTCAGCCAGTAGCCCCACTTGACCTAATCAATGCCAAACCTACAAGTTAACTGGAAAGTCTGGGAGGCGATGAACAAACCCCAACCGATCATTGTCATGATTGGTGGGCGTGGCGCTGGAAAGTCTGTGGGTGTTGGTGATGTGCTTACATTTCAAATGGATACCCAACGCTTTGATGTGTATTGCCTGCGCGAGTTTCAATTATCACTTGAAGATTCCGTTCACAAAGTTTTCAAGTCGTCGATACAGAAACGGCTTAAGCTGGAAGGATGGAAGATCACAGACACTTACGTTGAGGCACCGAACGGAGCACGGACAACGTATCGAGGCGCAGCAAGAAACCCAGACAATATCCAATCAGCTCAGGACTACTTAAGAAGCTGGTTTGAAGAAGCGCACACGGCCAGCGAAGAATCAATTGACAAATTGCTGCCTACGATTATTAGAAACCCCGGTGCCAAGTGTATTTTCACGGCAAACCCGCAAAGTCGAAACGACCCTTTTAGCAAGCGGTTCATTGTTCCCTACCTTGAGCAGTTAACAAAGCACGGTTTCTACGAAGACGAGTTGCATTACATCGTTAAAGTGAACTGGCGCGATAATCCTTGGTGGAACGAGGAGCAGGAAATACTTAGAAAGTGGGACTTTGAAAACCTTCCGCGGGCCAAGTATGATTGGATATGGGAAGGCATGTTCAACGATCAGGTTGATGATTCTCTAATCCTGCCTGAATGGTTTGACGCATGCATTGATGCGCACAAGAAACTAGGATTTGTTGGAAGCGGCGCAATACTAGCGGCCCACGACCCTAGCGACCAAGGCGAAGATAGTAAAGGCTTCGCTTGCCGCCATGGTTCTGTAGTGCTGGATGTGCAAGAGAAAGAGAATGGCGATGTAAACGAGGGTTGCGACTGGGCGACTGGGCTTGCTATCAATGCGCGAGTCGATGCGTTTACATGGGACTGTGACGGAATGGGTGTAAGCCTAAATAGACAGGTTGCTGATGCTTTCAAATCCAAGAATGTGACGCTCACGATGTTTAAAGGTTCTGAAAGCCCGGATCATCCAGATTCAGTATATGAGCCTGTGGACGGAGTGACGCAGCAGAAAACATGGGGCGAGGCAGTAAAGAACAAACGCGCACAGTATTATTTAAAGTTGCGCGACCGTATGTACAGAACGTATGAAGCTGTGGTAAAAGGTAAATATCAAGATCCTGACAAAATGTTAAGCTTAAGTAGTACAATATCGGCATTGCCACAATTGCGCGCTGAAGTTTGTAGGATGCCCGTAAAACCCAACGGAAATGGCAAGTTTGAGCTTTACACAAAGGCGGAAATGAAATCAAAGTTTAAGTTTCCAAGCCCGAACTTGGCGGACGCCTTAATGATGTTGATGCGCGAGCCACAAAGTGTAGTTAAACAACCGTACATCCCCCGGCCAATAAAGCCAAACGGAAGACGTTAATGGAATTAAAACAGCTACAGACGCTACACGAGAAGGCCTACAACCACGGTCAGGACACGCGCCAAAAGGCAGCTGATGACTTGGTATTTTACTGGGTGACTCAGTGGGGTGACGATGACCTAAACACTGTACCGCTTCAATATCGCGGCCAGTTTGACATTTTACGTAAAGCAGGTAGGCAGATTCTGTCGGACCTGCGATCAAATCCAGTTCAGCCAGACTTTAAACCAAAAGACGAAGCAAGGACCGACGATGCTGATATTCTTGACGGCTTGTATCGCGCGGCGGATAGGCAGCTTGATACGCAAGAGGCGTACGACTACGCACAGCAAGACGCTGTAGTTTGTGGCTTCGGCGCTTGGGAGATTTTCACAGAGTACGCCACCAATCGCGCTGGTGACAAAAACCAAGTAATTAAGCGGCAATGGATTCCAGAGGCCAACAATGTGGTGTTCTGGGACCCAAACGCCAAAAAGCTGGACAAGTCTGATGGGCGTTATGCTTCAAAGCTGACGGCTTACAGTGAGGAAGGTTACGAGGAATTAGTCGAGGAATTAACCGGGCGCGAGGAAGAATGCAACGCATCGGACTTTGCGCAACCGGAAAGTTCAATGACTTTTCCGTGGGTCAGGGGCGACAAAATAATTTACGTTGCGACGATATACAAGCGCAAGCGGGTAGATGATGAAGTGTTTACAATGACGGACCCGTTTGGCGAGCAGATCCGCCTGAGGAAGTCCGACATTGAAAAGGTAATGGATGAACTGATAGATCAAGGGTTCGAGATTACAGACCGAAAGAAAATCAAGCGCTGGGAAGTTCGCAAGTACATTTGCTCGGGCAAAGAAATACTGAACGGCGAAGATGGTGAAGTAATCGCGGGCGAGCATATTCCAATTGTGCCAATGTACGGCGAGCGTGCCATTGTTGAGGGCGAAGAAACGTACGAGGGAATAACAAGGCTGGCGAAAGACCCGCAGCGTTTGCGAAACTTCCAACTGTCGTATTTGCAAGACATAGTAAGCCGCTCACCAAGGCCTAAGCCAATTTTCTTTCCTGAGCAGCTGCTCACTTTTGAAAGTATGTACGAGGAAAGCGGGGCAGATAACAACTACCCGTACTACCTGCAAAACCGCCTAGACGCAAACGGAAACCCGTTACCAATTGGCCCCGTAGCTACAATGCCTGAGCAGACAGTGCCAGCCGCATTGCTGACGATGATCGATTTATCGCGGCAAGCGGTTGAGGATGTGGCAAACCCTGGAATGCCGCAGGACATAGCAGACCCAGATTTATCGGGTAAGGCTGTGCTTGCGCTTCAAAACCGAGTGGACCAGCAGGCCTACATCTACCAGCATAATTTCAAGTTTGCCAAGCGCCGTGACGCTGAGATATTCGCATCAATGGCGACACAAGTATTCGACGCGCCGCGCAAGGTAACGATTGAAACGCCGGATGGCAACAGGCAAGAAGTGCAGATTATGAGTGTGGTGATTGACAAAGAAACTGGCGAGCCTGTGACAATCAACGACTTGACGAATCTTGAGTTTGACGTTTACGCAGAGATTGGCCCGAGCTACGCAACGCAGAAAGAGCAGACGCGCGAGAACATGTTCGGCATGATGGAAGTCTTGCCTGATGGCGACCCGATGAAGCGTGCCTTGATGTTGACATTGCTGGAAAATGCAGACGGCGAAGGCTTGAAAGACATTCGCAAGATGGCGCGTAAGCAGCTTGTGCTTGAGGGGATCAAAGAGCCTGAGACCGAAGAAGAAGCAATTATGTTGCAACAATCGCAAGGCCAACAGAAGCAAGACCCAGCAATGGTTCTGGCACTGGCCGAGCAGGGCAAGGCTGAGGCGGCCATGCTTTCGCAGCAAAGGCAGTCACAGAAAGACGCAAGCGATGCAGCCATAGCCAATACGAAGGTACAGATCGACGCATTCAATGCCGAAACTAACCGAATGGCAACACAGATTGACGCCGAGAAAGCCAGCGCAGATATTCAATACAAGCAGTTCACGGCGTTTAATACACGAGTTCAGACAGCAGCAAAAATTCAGGGTGATCTAGTGTCGCGACTCAGATCAACCGTTACTCAGGCGCAGAGGTAAAACGCAGACGCACTAGGGCGCATCCTAGGTTTATCGTTACATCACGAGGCTAATTAGATGGGTATGTCACTGGAAGAATTAAAAGCAAAAAACGCAGCAGCGGAACAGGCGCAAGCCCCACCCGTGGCAAATACCGAAGTTGAGGATGATCTGGAAACAGAAGAACCCGAAGCAGAGGAACAGATCGTAGAAGCAAGCGAAAGCGAAGCCAAAACGGTGGAAGCGTGGGAAGCTGAAGAGGATGATCCAGCATCCACTGATAGTGGAAAGAAGTTTTCAGACTCAGACGTGGCAGCAGTACGGCGAAAGCTGAAGGCCAAACTGGGCGAGAAAGACGAAGAATTGGAGCGCCTGAAACTCGAAGTTCAAGCACTTAAGCAAGGTACACAACGCCCCGCGCAAGACGTAGGGAAAGTGCCAACACTTGAAGCGCATGACTACGATGAAGGCAAGTATGCAGCAGCAATGCAGGCATGGGTAAGGGATCAGGTGCAAGGTGCAACCAAAGCAACTGAATCACAGACCCGGCAAGCGCAGCAAATGCAAGCACTTCAATCCCAAGTTGACGGCCACTATCAACGAGCAGAGAGATTGGTAAAAGAACGCACGATTGACCCAGATTTGTACCGTTCGGCGGATATGTCTTTCAGGCAGGCCATTGAATCGGCTTTACCCGGCAAGGGTGATGTGGTTGCAGATGAGTTGATAGCGCGTTTGGGTGAAGGTTCCGAGAAGGTTACATTCTACTTGGGACGCAACGCCACCGAGAAAGAAGTGTTTAAGGCGAAGCTGATGGAAGACCCTAGCGGCCTTTCTGCATCGATGTACTTGGGCCGCTTGCTTTCTAAAGTTTCAATGCCCGTACAAAAAACCACAAATGCACCCGCTCCGGCGGCTAGGGCGGAGGGTGGAGAATCGAGTAGTGGTGGTAATGCGGCAAACTTCAAACGAAAGTATGAAAAAGCCAACGACCCACAAGCTAGATTTGACATCAAACGCGCGGCCAAAAAGGCGGGACTCGATACAAGTAATTGGTAAAAAGGAAATGAATAATGGCTACTACAGGTAAGATTGCAGAAGTAATGTTTGAGGAAATCCTCGACACCTACGAACCTCAAGATCAGATGCTGGACTTAGTCTCATTTATTGAGCCCAGCGGCAAAAATATGCAAAATAGCTCTAACGTGCTTTGGAGGCCAAAAGAACAAAGCCGCCCAGTGTTAACTGGTTGGGACTTGACAGGGCAAGAACAGGAAATCATTCAAGAAACTTACCCGGCTGTTTTGGGTACGCCAAAGAACGATTTGATCAGCCAGCGTGCTGATGACATGCGTGATATGCAGTTTTGGAAAGATGCGGGCCGTGTTTCTGCGATTCAGCAAGTTACAGAACTGAACAAATCCATTTCGGATGCTATTGAGACCCAAGGGTCAATGTTCTATCGTTCCAACGTAACCAGCGGCTACGACTTTGTAGGCGAAGCGCAAGCAATTATGAACGAGCGCCAAGGCTCAAAGACGGTTCGCAATTTCATTCTTAATGATCGTGACACGCTTAAGTTTGCAAAGGATTTGGCCGCGCGCGAAACCCTGCAAGGTAGACCAGAGCGTGTTTGGTCAACTGGTGAAATCGGTCAAAATATCGCCGAGTTTGACATTTTTACAGCTTCTTACTTGCCAAACATCACTGGCGGCGCAGATCCTGCAACTACCGTAACGGGTAACCAGTCTTTTGCGCCTCAAGGTGGTACTGTTGACGCTACAACCAAAGTTGTAACTAACGTTGACTACCGCACTGCTACCATCCCAGTTGCCGCTTCTGCGTCATACGCAGTGGGTGACAAAATCACTTTCGCAAACGGTGGAACCACTGTAAAAGCCGTTGGTTTGGCTGACAAGAACGATACAGGCGTTGCTATGACGTTCACTATCGTTGAAAAGCCAAACGGCACATCGATCCGTGTGTTTCCTAAGCCGATCGCGTTTGACGACCCTGCTTTGTCAACTTTGCAAAAGCAATATGCGAACATCAATACCCGCATTTTGAACGCTGCTACCGTTAACCGTGTTAACACAGACGCATCCAAAAAATCAAACCTGTTCTTTGACAAAGACGCGGTTGAAGTTTTTGGCGGCACCATTCCTGCTGAGTTGTTCAAGCAGTTCGACGGCATGCAAGTGATCAGCCAGAAAATGAAAAATGGCCTGTCAATGTACATGATTTACGACGCGAACATGATCAATATGAATTTCCGCTTCCGTGTGTTTACATGGTACGAGGTGACTATTAAAGATCCGTCACGTTGTGGTGTTGCTGTAACGTTTTAAGTTAAAAAGGGGGGCTTCGGTCCCCCTGCTTTGGAGAAAAAAATGGGCGTAATGATGTACAAAGTAGACGAAAAGCCAGTTTGCATAGACCACACAGAAATGAGCGGCTATGAATCCATGGGGTGGAGTATTCACGAGAATATAGAAGTTGTTCGGGTGTCAATAGAAGAAAGTGAAGAAAAAGCAAAACTTGCAATGGCCGTGCTAGAATATGAGCAGAAATTTGGCGAGAAGCCGCACCACAGAATGAAGTTAGAAACCATACTGGAAAAGCTAAATGGCAACGAGCCTGTACAGCCTGAATGACACGGGTGGAGTTCTAACAAAGAACGACCTGATTTTGGGCGCGTACTCTCAATTGCGCGTGTCAGGTTTGACTCGACAGCCAACTCCGGAGGATCTAGAAATCGCGCTGGAGCGGCTTGAGGATATGGCAGCAGAGTTTAATATAACAATGCCAGTCGGATATAACTTCGAGGATCAGCCAGACCCTAACAGCGATTCCGGTCTTGTTCGCGGCTTGTCTCAGTGCTTCAAGGCTAACCTAGCAATGAGGTTAATCCCTGATTTCAACAAAGAAGTGTCGCCCGTCTTGTTTGCTCAGGCAAACCAAGGGCTTTCAAGAATGGCGTCTATTTCAGCTATGGCACGCTTGCAGGAAGTGCAGTACCCTAACCGTGCGCCTGTTGGATCAGGAAACTATCGTTGGGCACGCTGGGCTAGGTTCTACCGAAGCGGCGGCAATTTGCCCGTGAACAGCGCCAACCGAACCATGTTCATTGGTGATATTGATAATTTCACAGAACACTTTGATGCTTATTTGCAAGACGGCGAGACAATCGCAAGTTACTCAATTGTTGCTGACTCAGGCCTGACGATCAGCAACGATGTAAACGCAACTCCAGATATAACGTATACCGTACAAGCTGGCACGCCTTCCGGTTATGACAGCACAAACATTCTGCAAATTACAATCATTGCAACGACATCAAACGGTCGAGTAGAAACCCGTCGCTTATTCGTTGAAGTAACCCCAAGGAACTGAAAATGAACGAAATATATGCAAGCAGCTATTTCAAGCCCGGCGGCAACACTGTAGCCAATTTGGTTGGGATAGTTCCTGATCAAGATGGCGCAATCTATAACTTTGTGTCGTATTACAACGACTGGGAAGTATCAGGCGACGTGCCAAAAGAGGGCGGCGTCTATGAGTACCAGAGCGGTAGAGCAAAGACCGAGCACAACGGGACCACGATTATCAGCCCAACAGTGCCATGGAACGGAAAGTCAACAACACTCGTTTCCTTCTTAGGCGGAACGGGAGAGACCGAGCCTTTTGGTACAGGCTGCTGGGTTGCAGTGAATCCTTCGGCGGTTACGGGCGGCGGAGGTGGTGGAGGTGTGACGGCAGTAAGTAACTGGGGCACACGCATCATGACTTTGGGTAGCACTTTTCCCAACTCTCCAAGCGGCATTTTTCTTGGTGGTACATTTCTGGACAACGGCACCGACAGCGGCACGGAGCACGTAGCGATCGAGGTTGGAGAATATACGGCTATTCAATTGATTTATCAAAACTCAAGCACTACAACGCCGCTTATTATCAATCGCGCCCGGCTTTTGGCGGCGGCTGACTACAGCGACAAAGTGCAAGACGCAGGGTTCGCCGGGTCTCCTGTGACTGTGACGTTTAACGGCGGAGCAACAACCGCAACAATACCCCCCGGCTTGCAGTCAAACCTTCTGATCAGCGATCCCATAGCATTAACATCAATTGCACGATCCGATGTTGTTGGTGGGCTTCCTGCTCTTTTTAGTAGAACCTGTTTTGCGTTCCCACAGGGCACATCGTCAGTGATAACGTCTTGGGACCCATCCGGCGCGGATTGGACAAGCGGGTTTCAAAAATGGTTCCAAGCGGCATCCTATGGCGATGTGGTTACAAGCGCATTGGGCAGGGTTCCGGCGGCAACAGGTCGGCGCGTGCTGGTTGGCATTCGCTACCTGTCACCGTACAAAGTAATGACGATTGCAGTAAACGGAACCTCGTTAACAAACAACAACACCATCGGCTTGGCGCGTCAGCCGGGCGGCTGGCACTATCAAGCAGCTAATGCAATTTCTACGCCCACAAGGCCCATCGAAATCCTGAACTTTGGATTTTCTACGCAGACTAGTACACAGTTTCGGACTAACTTTGAGCGGTTAAGCCAGCAAGTGCCAGCAACTCACTACCTGATCGAGGGCGCGAGTGTTAACGACATGAGCACTGGGGCGGGGGCGTGGGCAACGGTATCAACAGATACGTGTTTGCGCAACGTTCTGGCATGTATTGAACGCGCTGAGCGACTTTACAGGGCGCGGGTTGGTATTTGGAATGGCTACCCTCGCGACACGAACGGCACGGATGGAATAAGCGCGTTGACCGTTGCAAGCGATACACGCAGGCTTGCGTATCTTGCTAAAATTGCAGCCCTTGGATATGACTTCGTGGATACAAACTCTTTAGTTGCTGACACTACACAGTCACCCCAAAGCTGGCAAACCGTTGCACGAGGATTTGCAGCAGATTTAAGCGGGGACGGCTTGCACCCAGATCAGGACGGCGACACGGTAGTTGCTGTCGGCGGTTTTCAACCTCTCTTTGACCAGTGGGCCACAGAGTATTTTTCAAGCTAACAGGAGTCGTTGAAATGGCAATTACAATCACAAGTGCAAGCGTTTTCGATCCTATAGACGAAAGATTCAGAGAATATAAGGGCGTTTTTGTCAATGATGCAACGGCGCTTATCGCCACGACTGTAAGCAGCGGAGGTGCGCTTGGCGCGCGAACCGTAACGGTGGCAAGCATCACAGGCTTTACCAATTCATCCGGTATCAGTATTGCTGGAGGCGGCAACGCTAGCGGCACCGTACCGCTTGAAACATTCATTACCGCCACCCCGGCGGCTGGTTTAATTACTTTCCGAGATAAGGTATTGCAAACTCTGGGCCTAACCGCAGGAGCAGCAGTACAGCAAATGTTGAAATTTAATATCCCTTTTCGACCAAGAAGTCTTCAGCTTAACAACCAAACGGACGGCGTGACGTGGCAATGGTATGATGGTATGCCACGATCAAGCGCTATCAAAACCGTGTGGTCAACAGGAGTCACAACGCTTGAAACATCAGGCGGGCCGATGGTTATGTCGGATGGGGCATGGTTGCCGCAATCGCTTTTGGGTGTAAGTAAAACATTCTCATTTTCTGCGCAAGTGTAATGCAAGCAACATCCCTCCTAACCCTGATAAAAGGCGACAAGGTAAACAGCAAGACTGATTACCGAGACGCCTTGCCTGTGAATATGTATGCTGTCCGTCGCCCTATCTTGGGCGCGGATGGTTACATGATCCAACAACAGGGCTTAACCCAGTTTGCCACTGGATCTGGCATTGATCGAGGCGGGTTTTGGAATGATCGCCAGCGCCTGCATTTCCGGGTGTCTGGCAATTCTCTAATCACGGTTGCGGCTGATGGAACAGTGGCGACGCTGGGCAGTATTAGCGGCATGGATACGGCGGTTCTCGATTGCTCGTTCAATACACAGGCGGTGTGTGCTGGTGGGCGGTTTTGGTTGTATGATTCAACGCTTGGTTTCAGGGAAGTAACCGACACGGATCTAGGCGACCCAATAGATTTTTGCTGGGTTGATGGGTATTACTTTTTCACAGACGGTGAATTCATTTATCACACGGATATCACGAATGAATCGGTGATTGACCCGCTCAAGTTTGCCACTGCTGAATTCATCCCAGATTTTACCTATGGAGTGGCAAAGACCGAAGACAACAAGGTAATGGTGTTTGGTCGGTACTCCATTGAGTATTTTGTCAACCAAGCCACCACGGCTTTTGCATTCACTCGTGTGGCCTCTCGTGCCCTGAAAATCGGCATAGTGGGCACACATGCCAAGTGTGAAGTGGCCGGGAAGTATTACATTCTTGGCAGCAGGAAAGAGGAAGCAGTCTCATTTCACCGGATCGGCGTTGGTCAAACGGAAAAACTGGCGACCAGAGAAATTGATCAGATCCTGCAAGATTACACGGATGATCAACTTGAAAAGGTTGTGCTTGAATCGTTTGAAAGCGATGGGACAACCTTCGTGATGATTCACTTACCAAATCATGTGCTGATGTTTAACCAGACCATTGCCGGGGCGGCAGGTGTAGATCAAGCATGGTCAATCTGGAAGTCTGACGTAATGGGTTCAGATCCATGCAGGGCCAAGCATGGTGTTTTCGACAAGCGAATCAATAAATGGATATTCGGCGACAAACTTGGTTCAACTATAGGCCAATTAGATGCATCGGTAGCGACGCAGTACGGCAACATAGCTGAATGGGAACTGTACACCCCGTTCTTGTATCTCGAAGACCAATCCATTGACGAACTTGAGATTGAGACAATACCGGGCTTCACGTCAACACTGGACGCAACTGTTTTCCTCTCGATGACATACAACGGTATAACCTACAGTAATGAGTGGGTGCAGATGTACGGGTTGCCTGCGGAGTATTCAAGCCGTTTCCTCGTTCGCCGCTTGGGTGGCGTAGAAAACTGGGTGGGCTTCAAGATGCGCGGCGCTACACGTTCAAGAATGGCCTTTGGCCGGGCGACTATTAAGCATGGTTGACACGCTCAGGCTGGCATTAAATGCCACGGATGTTAGAGACCTGACCGGGTGGCCGGATGCAATGGTCGAGGATTACATTCAGATCCTTTCTGACCTGACCCAGATAATTGCTGAATTGAATCAGGCGCTGGTAGACATCGGCGACCTGTTCGACGACGCGGCCAACCTTAATTCAGATTTATCTGGGGTGCGGTCAATCGTTGCTCAAGCAAGGGCCAAGGTAAATAGGCTTGATCGTGAGGTGGTTGGCATACTTGCAACCCAATCAGACATGGGCCAACAATTGACCGACGCATCACTGTCAAAGGTTCGCAGCCGTCTTGTAAGCGCCGTGCGAGATTACAAAGACTGGCTACCAGCCAAGGGCGCATTGCTCACAATCGAAGGGCAGGGCGCTGGCAATCCGCTATTAACCAATGGATACAATGTAGCCAGCGTGACCCGCACCGGGGTAGGTGTTTATCAAGTAACGGTTAGCCAAGAAACATACTTTACGCGCAATGTATTAAGCAACAGCGTTTTCTCGATTTCGCATATAATCGCACCATTAACAACAAGTTACGATGTCAATGTAGTGGTTACGGGTGCGACTACTTGCGAGGTTCGGGCGTATGTCCGGGCAGTGGTTGGCGCAGCGGTTCAAAGAAACGCTTTCGACTTGCTGGCCGGGGATTTTGTATCAGTAACTGGCCTATTTTCCATTAACGACGCATTGCCACCAAGGTAAAACATGGCTATTAAATCAAACGTAGGCGTGCCACTCGTAGCAATTGCCGTAGCAGACACCACGGTATTAAACCCAGTGGCACCTGTTGAGCGGATCGCGGTAACGGCTTTTGTGCTGCACAACACAAACGCATCCAGCCGAACTATTACTCTTTGGGAAAGCCCGAACTTAACAAGCGCAAGCGGGACAGAGATAGCCGTTTATGAGATTGGACCAGATGAGTCAGCGGATGTTGAGGAAATCATTGGGCAAGGTTATTTAGTTGGCCGAAACATAATCGCGCAGGCTTCGGGAGTTGGGGTAAACGTGGTTTCAACGGTTACTCAATATGATGCAGGAAGCTAAGTTTTCGCTGTATAACGGGTATTTGATGGGCCTACCAACAAACGAAAATCACTTTGTTTTTCGGTGGATTGGCCCCGGCAAAGTTCTGTTTTCGGTAACTCAAATAGGTAAAGCGGCGAGTTGTCATTTTGCCAGCGACAAGAAAGGCCTGCGGCATTTAAAAAAAGCCTGTGATGACTTCGTAAAGTTCTGTTTTTTTCTCTTTCCTTGGTGCAGAATGTGCATAGCGCATGTTGGCCCAAAAAGCATAGGCAGGTTAATAATGAAAATTGGTTTCTTGCCATTAGGCGAATCAGATCGCGGTAATGTTTATGTGAGGCTGCCATGAGTTTTATTGGAAAAGCGGTTGGTTCTATCACTGGATCAGACAAGGCGGCACAGGCAGCCCAAGAAGGCGCGGCACTGCAAGCCGGTGGACAACGAGACGCGCTGGCATACCTGAAAGAAACCGAAGCCTTGCCCCAAGAGTTACGAGAGGGCGCATTAACTACGCTGGGTGGACTGTACGGGCTTGGAGGCAACCCAGAGGAAGCACTCGCAAAAATTACAGGATCTCCAGCGTACACAAACACACTGGCAACAAGGGCTGCAGGAGAAGAGGCGATTCTACGAAATGCAGCAGCAACAGGCGGGCTACGTTCTGGTAATGCCTCGGATGCGTTGGCAAGATACAACATTGAGCTTGAGCAGCAGGCGTTCAATCAAGGTCTGTCTGGCTTGCAAGGATTGTCTGGTCTGCCATCAAATGCAAACAACATTGCAACTATCACGGCGGGCATTGGCGACACGCTCGGGCAAGGGCGCGTTGCGGCTGGATCGGCTCAGGCGGCTGGATTCGGCTCTTTACTGTCGGCTGGCGTTAATGGTTTGGGTAGTTACGTTGGCGCAGGCGGGCGCTTTTCAGACGCACGATTTAAAACCAACATCAAACGCGCAGGCAAGCGCAACGGCCATCACTGGTACACTTGGACATGGAGCAAGGAAGCCGAGGAACTGGGCTTGTTCGGATCGGATGAGGGCGTAATGGCGCATGAGATAGCCGAAACCAAGCCCGAGGCTGTGCAAGTACGAAACGGCTATTTAACGGTCAACTATGACGCCCTAGGGGTTCAATAATGGCAGGTAACAGATTTTATGTGGACCCAATGGGCGGCTACGGCGACTCAATCATGCAGGGACTGTCTGGCTTGGGTGCGGTACTTGGGCAGAGGCAAGAGGAAAAACGCAAGCAAGCAGAACAAGCGGCGCTAATGCAAGAGGCTCAGGATGTTTTTGCATCCAATGACCCCATGCGCATTTCTCAGTTTTATCTAAAATCCCCGGAGTTTGGTAAACGGGTTCAAGAATCCACAAAATACAAAAACGACGCAACCGAACAAAACATGATCGAGTCGATGCAGCGCATTCTGGCTGGCGACGACCCGCGCCAAGTGATCACAGAACGCGCTCAATTTGTGCAATCACAAGGCGGTGATCCAATTGACACATTGCAAGAACTGGATGTGTATCAACAAGACCCAGAGGGATACCGAGCAAAAGTTCAGGAGGGTCTAAATAGACGTTATCCAGATGTTGCCCTAACAATGCTTGAAGTGCAAAAAGCAAGCGCCCCTGCGGCTGGTGAGAAGTTTACTGGAGCTTATGGCAATTTGGCGCTGGCGATGTTTGGGACAAATGACGCAAGCCAGATGACTGCGCAAATGATGCAGCAACTAGACACGGAAGCGAGAGCGCGACAATTAGAGCGCCCACCGTCAACCACTGTCAATATCAACCCCGAACAAAAGCAATTCAGCAATGAACGGGACTTGAGAAACGACATCAAAGCAGATCCAACAATCAAAGGCTTCAAAGAGGTTCAATTTGCTTTCGATCAGGTTTCCACAGCATTGAAAAAACCAAGCGCGGCCAACGATTTAACGGCGGCAACAAAGTTCATGAAAATTCTTGACCCCGGTTCAGTGGTGCGTGAATCAGAATTGGGTTTGGCGATGGAAGCAACTGGAAAACTGGATCTTGTGACAAACTATTTCAACCGCTTGCAAACGGGCGAAAGGTTGACAGAATCACAGCGTAAAGACTTTCTACAGGCGGCTACTGATTTGTATAAAGCGGCAACAGACCGGGCGGTTCCAATTATCGACCAATACGGACAGATCGCCCGTGATTCAGGCTTGAGCGTTGATCGTGTGATAGATCGGGACTTGCAGAGTATTGTTAAGCCAAAAGGCGGGGACAAACCGAGCGGCAAGTTTTCAGAATCAGCCATATCCGCAGCAGCCAATGCCAGAGGATTGACCCCTGAACAATTCCGCAAAGAATTAGGACTGTAATGTTCGAGAACGCGCCCAAGAGCTATAAAGACCCGTTCTGGCGGGGACTGGCGGAAACGGTAGAGGCAGAGGTGGGCATACCTTCTGGCTTGCTTCAAAACGTGCTATTGAAGGGTGAGCGGTCAAATGCGGATCAGGTATCAAGTGCTGGCGCTCGAACCCCTTTCCAGATTATCCCTCAGACTCGAAAAGCTGTGCAAGAAAAGTATGGTGTAGACGCATACGCAAGCCCGGAAAACTCTGCCAAGGCGGCGGCGCTGCTTCTGAAAGAGTCGCTGGACAGGAACGGAGGCAGTACAATGCGTGCGGTGCAGGAGTACCACGGCGGCACAGATCCAAAAAACTATGGGCCAGTTAATGCGGCATACACAAAACGGGTATTAGGCGACATGGAACCACAAACAAACGAGGTTGACGAACTATTGCGGATGTATGACGAGCGCAAGAGCGGAACAGCGCCAGCCAAGCAAGCAGCGCCACAACGAACCGAAGTTGATGAACTCTTGGCAATGTTTGACGCAAAGAAAAAGACAGCGCCATCCCCCGCTGTTAATAATGCAGCGCCAAACAAACCAAGCATTTCAGAATCGTTGATGCAAGGCGCAATCGTTGATCCAATATCCGGCGGGGCTCAGTTATTAACAAATCTTTTACCTGAATCCGTGGTTAATGCTGGAAATCGGTTAAACAATTTCATAGCTGAAAAAACGGGACTGGTTGCGCCAATACCAGAGGGTGGAGTAAACGAACTGGTTAGAAATCAACAACAGGATTATGAGGCGAGACAGGGCAAAGGGCTTGATGTAGCAAGGCTGGCGGGAACCGTTTTATCGCCAGTGAATTTTGCTTTGGGCGCATCGGCCCCGGCTGCTGCCTCAGCGGTTGGACGGATCGCAACAGGCGCGGGGTTAGGTGCTGTGTCGGGTGCATTGCAGCCAATCACAGAAAAAGATTACGGTTCACAGCTTGCCAAGAATGTGGCAATGGGCGCAGCGGTTGGTGGGGCTGCATCGGGCGCAGGTGAGGCAATATCGCGCGTCATAAGCCCAAAAGCGTCAACCAATGCAGACCTCAAGCTAATGAAAGATCTGGGGGTGGATGTAACACCGGGGCAAGCATTAGGAAAAACCGCAAGCAAACTCGAACAAAAAGCATCGTCGGTGCCGTTAATGGGGTCTCAGATTGAAGCAAGGAGAACCAATGCGCTTGAGCAATTTTCAAAAGCCATGTTCAATAAGGCTGGTAAATCAATCGGGTTTAATACAAACAAAACGGGTTTTGAAGCGGTTGCGGATTTAGACACAGCAGTTAATCAAGCATACAAAAAAGCGGTAGAGCAAACAAAAGCGGTTAGGGTGGATGACAAATTTCTAAATTCTGCTGCGAATCTATCTGACATGGCGGCTGAAGTTGCAGATAATGGCGCAACCAAAAAGGCTTTAGATACCCAACTTGATAAAATTTTATCAAAAGTAACTAAGGCCGACGCAATTTTGCCTGAAACATGGAAAGATTTTGACTCGTCTTTGGGGCAAATCGCCAAGAAGACAGGAAACCAAGATTACAAGAACGCAATTCGTGAGCTGCAACGCGAATGGCGAAGCATGGCTGCACGATCAAACCCAAAGCAGGCCAAACTATTTAAAGATGCAGATTCGGCTTATTCTCAGCTGTCAGTTTTGGAAAGGGCGGCTGAAAATGCTTCAAAACAAGAAGGCGCATTTACTCCAAATCAGCTATACCGTGCAGCTAGAGCCAATTCGTTTACTAAAACACAGGTGCGACAAAAAACAGCGCCATTTATGAAAGAGGCGCTAGCGGCTGAACGTGTTTTGGGTGGGAGTGTGCCAAATTCGGGAACGGCAGAAAGGCTGTTAACTGGCGGCATGATAGGAGGTGCAGGCGTTGGCATAAACCCTGCAATTATCGCAGCCCCGGCGCTTGGTGGTTTGGCCTATACAGGCTTAGGGTCGAAGGCGCTTACTGGCTTGGTTTCTAGTAGACCACAACTTGCCCAGCCGATAGCCGAGGCAATACAAAAAACAAGCCCATTGCTGGGTTTGCTTGCGCCTCAAATGATTGAGAAGTAAAAACCAGAAAACAGCGCCAAGAGTACGCGCTATTATTTGCAAAGAACTGAAATCCATTGAAGCCTTTTGGTAATTTTTTACATAATAGCGGCAAACTCACAAAGAAACAATTAAGGAAAAATAATGGCTTTAAACCGAGTAGACCCCGGCATTCAGTACGTCCCCCTGTTCGCAGCGGGAAACCCAGTCGCAAACGCGCAGATTTACATCGGTGTGCCTGACCTTGACCCTTCGATTTTGGCTAACCGATACCAAGCCTATGTAGTCCAAGAGGACGGCACCGAAGTAGCCATTGCGCAGCCCATCCGAACAGGTGCAGGCGGTGTGCCTACGTACAATGGAAGCCCGGTACAAATTGCCGTTGCTGAGAGTGAGTACAGCCTGAAAATTTTAAGCGCAAATGGCAGCCAGATTTATTACAGGGAAAACAATACGGCCACGGCCTTGGTAAACGTGGATCAAATCGCATGGCAGCCGCCCGAGCCAGTATTCTCTATCCCAAGCCGGACAGTACGCGCAGGGCTTGAGTCTGGCGTGTACAACATCAAGTGGGACAGCCGATTTCAGCAAGACAAGACAACCGACAACACCACGTATGTGGCGGAGGCAATCGCAAATGCGTACGCTGAAAACTGCGCGCTGTACATCCCATCCGCACCTCCCGGATTTTATGCCTCAATCGAGGGTGGGATTTTAATACAGAACTTAAACAGTTTTGTAATTTTTGGTGATGGCACCCAATCGCTGTGGGTAAACCAGAGCACGAGCGGCGACCACTTAATTGTGGTTGACTCATCAACCCATGTAAGACTACGCAACATGGGCCTTACTGGTGTTACTGGGGCAGGTTCTGGAGTTCGGTTTATCAACGGCGGCCATCACTTTTTGTGCGAGGGTCTATGGGCCGGATGGATTGATGGAGATGCAGCCTATGACATCGTTGAGGCGATATCCGGGCGGTTCATTGGGTGTTCGGTAGAAGAAAACAACGGGTATGATCCAGCCGGGTTAACTGACCCGGTGCGCGGAGACACAAAGCGGGCTTGGTGGGTTCGCTCTCAGGTGTCTGGCTTGAACAATGACACCAATTGTGTCGCTTGCAAAATTGACGGGGGCGGGGCTGGGTCAAACTATG
>Ga0181346_1000428_pt1 | contig 18216 bp, 21 predicted proteins | sample Su13VDMM15DN_FD_130100 | JGI IMG/M metagenome (GOLD analysis project Ga0181346, IMG submission 130100) | Freshwater viral communities from Lake Michigan, USA - Su13.VD.MM15.D.N | ecosystem: Environmental > Aquatic > Freshwater > Lake | place: USA: Michigan | collected 2013-07-15 | reverse complement strand
ATAAGTTTAGAGCAGTCTAAACAAGGACTTAGTGTTAAGTACAAAGTGGAACCATCTACAGAGTTGCCTGTTTTAGCGGCTTTAAGAATTGCATTACACTCTGCGTGAATTACATGAGGTAGAGTAACATTATCTTTCTCACAAGCATTATCCATTCCAGATGGAGTGCCATTGTAACCAAAAGAGATTATATTGCCATCTTTAACTAAAACTGCGCCGACTTTTGAGCGGGCGCAGTGTGACAGAGTAGAGGTTTCTTTTGCTATGTTTATAAATACTGTGTCTAGTTTAGTCATATTATAGTCCTGTTGAACCAAAGCCTCCAGCACCTCTTTGTGTAACTCTTTGTGGAAGCTCATCTACAGCTTCTACATTTGTATAGCTTACTGGGATTAATACAAATTGAACTAGTTTTTGACCTGTAGAAATTGTTTGATCTTTGTTTGATGTATTGATCATATGAAGATGAACTTCTCCATCGTAATCTTCATCTACTACACAAGCTCCAACAGATAGGCCTTGCTTCACTGATACACCTGATTTGTTGAATGCAATCAATGCATATCCTATAGGAACTCTCACTTTAATACCAGACGGAATAAGAACAGATTGTCCTGGTGCTAATACTTTTGTTTCAAAATCTTCAGGTACGTAGAAGTCAATTCCTGCTGATACTTCTGTTCCTCTATTTGGTGTTTTTACTTCCCTTAACTTTTGTACTTTCATTGTTAATATTATTTTGATAATCGTTTAGTGATGCCATATAAGCCACGCAGTCTAGAAGATTATCCTCCTTATGGTTATATGCCTGTCTTGATAATTTAAGAGCAATCATGGCATTGTACATGTCCACAGCAGTTAATTCTTTACGGCTCAACAAAGATGCAATCTTAGCGGCTTCTTCCATACCTTCTTGCATAGGTCCGTATTGACGCTCTTTTTCTTCAGATCTTTCGTAGATAATCTTGTTTGCTTCTTGAAGTATATTCATAAGTCAAATATATAATAGATTTTGTAGATTGTAAAACTATTCTCCTAAGTATTTAAGGATATCACTTTTATCTCCCCACTCTCTTTGAGAATCAATATCACTTGCCTTAATTGTAGGCTTTGGCATATTCCTAGCTACATTCCAGAACCAATCTCCAGAGTTACCATAACGTTTCATATAGTCCCAACCTTTTGCATCGTAAGTTTTAATGCAATCAAATGGAGTATCAATATCACAGTCTTTTAAGAAGTCTTTATGATAAGCATAGAATTTAGCTCTACCCAATTCACCAGGTTGTACATTTCTTGCGACTGCTACAGCATTAAACTTAGTATTAGGAAGTGCAATTTGTAGTGTTCTAGACAGAACTCCTGTTGAGAATACACTCCATAACTCGTCTATATTTTTATCTTTAAATGCTTCATGAAATATCTTTATACCTCCTGCTACAACTTGTTCGTGCTTAAGACCGAATGGTATATATTTTGCTCCAATTTTTTTTGCAAAGTCTTTTGCCCAAGCATTTATAGTTGGCATTGCAGGAGTCTTTAAGAATATTGGCGTAGCCCCATCTTCAATAACACGTAGTTGATGTTCAGAAGCTTCTTTAGATGCTGGCATAAGTAATACTAGTTTCTTATTATACTTCTTTGCAAGATATGATAATGAATACGGGGCGTAGCCTGTTCTTGGAGCAACATAAACTAAGGTGTCTTCTTTTACTTGACTGATCATGAAGTCGCCCATCTTTGCTTTACTTCCGTATTGAAATTCTCCATCGTCGATTACATTATAACCATCGATTTGTTTTATTGAGAAGTCAAAATCAGGCTTATAGTCTTTAGTCATTTCAAGATAATAGTTTAAATCTCTACCATCTGACATATCTAAATTTGATTGATCAGTCGTTTTGTTTAAAAACATCAATTAGTATTTTATTTATTTTTTTTCTTGAAGTTCTTTGCTTAATTGACTAACAGGAACTGGCGTTCCTACAGGATATGGGAATCCTTCCTTAGCTGCAGTGATAGATGTCATTCCGGATTTAACAGAAATAGCTTTACGTAGTGGAACTGCTGCTTCATTAAGCGGTCCGTATACTTTTGCCAATACAATACCTGAAGTGGTTGTATCAAAGATAATACCTGGCATTGCGAACATATTACTTTCGCTTGTGCTTGGAGAATCTAAGTTTACAACAAACGAACGATTTACTGGTGGTAATAATTGCCACTCTTTAGTTGATGGATCGAATTGAGGTACTGAAGTTGCTGAATCGTAATACCAAAAGAAAGACCATACTGTTTTGTCTGTTCCGTCTGGGGTTTGCGGGTTTTCGCCTACGTTGAATTTTCCGTAAGTTCCACTAATTCCTTTCATTGCTAAATTTGAAAGAGATGGTCCTGTTAATACAGGGCATATAGCACAACCTTCATCATACTCAACTCCTTGAACAATGATCTTTTTTCCTGTAGGAATTGCTCCAGATGCACCGCAAAAGGCAAAAGAGCCTTCGTGAATTTTTACTATTTTATTAGATCTAAGATCTTCAACTGTTTCAGTTTTTGTCTTACAACTAAATAACATTACTAGTAGACTAACTACTATGAGTGCGCTTTTTTTCATTTTTTTGTTTTTTTTATTTTAATTTAATTGCGAAGTCATAATACTTGTCATGACCCCATGTTTGTTTAAGAATAGAATTATTATACATCCTACGACCATTATTTTTAATAATATGATCTTCAGACTGATATTCTTGGAAATAACGAACTACGTCACAAGCTCTACTATCTTCACAATCAATAGGATTTAAATCGTATCTATTAGATAAGAACTGCAGTACTTCATTGATGTATTCAAACTCTTTTACTTTAGGACTAACTTTAGGAAAAATAGCTTTAATACAACGAACTGCGTTTGTTCCTGCATATACCCAACCTTTAGGATTTACCATATTAGGAAAATATTCACCTAAGTCAGCAGCAAATGCAGTCAATACAAAGTTTTGCCTCTTAAATCCAGCGTTATTAAGATATTCATTACCTAAATCTGTTACTTGATAGATGTCAAGTTTGTTTTTAGTTACTGCATTGTAAATGTGTCTAACTAATCCTTCTGAGTGTTCAAGAATAAACTTTCTAAGATGGCCTCTAGTCTCGCCTTCAAAAGTAAATTGAGGGAGTAAATATCCTTTGTTATCTGTAAATGGTGTAATCCGATTATGAAGGTCCTGCTTCCATTCTGGCCATGTGTGTTTATCTTTCAATATAGAATCCACAATCCAGAAGTTACCGAAGCCATGCGTCCCTAATATATCCTTGATATGATCCTTCTTATATCTTGGTACATAATTAATACCAGAACCACAAAGCCTGAATAAATAGAACAACATAAACCAATCAAATTCATCTTTAATACCATGACTTGAGAAGTGGTGTCCCATTCCTCTTATATCCTCTTCTTTATACCATACAGCTTCAGTAAAGGCACAGAAGGCGGCAAACCTACGATGCGCGGTATCATAAATGGGTACGTGATAGATTAGATCGTCATTAACATCTGCAAGTAAGTTTCCATCATAAGGAAGTCCTAAGCTACCATGTTGTTGCATTAACAAACTACGTTTATCGTATTCGTCTAATGCGGCAAGTAACTTTTCGTTGATAATAAATTTTTGCATGTTATTTTACAAATTGATTTGCGAACATATAGTATTTAGGCTTTAAATGTACTGACTGTTTAGCTTCCATGTACTCAAACATTTTCATACCATCTGCATCAATCCATTCATCTGGCCATTGAATAGTTTTAAGTCCTGAGTTATTCATAATCCTATTTGCAGCGTCTCTTAAATCTGCTCTTTCTTGCCTTGTTCCAAAGAACGGTTGTTTAAGATATAAACCTGTACCAGGTAATTTACGACTTTCGTGCTCAACTGGTAGCAAATTAACTAGAGTAGCGTTATTTAGTTTCTTAGCAAACTCTATATATCTTCTAAATAGATCTTCTGTTGCAGCTCTTGGATTTTCTTGCCTCATTAAATGAAAGCGTAAATCAATATTACCGAAGTACAAAACTACTTCATCATACTTACTGTTCCACTCTTCAACTAAAGAGTCGACGTCTTTTAAGAATCCAAATAAAGTTCTACCATCAGTTCTATTAATGCCAAAACCAGGTTTCCAAACACTTAAAGAATGCGAATCTCCTATAATTACTTTTTTAGTTTTCTCACCATACTTAGTAGCAAAGTCAATAGTTTTACCAGTAGGAAATTCTCCTTCAAGACCAAATCTTTTATTGAATTGAGAAAAATCTAAGGACTTATTAATAAACTTAATAGTACCTTTATAATCAAGAACAGCTTTTAACTTCTCAGTATGTTCAGGTTGAGGACCTCCAATAAAATTAAAAGTATTTTCTTTATAGTTGACTCCTTCTAAAATACAAAGGCAGTCATACTCATTCCAAGTATTAGGTTCTGGATTAACTGTAAATTTTATTTCTGGAATGGATTCTTTTAGTATTCTAACCATAATCCGTGAATAACCGCCACCGTGATGATTTTGACTGTTACTCACATTATTTAGCATTCCTACAATTGCTGCTTTCATAACCTATTATTTATTTAAATATAAACAATTTATAATTGCTTAGAAAGTTTATCTATTAAGTATAATAAAAAAGCCCTCGTAATTGAGGGCTATTTTACTTATTTTTATATTATTAATAGTATTTTATACCTAATTTATGTAATTCTTCACCAGCATTCTCATCATCACCAGCAAATGCCACACGTAAATAATTTTTTCCATTACTTGTACTTACTCTAAATTTGGCATCTATACCCCTCTTTTGTAATCTTTTAATTACTTTGTCTTTTAATTTATCGTCAACTTTACTTTTTATTTCTATATCAACACCTTGATCCCAATCGTTAGCATCAGAAGATCCTGGACTATATGGCCTCTCACCTTGGTCTTCTTTTACTATACCAGCTATTTTTTGAAGTTGTTGTACTTCGTTTAATTGTGATTTCATTTATTTTTAAAATTATATCTATAAATATCATAAAAAAGCCCTCGTAATTAAGGGCTCTTTATTTTTACATCATACCCATCATTGGGTCTGATTTCTCACTTTTATCTTTCTTTTCAAAAATAACACTTTCTGTTGTTAGGATTGTCCCGGCTACAGAAGATGCGTTTTTAAGAGCGGTAATTACCACTTTGGCAGGGTCAATAATACCAGCTTCAAATGCATTAACCATTTTATGATTCTTTGCATCATAGATTTTACCATCTACTAATTCACTAGGAGTAAATTCCCACCAGTTCTCAACGCCAGAATTAGCAAGGATCTTAATAAATGGTGCTTGCAAAGCTTTACGTACAATGTCTCTAGCAATAGATACATTATTATTATGCTCTGGTCTGTGATTAAGCGAACACCTATATAAAGCTGAGCCGCCTCCTGGAACTACACCGCCTTCTAATGCTGCTTTAGTTGCAAATAGTGCGTCTTCTACACGATCTTTCTTTTCTTTGATCTCGATATCACTATTACCACCAACATTGATGATAGCTACTCCTCCTATAAGTTTACCAAGCCTTTCTTGCAACTTCTCTTTTTCATAGAATGAGGTTGCCTTTTCAATTTGCTCTTGAATTTCTTTAGCTCTAGCTTCAATTGTTTCAGTTGATCCTTTACCGTCTACAATGGTTGTCTCTTCTTTAGAGACGGTAGATAGTCTAGCTGTACCTAGGAATTGTCCCAATTGCTGAGTAGTAATCTTATCAAGTTTATGGCCTTTCTCTTTAGAGATAACTTGTCCACCTGTAAGAATTGCAATGTCTTCCAAAATCAAAGTCTTACGGTCTCCAAAGTCTGGTGCTTTAACTGCACAAACTTGAACAATACCGCGCATCTTGTTTACGATCAATGTAGCAAGAGCTTCATCACCAATATCTTCAGCGATAATCAATAGTGGCTTATTCTCAGAGTTTGCTTTAGTTAATACTTGAACTAGTTCTTGCGCAGTTGAGATACGTCCATCATACAACATGATATAAGGATTTTCAAGTCCTGCTTGCATTGTAGTATTATTAGTAACAAAATAAGGTGATTTATAACCACGATCAAATTGCATACCTTCAACAACTTCAAGAGAGGTTTCACCTGTTTTAGATTCTTCAATAGTGACAACACCTTCACGACCTACTTTCTCAATTGCTGTTGCAATTAAATTACCAACCTCTGAATCATTATTACCTGATATAGTTGCAACTTGCTTAATTTGCTCTTCAGAAGAGATCTCAATTGACATATCTTTAATCTCTTGGACTACTTCTGCAACAATGATATCAATTTCATTTTTAATTTCAACTGCATTATAACCTTGTCTAATTTCTTTTAGTCCTGCCTTTACAATTTCAGTTGCAATCAAAGTAGATGTTGTTGTACCGTCACCAGCTTCATTAGCAGACTTAATACTAACTTGCTTAACAAGTTGTGCACCAAGATCTTCAATGTCATCTTCCAATTTATGGAATGCTTTTGCAACAGTTACTCCATCCTTTGTAACTTTAACTTCGCCATTTTGTTCACGAATCAAAACAGTACGACCGCCTGGTCCTAATGTTGATGAAACTGAGGCATTTAGCTTTTCTATACCGGACAGTAGCTTTTCTTTAAGCTCTGTACCAAAAACGTTTTTAGTTGTACTCATAGTTTATTTTATTTAATTACTGCAAATATTTCTGACTCTCTACAAATGTAATAGTCTTCTCCGTCTACTACTATTCTTTGTGATCCCATTTTAGGAATTAGCGCAATCTCTCCAATTTCTAATGTTGATATAACCAATTTATCAGTATGATAATTGTAAATATCAGATGTTGCAAATACTTCTCCCATTTCAGGCCTTTCTTTACCAAGATCTGGAATGATAATGTTACCAAATGTTTCTTCTTGTGATTCTATTGGCTTTAGTACTACATAGCCATTTAGTGGGGTTATTTTTTTCATATTACTAATTTATAATTTCTAATTCATTTATTTTAATACAAAAATAGAGTAGCGTATCTTTTTTAAAGACTACATCTGCTCCGTACCAAGTTTTTAATACGTCTAGATCCTTTCCGTTCATCCACTCTTCAGTAAATGTACGTTTAACTTGAAACAGATCTCCATTAATATTGATGAAATTCTTACAAAGTGAAAACATAACTAGGGTTGTGAGTAGGCCTATTTTTTATTTTATAACTATTTGTTTTACAGCTTTACCTTCTGCTGTAGGAACTGTTAATATAAGTAGTCCCTTATCTAACGAAGCGTCAAGCTTACTTAGATCGAATTTAGTTGAAATCTTCCAAGTCAAATTAAAAGATGATCTCTTAATACCCCGGTAAATTGGAGATTCTTCAGGTTTGTTTGGTTTTTCGTAAGTAATACGTAATTGGTCTCCTTCGATAATGATACTAATATCACTCTTATCGAGGCCTACTGCGGCTACTTCAAATCGAATGCCGTCTTCTGTTTCAAAAATGTCTACTGGATGTGATATTTTCTGCGTAATTGCAGAAAAGTGAGGTACTGATTCAAAAAGGTCTTTCCAGAGCAAGTCAAATGGATCTAGCTCAAATGGTCTTAATATTCCCATAGTGTTTAGTTTTGTGTTCCCTTACGGTAAACGATTTATAAATGTTTATTCATAACCTTGGGCCTACTCACAGTACCCGTATTTACAATAAATATCTGCTAATGTCCGTCGCGTAAGTTCATTGCTAATGCTGGGGGTGCTTTTAAAGCTATGCTCAGCTTAGTAGTGTTCTCCATTAAATCCTGGACGATTCTGGCCGCTTCTTGTGATTTATCGCTGTCTACCTCAATTACTAACTGATCATGGATCTGAGCACATACCCAGCCGCGTATACCTAGTTCTTGAAACTTTCTATTGATGGCTAATGCTGCACGGTTAACAATTGAAGCCGCTAGACCTTGGATCTGTACGTTGCAACTGTTATTTAATCCATTAATATAGTCTCTAGACAGGCTTTTAATTTGATCAACACCATATTGTCTTTCCATTTCTTTCTTGATATTCCAATCAAGAAGGTCATCACCAATCTTATCGTAAATAGCTTTTACTTTAGGTAAGTGCCTTACTCTACCGACTTGTGTTTTAACAAAGCCAACAGTCTTTGCCTGCTTTTTAGATCTTTCCATCCACTCTTTAAGTTGCGGGTACGCACTTAAGTAACCCTCAACAAGTTTCTTTGCTTCTTTAGTAGGAATTCCAAGAGTCATACCTAGTGCATAAGCACCCATGCCATAAGGAATACCAAGTGAATAAGCTTTAGCTTTATTCCTAAGCTTAGGTTCCATCTTACGTAGGAAGTTAGGAGCTTTTTTATCAGGTGAATATTGAGTTAGCCCCTCTGTTTTAATTGCAATAGTAGAATAGAAGTCCCAGTTATTTCTAAAGATGTCTTTAAGTCCTTCATCACCAGATACGTGAGCAAATGTATGCGGTTCAAGTGATTCATAGTCACAATCAATAAAGATGTTTCCCCCATCATGAATAAAGAATGCTCGAATCAAATTATTGTATTCAATTACAATTGGTTCATCATCACCCTCTTCTTTAGGTCTTGGTAATTGTTGAGCATCAGAACCATATCTTCCTGATACTGTGCCATGCTGTTTATAATAGAAGTAATATCTACCCTCTTCTTGAGCATCTAAAAAGCGATCCATGTAAGTAGACTTTATCTTAAGTAGCCTATTATAGATGCGTAAGTTTCTAGCCCACGCATATTTACCGGCTATTGATTGCACAGTATCATCATCAAATTGTGGCTTACCTGTTTTTGTATTAGACAAAGATTTAATACCAAGAACACCGAATGCTATTTCACCTAATTGATCTTTAGACTGAATATTAAAATATGCTCCATCATTATCTTCTCTCCACAGTTTCATAGCAATCTTCATTACTATGTCTTTATCAAGTACAGAAGGATCTCCGTGTAGTAAGAAGTGTTTTGCTGATCCTTCAGGAAGTCTTATGAGTGATGACTTAGTAATGCTATACTTTCCTGTTCTAGCAGATTGTTCTAGTTCGTAATTATATTCTTTAATAAGCTCTTGAGCAAATGTGCCTTTATTATTAGCTGGATATGCATCCATTGCTTTCATTACAATCCAAGCTCTTACATCAGGGCTTTTAAGCAATTCTTTTGTTACTAGCTCTTCGTACTCTTTTAGCTTTTGCCCAATAGACTCTCTAGAACTTTTAATAAGCTCAAGATCAAGTTTAACACCTACTTGTTCCATAGGAATTGTAACCTCTTTGTAAAGAGGCATAACCTCATCCTTAAAGAAGAAGTCTTCTAGTCCTTCAGCATACAAAGTCTTTATGAAGTGATTATAGACTCTAAGAGTTAAGTCGGTATCTGCTGAAGCATATTCTGAAAGTAGTTCAAGATCGGCTTTCCATATCTCATAGTTTTCTCTTGTTATTTGACCGCCGTTCTTTTTGATAGACTCTTTAAGAGCAACTTGTTCTTCATTAGCTGCTTTATCAATATCTAGACCTATCTCTTTTTGGATCATTTTAGCAATATCCTTAAGACCGAATGCAGAGCCTCCCATAAAGCCAGCGCCTTCTTCTTTTACTGTATGCACTAAGAGAATCGTATCAACATACAAACTAGAAAGCAAATCAACATCATAAAAACACTTGACGAACTTAACGTCAAATGATGCATTATGCATGATCAACTTTTTACCAATAAGTAGTGAGATTGTTTTCTTTGCAAGATCATGACATAATTTACCATCGATATAAGCGTCTTGCAACTCTTCATCTTTGAATATCATAGTTGGCATGTAGTAACCTTTTCCTTCTTCACCTGATACTGAGAAGCCAATGATTTTACCTTTACGAGGATTAAGACTATTTGTCTCTGTATCAAACGCAATGATATCGCACGCCTTTACATGTTCGATTAGATCTTTAAGCTTGTCTATCGAATCAACTGTCACATAACTTTTATTCATAACTTATTTTTTGTTGTAAGGAACTATCTTATTAAGATTTTCACGTCTACGATTACAGCCGCAATCTTCTTTACCGAAAAGCTTAGCTATTTTTTTAGCTAATACATCTATACCAAAAAAGTGAGTTATTTTGGCAATAGTATCGCCTAAACCAATTGAGCTTTGTTTATTTGTTTTGTTTTTCATCTATCTTTTTTTGGAATTTATCAAAAAAACCTGCTGATGACATAGCTAATATACTAATTTGTTGCCACATACTTTCAATCTCTGTTTTAAGTTTGCTAATTATTCTCCACTGGATGAATTGTATTAACATTAAAATTAGAGTAACTACTAAATAAATATAGTCTGGAGTAATCGTAACCGTCATATTTGTTATTTTAATCAAATGTAAGCCAATCTTCTGATTCTTTATCTTTTATTCTTGTAGTACCTTTTGTCCACTCCGGATTAAACGGGCAGTGTCTACACTTATTTCCACAGCAAGTACCTCTCTCTAAATGGAAAAGAGCGGTAAAAACCACCCTTCCATTTTCGAGATAGTAGTGCACATTTTCTATTATACTAGTTCGCATGCTCCACCGGCACAGGCTAATTCGCCCTTTTGATCAGTATTATCTTCAACTTCAATTACTTTAGATAAATCTACTTCGTGAAGCAGTCCTACAATATCATTGAACTTCTCTTCTGTTATTGTTTCAAAAGGAGCCTGAACATATGAGCCGTTGTCGTAAGGGAGACAAGATAATGCGGTATAGTTATTCCTATTATCCCATGCCCATTCACCAACTTCTGGCCACTCTTCTGGTTTTAGAGAAATAGTTACAGATACGTTATGAGTGTTTCTACCTGTTCTATGTCCAGGTTTAATCCAATCTTTGTGCATCTTTTCTACTCTATGAAGAAGATCCATTGCAGACTCAGATCTTAAAATTGCTCCTTTAGGAGATCTTTGCGGTACTGATACAACTGCTTGTGATTGTGGTTTAAAGTATTCGTCTTCAACCAATTCTGGATGGTAGGTAGATAGATGCTTATAAAGAGCTTCATTTTTACCAAGCCTCATTCTACGAACATAGAACTCATCATGCCATGCGTGAACACCGGATGACGTACCAAGAACCATTGATGTAGTTCCAGAAGGCTTAACAGTTGTACAACGAGCTGCTTTATTAACACCAATAACTTTTGCTACTCTTTCATTCTCTTCTTTTACAATAATAGCGGCTTCTTTCATGTTTAATTTCAATACAGCTCCAGAAGCAATACCAGTCATACCAACACCAATCAACGCATCTTTTTCAGTTGTCTTTTTCCAAATATCACGAAGATAGTGGAAGTCCGTATATGATGCTTGAAGTGTTCCAATAAATGCTGCGGCTTTAACTCTTTTATTTAAATCTTCTTGTGACTCTAAGTTAGAAACATTTACTTCACACAAGTTACAGAATTGGAACGGCCTAAGTGCAATCTCAGCACATGGATTAGTTCCCCAATCTTTATCATTAGTCAAAAAGAATCCAGGTTCGCCGGCATTAGACAATTCAATCTTCTTCCAAAGAGCCATAAAGTCTTCTTTCTCAACACGATCACGTAAGATAACAGCAGAGTTGTTTGCACGACCACGTTGTGGATTGTTTTCCCACCAGCTACCAAACTTACAGGTAAGCATGTCTTCATCATTGAAAGAGAAAAGACTAATTAATGCAGCGCGACGTATACCTCCAGACAATACTGCATCAGCAATATAACAAATAATGTCATGGCACTCAACAGGAGTTATTCTGTCGCCTGTGCCTTTACGATCAAGAATCTTTTGAATCTGAAACAAACACTCTTTTAATGGTTCAGGACCAGGGGCTTTACCGCCTGCTGTAATCAGCATTGCACCTTTTGGCCTAATATCACGAAAATCAAACTTAGGTCTAGGCCCACCTATAAAATAAGACTTCATCAATAATTTAATTGCATCAGCCCAACCTTCGATTGAGTCTCCAATCAAATATCTTTTTTCTTTAATCGGCTTAATAATTTCAGGAAGCTTCTCTACATGGTGACGTTGTACAGAATAACCTACACCACAGCCACCTAGCAAAAGAAACATTATTTCTGAAAATACACGCCAATCATCAATAGGAGCAAAAGAACAGTTAAATATACGAGCATTATTAATCTCAATGGGTTTGCCTGCAAATTGCATTGAGCGCATTGACGGAAGAATCTTTTTATCATATACTAATTTATAAATGCTTTCAATTTCGTCTGTAAGATGAGGAAACTTTTGTATATGCATGTCCTTATTTCTCGTAACTATTTCATTCCATGTTTCTCTTCTTTCTACTTCTGGTAAGTATTTTGCGTACTTATTGTACACAGTAATTTCAGACAAAATCTGTTGCGTGATGTCCATTTTTAGTTTTGTTTAAAAAAATTTAAAAAATAAAAGTTTAATTAGACGACTTAATAGTCCTCTATTAGTTTCATAACCTGTTATAGTAAGATCTAAGGGTTGTTTGTCTACTTAGCTACCTGGTAAAGTAGATCCTTTTGACGTAGATTGAGTTAAGGTAGACGTAGTTTTTTGAATCTTATTTATGGTATTCGTATTCAACTTACTAGCTTGATTTGGTTGAGCTGAGTTAAGTTGTGCAATTTTATCATTGTACTTAAGAGGAGAGTTAGTTAACCTAAAGTTGTCTCCCTTTAATGCCTTTCTAAATAAGTCAATCAAAAAATTCATATTAGTCTATTTTCTCTAATAAATATAGCCTTTTCAGGTTAATTTACAAGCCTAACTCAAAAAACTTTCCTGCTAAATAAGCCTTCTCATCTCTATCTAACCCAGAACTAAATGGCTTGTTTGAACCACTGGTAGGAGTAGATGTATCAAATGTCAATTCGTCATCATTAAGGCTATCAGGATTAATTTCAATACTACCATTATTAGTACTTATCTTGGCAGAGTAGGTCATTCCATCCATGCCATATCTATTTTTCATAATATGCATACGGCCCGTACCGTTAACTTTGTCTTGCCTCTTTCTTGATAATGACATAGCAAAGTCTGCAATCATCATCTTATTATAAGATCCTGCGGCTTTATCTCCTTCAATAACATCATCCTTTGCACCTGCTCTATTAACCTGAGATACTGTCCAGATAGGTACTTTAAGCTCTCTTGCCATACCTTTTGTTGCAGTATAGACATCATCAATGGCATCTTTAGGATCTATTGACTTTGTTTTACTCTTTAATAGATCAACATAGTCGATAATAACCAAGTCTGGAGGATAGCCTAAATCTGAACACTTCTGAATGTGTGCTTCAATTGTGTGGATTGTTGCTTTTCCCATAGGGAACTCTTTAATAACAAGTTTGCCTTTCAATTTGCCAACTGCTTCCTCAATGGCGCCGCGATGCTTATGAACCTGTTGTACATCTATTCCTGTAAATAGAGAGTCATAACGCTTGCCTACGTAGTACTCAGATAGTTCTAAGGTATAATGACACACAGTGTGGCCTCTTTGTACAGCCATAGCTCCTAGATTGACTAGCATCCATGACTTTCCTCCACCAGGATTACCAAATATAAGACCAAGATCTCCTTTACCAAGTCCTCCCATAAGAAGTTCATTGATATGTGGCCATGATGTAGGAATAGCTGCACGCTCTTCTTCACGATACCTTGTCTCAATATCTTTTTCATATTCATGACCGATAGACTTTTCTTGTCCTGCTTTTAAAGCCTGATCCATCATATACTTGATATCATCATATTGACCTTTCTCTAACAACGTAACAGAATTAAGGATAGCTTTTTTAATCTGTTGATTTTTACAAAAGCTGCTAAACTCTTGCTCTACATATTCCCTATCCTCATTAGCTGATTTATACGTTTCTTTAAGTTGCTCAATGACACTGACTTTCAATACTTCATTCTCTATCTTTCTTACTTCTACTTGAAGTGCATCAAGTGATGGAGTAGTGTGATACTTGTAATAATATCTTAGAATCTCACCAACAATCCACTTATGTGCTGGATTATCAAACATTTCAGTATCAAGAATATCGTTTATGTTTTGAAGAAACTCTTTATGTTTCAACAAACTAGACATTACCTTGATTTGAAAACTAACACCGTACTGCTGCAACTGATTTAATGACGCCATAACTATTTATATTTTGATAATTCGTTAAAGTGATTAAACAACCATGTATACACGTTAGGTATAGAGTTGCCTAATTCATCTTCATGATACAAATTAAGAAATTCTTTTGAATTGAACTCCTTCGAAGGACTGAGTAACAAACTATTTATTTCTTCTAGTGCCTCTTCTGGAATATTAGGATCTTTTAAGTCCATTAACTTTTTATTGATCCTTAATTGATACTGATAGTTCTTAATAGATTCTAGTATCTTAGCCTTTCCTTCACAAGATTGCAATATATTATCTAAACTAATCTCTTCTTCAGAACCTAGTTGTGGAAACAACTTGAGCATAGTCTTACTTCCAAGGCCTTTTACTCCAGGTACATTATCTCCAGAATCTCCAAGAAGTATCTTTTGAGTTAGAAAGTTCTTTGGCGTTACGCCGTACTCTTTTAGTACTAGCTCTTTATCATAGAACTTCTTTTTAGTAGGAGAATAGATTGTTACTTTATCTGAAACTAGCTGTAAGTAATCTCTGTCTGAAGATACAATTGTAACCTCTCCGGTTAATTTTCCTGTGATGTAACCGATAACATCGTCTGCTTCAATCTTATCAATCGAAAGCATATCAACTGGAAGTTGTTTTAGATAGTATATTAATCTAACTATCTGATTGGTAATTGCATCAGATTCGTCTTGTTGTGATTCAAATGAATCCCAATTCGTGACTCTTTTAAGACCTCTATTACCTTTATATTCTGGATAGATATATCTTTTATTTGTTGATGCACCTTGACCATCGAATACTAATATCACTCTAGTCGGCCTAATTAATTTAATTACGTAACCTAATGAACGTAAAAAGCCTGTTAATCCTCCTATGTGTGATAGATCTTTATTTACCCACCCGATAGCAGTGAATGCTCTTAAGAAGGTGTTTAAGCCGTCTACAAGAAGCACCCTACTATCAACATGGTTTTCGACTGTTTCTTCTTTTAAAGAGTCGAATATTTTTTTCATTTCTTCATTCATTAGTCTGCTGTATCAAAAATATCAGGTGATAGCGGTGTGTCTTCTTCAACTACATCGAATGATGTTGATCCTAGAACTTTCATCCACTGATCTGAATATTGCTTCTTGTATTCATCAAGAGCTTTTTTATCATCGTTGATAAATCCATGTACTGTCATAATAACTTTGTTGACAGCAGTGACACCAGTCACGTGATTTTTGTCGCAACTAATTCTAGTCCTTTTAGCAAACTCGACCTCTTTACCATTTTTAGTGGCTTTGATTTTGTTTGTTCCAGCTCTAGCAATGTTACCAAAAGTAACAATTAATGAAGAGTCAAAGTACATTGTATTACCACCTTTGTTATTCATGGTAGGTTGGCCCATCGGAGAGTCAGGTTTTGCAACCCACACTTTGTTAACTGCTACAAGAGTATTAGTGTAAGGCTGTGATGCTTTACGAGACAGTACAACTCTCTGATTAATAAAGTTACCAAATGTTTGAGACATTGCTCCTGCGTTCCACTCATTGTTATTGCTTGACTTTTCTATACTCATTCTACATGGAATAGATCCTACAGAATCCCAGAAGAAACAAACATCGTGAGGAAGTGTACCTCTTTTCTGTTCATCAAGAATATCAGCAATAAAAGCGCCTACGTCTTCTACACACTCTAGTCTTTCACGATCGATATACAAAAAGAATCCTTTGTAATCAATTACTTCACCTGTTGCAGGATCTGCTACTTCTTCAAATTGAAATCCCATTTCTTTAGCGTGACTCCAATCCCATTTCATCTCTGTAATAATAAACACCGGAAGAATGCCCATCTTTTGAGCTGAAACTGCTGCCTCAAGAAGTGCTGTTGTTTTACCTGTATCAGAATGCCCTCTTAAAAGAGTGATGTGACCAAGAGGAATACCTGGGATTTGAAGCGTATCTTGAAATGCTTGAGATAGAGGTATCCACCTTTGCTCTTTAAATACAACGCCTGCTGAAAGGTTTTTTCCTTTTTTAAATTTCTCTAAATCAATAGTGCCTTTTATTGCACTATTTATAGTACTTGTTAATGATTTTGCCATACGAAACTGTTTAGTTAAAAAACCCCGGCTTATAACCGGGGATTTTATTAAAGATCACTGAAGAGATCGTCAATCGAGGAATCAACGCTTGCTTTTGAAGTATTCAATACATATTCTGCCGGTGCTTGAGGTTTTTCCCAAGGAAGATCTCCGGTTGGTTTAGTTTGAACAGCATCAGCTTGTTCTTTCAACTCTTCTTCTGGATTAAGATGCTTAAGCAAAGCCTCTTTCATCTCATCATAAGAATACTTTTTGAATTGTGTCAAAGGATCAGGTTGGTTATCAAGCCAAGTCTTTACCTTATCAGCATCATCTGAAAGTGGTGTGGATTTTGTTCTAACCCTAACAGTTGAAGTGTTATACATTAAACCAGTGGTTTCTTTACCAGCTGTTTCAACTGTAATGTCACGACCTGTAATAGGATCTGTGTAATCTCCTACGTCCTCATCTTCAGCAATGCTTAACAAGTCCATGTAAACTTGTTTACCAAATTCCCAAAGCCTAACGCCTTTATCTTCTTCACCTCGTACAATAACAGGTGTAAAGATACGCATTTTGGGTTCTAGCTTTTTAGCAAGAGACCAGTTTTCTTTGTCTCCAGACTTGCGAAGTCCTTGAGCAAATTCAACAATTGGATCCTTTTCACTAAAGTTAGCCAAACTCATCATGGTTCTGTTGTTGATACCATAATGCATTAGAACCTCTTTGAATGGATTTTGCTTGTCAAACTTAGAAGGTACAATACGTACTGAATGTTTTCCCACGGTAGGCCTCCAGATAGTCTGGGATAGGTCTTTCTTTTGTCCTCCGCGTGGATTTTGCAGAGCCGACAGTCTTGACTTTAAAACGGATATATCCATATGTAACTAATTTGAATAAATGTAAGACAATAATAAGCTGTAGAAAAATCGTTCTTAAAAGTAGAATAAAAAAACCGGCATTTAGCCGGCTTTACTTATTTATAGTATTTATTTAGTACGTCTTTAGGCATTTTTTTATTCATGTACTGCCTTTTTAATTCATAATTATCAGACCACTCTCCTTTTTCAACAAAGTTATAATACTCTGTATCAACATCTATAGTATAATTACTTATTTCTATAGGAAGTAATCCTGAAGCTTTTCTTTTTTCATAAGCAGCATCTTCTTTATCATATTTTTTTTGGACATCTTGCGCGTACTTTTCTTTATCTGCTTTATTTTTAGTTCTAGTATCTTTTCCTTTTGCAGCTGACGCTTTGCGATCTTCTGGAGATCTTTTATTAATAAAAAAATTTTTGCGTGCGCCAACTAATTGACTAGTTATATTGCGTATGTCATCTGGACTTAGCTTTCCCTCTTTAGATAGATTTATAAGATCTTCTAGAGTCATATTACTAGAAAATAAATCATTTTCTTCCGCTAATATATTTTCTTTTAATATACCTGCTGTCTTTTGTAACTTTTGTACTTCGTTTAATTGATGTTTCATTATATTAAATATTAGACTGCAATAATTTTGTGGATAGTAGTGTTTAATCTTTTGAGATCGTCTCCTTGAGTTAATAAGACGCTATTCTTATAGTCTTGCCAGTTAATAGCAAAAGATGTGTCTAGTACTCCACCATTTAATTGTTTGATCAAAGTGTTTAATGCGTTAATGGTATAGAGTGTATTTGAATCTTTCTTTCTGTGAAGAAGGATTGTATTCGGAAGGATCTTAGTTTGTGATCCTTCAATCTCGATATTGTAAGTGCATAAGAACTCTTCCGAGTCTTGGGAAGCCAGAAAAAAGATCTTTTTATATAGGATGGTGTACTCTTTATTGATCTCTCTTAGAGTTTCATCAAGACCCTCTTTAGATGAAAAGGTACAAAATAACTTATTCATAATTGATTCAGACGTGATTTCTATTAGTTTCATTTCTTCCATAACCT
>Ga0181346_1000427_pt1 | contig 18217 bp, 15 predicted proteins | sample Su13VDMM15DN_FD_130100 | JGI IMG/M metagenome (GOLD analysis project Ga0181346, IMG submission 130100) | Freshwater viral communities from Lake Michigan, USA - Su13.VD.MM15.D.N | ecosystem: Environmental > Aquatic > Freshwater > Lake | place: USA: Michigan | collected 2013-07-15 | reverse complement strand
TACTGGTTCATATCCTACAGAGACTTATCCAAACGATTATAAATCAACTTTAGTACCATCTGGATATAATCTTATATCACTCACAGCAGACTTAACATCGGGACCACAGGCAAATCTTTGGTTAAACTCAGCCACACAATCAACTGGTGGTTCTAATGATGCACTTGGCTACGGTTTAGTAAATGATGACCAATTGAGAATCTTTGCATCAAATTGTATCTTAGCTGAACTTATTCAATATGATTCAATACTTAGTAAAGCAAACATAAATTTAGTTGAGTCATACTTAAAAAGTAAATGGGGTTTATAATGAACGAAGAACTTAGAAATTTACTTAAACAGATTAAAGACACATGGGGTCGTGAAACTATTGCAGCTATTCTTGTAAAAATGGATAATAGTCGTAATGGTCTTAACTTTAATGGCACTTTAAGAAGGTCAGTATCATACGAACAACAACCAGATTTAGATGGTGATATATCATTTTTCATGGCTGACTATGGTCACTTCTTAGACCAAGGTGTAAATGGTACTCGTTCTGCTTACTCTACTCAGTTTAAGTTCTCAGGTGATAAAGATAAAATAAGAAAGATGGGTGGTGCCTTAAAAGCTTGGGCTGATGCTAAAGGTTTAAATCCGTGGGCTTTAGCACACTCTATGCAAAAGAAAGGTATACAACCTAGAAGATTTTTTGATAGTGTAGTAGAAGCAAGATTAGGCGTTTTAGGTGAATCTATTACAAATGGTATATCAGAGTATCTAACAATAAGTTTAGAACAACAATAAACATACAACAAAGTTCTCAACATATACTATAAAGTAAGAAAGAACAAATGGCGATTACAATAATTAGTAACTTAACATCGGGTAAGTTTTATCCTTCTGCAAATCCAATCAACACAACGGTAAGCTCAAACAACTCTGGTAAATGTAATTTCAGATACATTTGTGATCTTTATGTAAATGGTACAAAAGTTTTTACAGATAAAATCTTTCCTGATCCATCAACAGGATATGGTTTCTTTTTATTAAGTAGAGTCTTACAAGATTATATTGATACAGAACCTATAACGAACACATCAGCGGCTTTTAATTTAGGAACTTCTGTTACTACACCAGCTGCTTTATTAACGGTTTATTTAAGATTTGGTGAAGAGTATGATATAACAACAAATTGTGATGGTGCGATTTTACAATATACAAACTTAAACACATCAAACACTTTTTATGTTTATGAAGGTGCTTTTGATTATGAAGATTTTCCAACTTATACTTATACAGATTATTTAGTAGGCACTTCTTCTGTTACAGCTTCTGCTGAGTTTTTAACAAATTCACCGAGAGAAGTAGATGTAACTTATAATGACGCATACTATTTAGATTTCTTAACTTTACAACCAGTAAACTCAACTTGGAAAATGTTTATTGAAACAACATCTCAAGGTGGTACAACAAGCACAACAAGTATATTATCAAATACATTATCTACAAGAAAAAGATATAGATTAGCAGTAGGACCCTACAACTTAAACAAGATAAATTCTACAGCATTTATAAACGCAAATATCAAATCATATAAGATTTGGATTGCTTACAACAATGTTAAAAATTCAGAAGTTTTTACATTCAATGTAAAAGATCCTAAAACCTTTACAACTCGTTTAGGCTTTGTTGGTCTTTTAGGTGGTTTAGAAAACTTTACATTTTATCATAGAAACTTAAAAGCATTTACTATAGATAGAAAAACCTATGAAAAAACTTTAGGTCAAAACAACTCAGGCGCTTGGTCTTACACGGTAGGTGATAGAGGCACAACAACATATAAGATAAACGCTACTGAAGTACATAAAGTAAATTCATATTGTACTAAAGAATCATCTGAGTGGTTAAGTGAGATGTGGTTATCACCTGATGTTTGGACTTATAAAAGACCAGAGATACAACAAGTAAGAATCTATGATGAAGCTAATAGTTACGGCGCAACAAATAGCAGAATCTTATTATGGGTAAATGATGTCACAGGATTAAGTGCAAATGATTATATTGTAACCATACCTGAATATATTGCTGGTTATAATAGTTTTACAGGTAGATTTCAGATACAATCTATAACAGGTAATATAGTAGATATTGGCGCTACTTACAACTCTTATTTACCACCTTATCAACTATGTGCTTATATTTATAAAGATACTACCTTTAGTAAACTACCAATAACTATATCTGATAACTCTGTTGAGGTAAAACAGAAACTTGGAAGACCAATTGAGTATGCGCTTAATTATCAAATGTCTTATTCTAAAAACACAATTAGAGGATAATGAAAACTCAACTTATACTTTTCCACAGACCAGCAAACAACGCTATTATACCTGATGGTACTGGTACACCAACAGAAGCTTATACTTATAGATTAGCTCAAAATCCTAATGAGATTATATCTGAATCACTTGTAGGTATAGTAAGACCAGCAAATAAAACTGGTGCTTCTGGTTTAGCCTTAGATTTATATGAAGGCATTTCTATTCCTATCACTTTCTCTATTTCAGATATTCGTGAGCCAGAGAAAAAAAGAACATCGTGGTCTAAAACAATTACTATACCTGGTACAAAGAACAACAACAGAATCTTTTCTCATGTTTATGAGATAGGTCAAGATGGTTGGATAACGATTGGTAACACTTCTTTTTATGAAGGCTTTAATCCTAATCTTAGAAAAGAGTGTATCGTGATGAATGATGGTGTTCAAGTTTTAAAAGGTAATCTACAACTTAAAAGGATTAAAAAAGATTTGAATGACAACATTGAATATGAGATTGCCTTAAATGGTGATTTAACTTCTTTGTTTTATGATATAGGTACAACTAAGTTATCTGATTTAGATCTTTCAGAGTGGACTCACGATTGGTCTAAAACTAATATAGAAAACTCTTGGTATGGTAACTCAAAGAAAGATGATGGTACTACTTACGCATCAATATCAAACGGCACAGCCTATCAAATTAAATCTCTTTATAGAGATGCTACAACTGGTAGATTAGCTGTTGAAACTTATAGTAATCACAACTTACTCGAAGATGATTTTGTTTATATAGAACCATCTACTGGCGGTTCTCAACTTTATTTATTAGCAGCAAAAGGCGAGTGGGTTGTTACTGAAAAAGTTAGTGCAACAAAGTTTGTTGTAAATTACTTTTATCCTGTAGCTTTAATGACTACTGGTTCAAGTGTCACGGTCGCGACAGCATCAAATTCATCTTACTGCTATAAAAGAACTGCAACAGGTGAAGGTTATGTTTATCCTCTTATATCTTGGGGTGATGAATATGACTTTAACTCTTTTGCTGTTACAAATATGGTACCTGGTTTTTATATAAAAGGAATCTTTGATAAGATAATGAAAACCACAAACTCAAATTATCAATCTACATTTTTAGACTCTCAGTTTTTCAAAAGACTTATTCTTATTCAAAAGAAAACTTCATTTGATTTAACACCATCTCAACTAAACGATCGTAAATTTTGTGTTGGTCTTACTGGCTCATATACAAATAGACTTTCTGGTCAGAATAATCTAAGTGTTCAAACTTATTATTATCCTACATATGGTTCATATACATCAAATAATATACCAAGCACCTTACAAACTTATATACCTTTTAAAAAAGAAGATGGTTTATTAATTGGCACAACCGTATCATTTTATGATTCACCAGGTTCAACTCAATCAATAAAAAACTGGGATGAGTCAGAATATAAATGGATTGTAAAAGAGTCAGGTGAATATGCTTTAACAACAAATATAAACTTATCAGCTTGGATTGATATGAATGGTTATCGTGCTGGTACTGCAAATGGTACAGCTTCTTTTTTACCAAACGATTCTAGATATTTATATTATCCTGGTTTTCATCCTGAAGAGTTTACAATCGGACCCAGTGGAAATAATCCTTCTGGCCCCTTAGGTAATTACAAAACTGGTACATATGTTTTAATAAAGCTTTTAAGAAAACGAAATGGATTTATAGAAGAGATAGGATCTACCTCAAAATCTTTTGATGTAAATATAAACTCTTATTGGTCTTCGACTAATCCAAACTGGAAATTCTTTGGTAGATATCAACCATCTAGTTGGGAAAAAACAAATGTAACTATATCATCAACTAAAACATATTTTGCTGAAGGTGATGAGGTATGGGTTTCTATGCAAACTTATGTTCAAGCAAACTCTGGTCAATATTCAAACTTGTCAAATAGTGCTATAGGATTTTATGAATTATATAATCCTACAAATCCGCCTTTACCTGCAGAACCACCACCTGATGAGTATAGTAATATATTAGCCGACTTTTATGTTAAGATAGAATCTTCTTCTTATATTATAAATATTCCAAACTCTGTAGCAAATGAGAATGCGCCTTTACCTATATCAAGCATTTTACCAAGAGATATGTCTTGTAAAGATTTTTTACTTGCTATAATTAAAATGTTTAATCTAAGTATAGAATCAGATAAACAAATAGAAAGATTATACTACATTGAACCTAGAGATACTTATTATAAAACTGGCGCAAGTGCCTCATCTGATTATGTAGATTGGTCAACTAAAGTAGATAAAGATTCTGTTGATATAATTCCTATGGGTGAGTTAATCGCAAAATATTATACATTTCAAAATAAAGAAGAATCTGATTATTGGAACAAAAAGTTCAAAGATGATAGAGGTAGATCTTACTCTAAATATACAAAAGAAGTAACAAACGATTTCTTAAAAAATGAAGTAGTGATTGAGATACCTTTAGGTACAACTATAATGATAAATAATCCTAATGACTCAGATGTTGTTATGCCAGCTGTTTTACAAAAAGAAGCAAGTGGTGCAATTAAACCAATATCAAACTCACAGCCTCGTATATTAATATGGGGTGGTTTAAGACCTTATACGGCTTATCGTGGTACTTATATTATTAATCTAAACAACGCACAAGGTGCTCAATTTGGTTGGGAGATGTTATCAACCGTAAATGTTTCTGGTACACTTGCAGCAACATCTTCTGTTTACACAACATATCCTTACGCTGGTACTTGTGATTCACCTCAAGATCCTCAGTATGATATAAACTGGTATAATATGGAAGAAGGTGATTTTGTTTATTGGGATAACTCTAGATGGACTAATGAAAATCTTTATAATAAATATTGGTCAAACTTTATAAATGAGATAAGCGATCCTTCTTCTAAAGTAATCATTGCTAAACTACGACTTACGAATAAAGATATCTATGAATTAGACTTTAGAAAGATTTATTTGATTGATGGTCATTATCTTCGTTTACAAAAAGTTTTAGATTATGACGCAGTAAATGATGGTCTTACAACTTGTGAGTTCTTAAAACTTAAATCATCTACTAAGTATGTTAAAAGATCTGTTATAACAGATTCAAATGGATATTCAAATCCTTTGTTTAATGTCGCTGTAGATACAACAAGACCGATTACATCTATCGTTTCTGAAATTGCACCTGCTAAAAGAAAACCTCAAGCAGGATATCAAAACACAACACCAGGTGTTAATCTCTCAAACTCAGCAACCGTACAAACAAATGGTTTATCAAACTTTGTATCAAGCAACACTACAAATATTAAAATAAATGGTAACGAAAATGCTGTAGGAAATGGTGCTAAAAATATAAACATCTCATCTGGTAATGGTAACTATATTGTTGGTAATGTTACAAATGTAAATATAATCGGTACTGATAAAAAGTATATTGCTGAATCAGATGTAACTTATATTAATAACATCAGGTATAAAGATGGTATAGCTATTTCTAAATCAAATGTGATTAATGGTGGATTAGATGTTTCTGTGATAAGACAATCGGCTTCTTCTAATGCTAATGTGATTAATGCTTCTGAAGATGTTGTTATAACTGCTGGTTCATTTACATATGAAAATGTGATTAATGCTGGTCAAGATAATATTCTACCTGATGTAAAAGAACTTGGTATAACAACAACCGTGAATCCTAATCCGAGAACAAACTTATCAGGTTCTTTTACCTTAAACACCGGCTCTCAATCAGTAGCACAAGTCATTAGACAAATTGATAGATTTAGATCTTTATCATAAACAATAAAACAAAATAAAAACATAATAAGATATGAGTAAAATAGAACAATATTCAAGAATAATAAACCACGCGATTTCAACAAACGGTACGGTTTTTACGGTACCAACATCAAATGACCACACTGACGAAACTTGGTTAGCAACTGACTTATACATAGGTGAGCTCGGTGTAAATGTAACAGATGATAAAGTTTATGTAAGAACTTCAAATGGTATAGTTCAACTTACGACCGGCTCAACAGCATCTTCAACAGCGGCTAGTTTATTTATTTTTGATTCACCAGACATTGAGATAGCCGCTACTTATTCAGCAAACTCTTTATCACCAAATGGTTTATATTATTCTGATTTAGGAACAACCTCAAACAGATGGAAAAATCTAAACTTAGGTGGCTCAGCAACTACGATTGGTACTATTGATGCTAATGGTGGTTTAATTGTAAAAGAAACAAGTAACTATATCTTAGTAACAAATAATGCTGTTTCATCTGATGCGCCTATTGAAATTGATACTTCATCAAATGTAAATAAAGACAGAGTTCTTAACTTAAACTCAAGATATGTTATAAACTCAGGTTCAACAAATTATAATGTAACGATTGCTTCACAGACCGTAACTATGAATGATGCTAGTAAAGCTGTTGTGATTGCTGGTGAAAATGTCAGCATTGATACTTTATCAAATGTAGTTCATTTAGGTAAAGGTTATAGTAAACAAAGTTTAGAATCAGACCAAATAACAGCAGGTGGTTCATTAGCTATAAGAGGCGTAGATGACGATGGCTCAACTCAATATCTAAACTCTGACTGGATTACTAAACAAAGTAAATTAAGAACATCTAATGCTCTTATAACAGATTTGGCTGATATTGATTGGTATGATGCGGCTTTAGGTGGTGAGGTTGTTCAAGTTAAAGCTCATGTTGTAGCTACTGATATTGCAGATGCTTCTTTAATTTATTCTGCTGAAATCAGTGGTGTTTATTCTATTGGAGGTACTGCATCGGGATTAGTTCTTTATGAAATAGGCACACCTATTGTTTTAGAATTTTGTAGCTTTACTTCAACTATACCAACGGTTGAGATTGGATCTGATGCGGCTGGTGTAAAAATCAAAGCACAAGGCACAGGCTCAAATACTATTCAATGGTTGTGTAGCTACTCATATCACAGACTTATAAATATAGTATAAAATAAAAAGACTCAATGGCTGATTATCAATTAAATATTAAACTCAATGGTGTAGAGCAAGCTGTATCATCTGTAGGTGATATGGAAAAAGCTTTAGAACAAACAAATGAAGAGTTATCTAAAATAGATAAAAACTCTAAAGGTTTTTCTGAACTTAATAAACAATCTAAAACCATAGAATCTCAATTTACCAGCACAACAAAAAGTGCTGAAAATCTTGGTAAATCTATAAATGATGTAACAGGTTCTGTAAAAAACTTAGGTAGTAATATCACAAAAGGTGGTACTATAGCTGAACAACTTAATGCTGGTGGTACATCTGCTAAAAAACTTAGCACAGATATAAATGATACGGTAACTAAATCTATGTCTTTAAGACTTGAACTTAGAAAAATCACACAGGAGTTACAAGGTTTAGAACCTGGTTCAGCAAGATTTCAAGAACTTTCTTTAAGAGCAGGTCAGTTAAGAGACACAATAGCAGACACTAGTGGTGTTATTAGTAGTTTAGCTGGTACCGGTGTTGAGAGATTAGGTAAGGCTTTATCAACAACCGCTCAAATAGGTGTTGCTGGTTTTCAAGGTGTAGCAGCGGCCTCGGCTTTATTCGGCGGTGAAAATGAAGAAGTTCAAAAAACTTTAGTAAAACTTACAGCACTCTTAAACTTATCACAAGCCTTAACTACATTCGGTGGTTTAGGTGATAAGGTTACAGAACTGAAAGCTGGTTTTCTTTCTTTATTTCCGGCGGCTGCTTCAAGTGCTGGTGCTATCACTGCGACTGCTGTTGCGACTGAAGGTGAGGCTATTGCTTCTGGTGAAGCCGCAGTTGCTACTACTGGATTTGCTGTAGCTCTAAATGCCTTACCACTAGTTGCTATTGTTACAGCTTTAGGTCTTGTAGTTGCAGGTTTGATATCATATGCGTCAGCTGAAGGTGATGCTGAAAAAGCAAAAGCAAAAAGACTTGAGGCTACAAAAGCACAAATTGAAGAAGATAAAAAATCAAGAAAACAAATCGCTGAACAATCAGGTGAATTTGTTTTACAGATTAAAACTTTAGCTGCAACTAATAAAGGTTCGGCTGAAAGAAAAAAGTTGATTAAAGAAATAAATGATACTTATAATACTACACTACAAAACTTAAGTGATGAAAAACTATTTCAAAAACAACTTAATTTAGAAGTAGCTAACTATATCGCATATCAAAAAGCTAGATTTAAACTTGACAAAAATCAAAAAGCTGCAGATCTAAATCTAGAGAAACAATCAGAACTAGAATCTAAAATATTAAAGACAAAAAAAGAGCGTGCGTTCTGGGATAACGAGGTTGCTAGGCTTAGTAAATTACAGGAACCATTGGGTTTAGGAGATGCGATAGCTAAACAAGAGTCTTATAATTTAAAAATTGCTGGTTTTCAAAAAGAAATAGATGAAGCAAATGTTAGGTTGAATGAATATGGTAAAATAAATTTAAATGTAGGTGAAGTTATAAAAGAGATTGAAGGCAAAACCGGTAAATATGTTGAAGGTTTAGATAAAACAAATAAAGGTCTTGGTGATGTTAAAACTGCAACTGATTTTTATGCTCAGTCTCTTAAATCACTTTCAGACTTTCAAAAAAGCGCAGACGATGAAGAATTAAAACTACAACAAAGTAGAGTAGAAAGAACAGAAAGTAAAATTGATGATTTAGAGTTTGAAAAAGATGTAACTTTAGCAAAGATTATAGTAGAATATACGGCTCAAAAGAAAGCAATTGAAGATAATATAACCGACGAAAAGAAAAGAAAACAACTCTTCAAAGAGTTAGACATTGCGTTTAATAGAAGTGTATTGGCAATAAACACAAAATCACTTGAAGACTATGAAGAAACAAACAAAAAAAGAGTTGAAGATTATAAAAAAACTTTAGATGACTTAAAATTAGCCGAACAAATCTTAGCGAATGAAATTACTTTTGGTAATAATAATGTAAGCGATAGTTTGACTGCTCTTGCGCTTAGAAGAAAACAAGTAGACATTGATTTTTTAGAGTCATCAATTCAAAACAATAAACTTTCACTTTCTGATTTTGAAGACTTTCAAAAAACAAAAGAAACTTTACTTAATCAAGCTAATAACCTACAATTACAAATTTCAAAAGAACAAGCAGAAGCTGAAAGAAAACTACAAATTGCAGAGGTTGTTAAGTTTTATGATAATAAAAAAGAGTTGGATGTAGAATTTGATGAAATAACTAAAAAATCCACGGTAAAAGTTAATCAAGATAATCTTAAAGAAGTTGAAAAACAGAATAAAGAAATTGTAGATGCTAAAGTAGAGTCTAAAATATTGTCAGAAACAGAAGGTAAGGCTGAAATAGACAAACTAAACAAAGAAGCTAATGAGTCACTTATAAAACAAGCAGAAGAAACACAAAAAATAATAAATAAGCAGTCTTTAAATTTAACAGAAGAATCAAATGTAAAAGAACTTGAAGCAGAAGTAAAGTTTGCGACTACAAAAGTTAATATTGAAAAAGAAGCTAATGAACAAATTGGATTATTTAGTGATGAAAGATTAGAAAGATTTTCTGCATTTCTTGCACTAGCAGAAAAATTTGCTCAGGGTCTTAGTGAGATAAATAATTTAGCAAATCAAAATGAGGATCAAGCACAAACTGCTCGTAACGAAGCTTTTATTGCTGGTGAACAAGCTAAGGCTAATGCTCTTCAAGCGGCGTATGATGCTGATATAGCGGCTAATAATTATACAGAAGACCAGAAAAAAGCAAAGCAAAAAGAAACTACTGATGCAATAGAAAACATACAAAAAAACTCAAACAAAGCCATTGATGAATCAAACAGAGAGTTAGCTAAGAATCAGTTCAAAAGACAAAAAGCTCTTAATATAGTAAATGCTGTTATTAGTGGTGCTCAAGCAGTTTTATCAGCTATATCTCAATTTGGCCCCCCACCTTCACCTGCGGGTATAGCAGGTATAGTTGCGGCCGGTATAATTACTGCGGCTCAGATAGCTGCTATTTCTAAACAAAAGTTTGATGGAGGTTCTACTGGTGCACCTACTTCTGTAAGTACACCTACTATACCTGATACAACATCAGCTTCATCAAGCCCAATTTCATCAGCTTCATCTGGTGGTTTTACAGGATTTAATGAAGGCTTATTAGGTTCGCCTGGTGAAGGTGCAGGTGCTACAGGCACTTTGTTAAACAATGGTAGTCAAAGAGTTTACATCTTAGAATCAGATATAACAAGCACACAAAAAAGAGTTGAGACCTTAGAAAGTAACGCTTCTTTTGGCTAAGAAACAATAAATCAAAAACAAACATATAAAATATGAAGAAGGATTTACCTATCTATGATATAAAGTTAAGTGATGACACACAAGGTGTTGGGTTTATATCTCTTGTAGATGAACCAGCGATTGGTGTTGATTGGATTAAACTTGCTAAAGTTACAATCAAACAAGAACCTAAAAAAGTAAACTCAATGATGGCCAAAAGAGTCACAAAAGTAAACTCAATGATGGCTAAGAAAGCCTTAGGTACTTTAGATGGTTCAGGATGTTTTGGCTGTCCGCCAAATGGTGATGGTACACGAGTAAATGGTGAACCAGACGGTCGATGTAAAGGTGACGGTTCAGGTAAAGAAGGTGGTGGTGGTCGAGGCACATCTACATCAAAATCACCTGTAATAAATGCGGTTGCTAAATATGAGACTGAGGATAGTATCAAAAACAACTACAATACTATATCAAGAGCTGAAGCTAGAGAACAAGGTAAAATGCCAGGAATATATTCAAAGACTGAACAGAATGTATCAATAAAATCTGAAAATGGTCAAGACTATGTAGTGCCACTAAGTTGGGCTAAAAAAATAGCAGAAAATGGTTTGTATGAGAACCGAGACGGTGGTAAAAGAATGACATCAGGTAGTCTTTTTGCTAAAGGTCAACTAAGAATAAACTCTATATCTTGGAGTAGAAGAAATGATGGTGCTTATACAATTGCTGTGTCACATTCACTACCTGGATTTGGTGGTGGTGCAGAATATGCTAAACTATAAATAAATTAAACTATGAACGATATAAACTTTAAAGCAGACAAAGAAAAACAGATGTTGTATGGGCCCTTCTTAATCCCTAACATGTTGATTTACAGAAGTGATGATACTAATGGTGAGTACTATGTAAGGTTCTCAGCAGAAGAAATTGAAAAGATATCTTCAAAGTTCAACTCAGACTTGAATAGTAAGAATATAAACCTACAACATTCAGACAAAAAAGTTGAAGCCTTTGTGGCTCAAAACTGGATGATTGAAGGTGAACAAGACAAATCTAAAAACTTAGGTTTTGATTTGCCTGAAGGTACTTGGTTCGGTGCTGTAAAAATCATTGACGAAAACTTTTGGAATGAAAAAGTAAAAACAAATGAAGTAAAAGGATTTTCGGTTGAGATTTTAGCTGACCTTGAACTACAACTAAAAAATAAAGAACAAAAGATGGAAAACAAAATTAAACTTGGTTCAGCTATGTTGGGTGATGGTTCAACACCAATCTACTTCGACGGTGAATCGATAAGTGTTGGTACAAAAATCTTCACAGATGAAGCTATGACAATGGTCGCTCCTGATGACAGATGGGTACTTGAAGACGGCAGAACAATCGTTGTTGTTACCGGTTCAGTAGAATCTATAGAAGAAGCTATAGAAGAAGATGAAGATTTAGGTTACAAAGATGGTAAAAAGAAAAAAGAAGATGAAATGGCTGAAGATATGCCAACTTCTCAAGCACTTACAGCAGAAGAAGTATCTTCTATGATTGATGCTAGATTCTCTGAACTAATGGATGAAGTAACAAAACTAAAAGAACTTGTAGGTCAAAAAGACGACGATATGAACAACTACAAAAAAGAAGTTGAAGAAAAGTTCTCAGCAACTGCGGCTACAAAATCTATCACAAAAGCTGAACCTAAGCTAGACGACAAGTTTGCTAAGGTAGAAGCTCGTATCAAAGAGTTCGCTAAAAACAGATAAAAAACAAAAAGTCGAAAAATCCTATATAAGGTATAGAGACTACAAAAAAATAAAATAAAAAAATGGCTTTAACAGATAACACAATCTTTTACGGTAAGGACGCTGAAGGATTCTTCAAAAAAGTTCTTACAACAGGTTTAGCTAAAAATGAATTGACTTTGATTCCAAATGTAAAGTCTAAAATTAAATTAGCTTACTCTGACTTAGGTAACATTCTTCAAGCTGAAGATTGTTCATTCTCCTCAACAGGTGAAGGTTCTTTGAACCAAAAAACAATGGAAGTTTGCGACTTAAAGGTTAACCTTGAGTATTGCGCAACTACCTTTGAAGCAAATTACTTATCAGCTCAATTAAGAGCAGGTTCAAACAACGAAGAAGTAGTTCCTACTTCATACGCTGACTTCGTAGTAAACTATGTAGCAGATAAAGTAAGTTCTGACTTAGAAAAAGTAATGTTCCAAGGTAACACTGGTACAGCTTCTTACCCTTACTCTTTATGTGATGGTTTAGTTAAACTACTTCAAGCTGATGGTGATGTAGTTGACATCGCTGCTACTGCTTCTACAATCATATCTACAAATGTTGTAGGTGAGTTAAACAGATTGTTGAATGGTGTAGCCGCTGAGGTTCGTTCTGAAGCTAACTTCAAAATCTTTGTTTCTCAAGAAATCGCTTTTGCTTACAAACAAGCTCAAGCTTCTACTACTGGTGGATTATTCTTAGTAGGTGACAAAGAACTAAACTATTTAGGATATAGATTAATTCCTACATCAGCCTTAAATGCTAAACAAATGATAGCGTTTAACTCTGATAAAGTTTTCTTCTTAACTGACTTAGTATCAGATTGGGATGATATCATTATCATACCTCAAAGAAACATCTCTGGAGCTAGAACTGAAAGGTTTGCTACTTCATTGAAATTTGGTGTAAATTATTTATACGGTAACGAAATCGTTCTTTACGCATAATCCTTATAGGATAAAAAAATAAAAATAATAATATGGCTTGTGTATCATTTTCAGGCGGAATTTCAAAAGATTGCGAGAATAATATAGGCGGTTTGACAAAAGTTTATTTAACAGACTTTGATAACATTACTGGCTTTACTCAATCTGGCGGTACCGTATCATCAATATCATTAGCGGCTTCTTCATACTTTTATGAATTTGAGTTTAATAGAAACTCAGCTACATTCACAGAAGATTTAGTTAAGTCAGTAGAAGCAGGGTCTGCCCTGTTTGAGCAAACTTTATCTCTTACTATTCCAAGAAGAGATGTAAGTAAAAGAAATACTTTGAGCTTATTAACTCAAAGAGATTTAGCAGTAATCATTAAAGATTCAAATGGTCTTTATTGGTATCCAGGAGCGGCTGAGGGTATATACTTATCAGAATCAACCTCAACGACTGGAACAGCTAAAGCAGATGGTTCAAACTATGTTTTAACTATGAAAGGTTTTGAACAAGTTCGTGCTTATGGTGTAACACCAGGTATCGTTACTGCTTTAGTAGCTTAATCTTAACCACTATGATTAAGATTCAAAAACCCATTAACTTAGTTGATGGGTTTTTTGTTTTAAATAATATAAAAACAACCAGGTGCTAATTTTACAAGTGTGCTGATTTTTTTGATGTCATAGAATCTTTTTGTGCTAATGTTACCATTCTCAATCAAGAAGTCAAATCGACCACTCTCTCTTGCTTCATCAGCATTTGACCAGGTGTGAATCAAGTCAACATTATCCCACATGTATGTCTCTACTACGGTTGTAACTTTGTTTGTCATATCTTTAAGTTTTATATTGTTTATTTCTTTTGTCTTACAAATATACAGCAACTTTTCTAATCTACCAAATAAAAAACAAAATATATTTTTAGAACCATATAAATAAAGTACCGTAAAACAAATGATATACTTTACACCAGGAATCACACAATCAGTTTGGTTATCTCTTAGAGAATCTCTGGATTATGGTTCTACTGCAAGTTTCTTATTTACATTCACAAATGATGTATCAGGTCAAGTAAAATCTTTTTATCCAACTGATTTACAACCGAACAACAAGTGGTCAAGATTTGAAATAGTAGTAGGAACACCAGAAAATCTAGCAACACCAAAGATAGATATGAGAGCAGGTATGTGGTCATATGTTGTAACGGCAAACACAAAAGCACTTGAAACGGGTAAAGTGCTTGTAGAAGAATCTAAAGTTTGGGCGACTATAGATAGACCTGCTAAAAATATAAAAGTCCTTAAACGATAATATGGCTTTCTTTGACAGATTTACAAAACAAACACAACCGGAACCACCTAAGGTGAATTTAGGTAAAGACATTCTTGAGACTATCAATATGCGTAACATAGAGTTACCTCAACCAAAAGAACAAAAAGGGTATGATTGGGTTTTGTATGGTCAACATAATCAATTCCCGATCGACCTTTTAGAATATCGCAACTCATCATCTTTACACGATTCTATTATTGAATCTAAAACAAATTTGATTGCTGGTGAAGGATTCTTATTTGATACTACAAGAGAGTTGTCAAATCAGTTCATAGTAGACAATTGGAAGTTAGTACCTTTCTGGCGCAAACTTGACAAGATTTTCTGGCTTGTAACCCGTGACCAACAAACTTTTGGTTACTCTTGTTTTGAGATTATCTATTCTATGGATAGAACTCGCATCGTTGATATGAACTGGATTGACGCTTCTCGTATAGCTTCTGGTAAAAGAGATGAAGTTGGTGAAGTTGATTGTTACTACTATTCAGAAGATTGGTCAAACATTATAAAAAATCCACCAAGAAAGATTGAAGCTTATAATCCAAATGCTGATGGTTTAAGACAATTGATGTTCATCAAAAGAGAAGACAACAATATGGATTATTACTCTTTACCTACTTACTACTCTGCTTTAAGATGGATTAAAGCCGATGGTTTAATGGCTGAATATAACTTAGCAGCTATCAACAATGGCTTCTCACCTTCAATTGTTTTTAAGTTTTATAAGAAACCTACACCTGAAGAAAGAAGAATGAACTCTGAAGCTATTAAGGCTCAACACGGCGGTGCTAAAAATGCTGGTAAAGCAATCATCTTATATTCTGATGGTAAAGACTTAGCACCAGATATTGATACTTTAGATGCTACAAATATAGATGCTCGCCTTTTACAAGTAGCAGACCAAATCGTTCAACAAATCATTACAGCTCATAGAGCTCACCCTCAACTTTTAGGTATACAAACACCAGGTAAATTAGGTTACTCATCTGAGTTACTTCAATCTTGGGAAATCTTTGATGCGATGGTGATTAAACCAGAAAGAAAACTTTTAGTTGATGCTTTCAAAGAAGTTTTGATTTACAATGGTGTAGCAAGAGTTAGCATTGAACCTATCGTACCAATAAAAATTATACAACAATAAATATGGCTGATTCACTTTTTATAGATGATAACTATCTAAAAACATATTCACCTCTTGGTAAATCAATTGATGTAGATGAAATATATCCTTTTGTGTCAAACGCACAAGATGTTTATAGTCAAGACATTTTAGGCACACCTTTATACAATGACTTTATGACAAAGACATCAAACTATATTGCTGGTTCAGGTGTTACTTTTTCAACCGTTGAATGGAACTTACTTGATTTAGTATCTAAATCTTTAGTTTACTGGACTACATATATGGCTTTACCTCATCTTTATTTGAAGATTCGTAACGCTGGTGTTGTAAAAGCAAACTCAGAAAACACTACAAACTCTGATTTAACTGAGATGAAGTATCTAAGAGAAGAAATGAAAAACTTAGGTGAGTTTTGGAACACAAGATGTGTAAACTTTATTTGTGAAAACTCAATAAACTTACCTTTATACAATGCGGCTTCTGATGATATATATCCATCAAATAGACAATATGATACAGATATTTATTTAGAAGATGGATATAAAGATTTGACTTATGAAGAGTTAAAGTTCTTAAAAAAATACCTTTCTTAATTATGCATATAATGGATATATTTACACTTATCGGTGGTCTTATGATGACTATCGTAGGCTATTTCTTAAAATCTACAATGGATGATTTGAAATCAGTAAAACTTTTAACTTACGAAACAAAAAACAAATTAGATATTTTACAAAACGATCATATAAATAAACACGCAGCACTTACTGACAAGTTTGATGAGCTTAAACAAGCCTTAAATGAACTTACAAAAGAACTAAAAGAACTAAATAAGAAGTCTAGATAATGCCTGTAAATAAGAATCTACTGATTAAGAATAATTTATATAGTGGTGTAAGAGCCGTTATTGTAGCATCACAAAGTGGCGTTGAAAATTATTATTATAGTGAAGCTCGTGGTGATAGATATTATTATAGCATTACTGGGTCAACTCAATCACCTATTTTAGAAACCGTAAATTTTAATGCTTACTTATCATTCACTATGTCTGGTGCAGTTACTTATGAATTGAAAATGATTCCTATGGCTAAAGGTGATACTTGTTTTTTAAATATGAGTTGTACTGCTATAAATTCATCAGGTTCAAAAGGTTACTTATCAAAAGTTTTTGGTGGTTTTAGACACACTGGTAGTGCTCTTACAATAATAGGTAGTTCAATAGATTATCAAACAAAAACAGATTTTACTTCAGCTGTCGGTGTAAGTTTTTCGGCTTCAGGAACTCAATCAGTAAGAATGGTTTTAACTGGTCAAGCTGCTGAGGTTATAGATTGGGATATATATGTAAATTATACAAAAGGTTATCATACGCTTATAAGTGGTTCAACTGCATCAAAAATAGATCCATGGTATCCACCACCACCAACTTCATAAACAATTTGACTTAAAAAGAATATAATAAGTATGACAGACAAGAACTACATATACAAAAAGCTACCTGATGGTAGATACATCAAAGAGATAGACAATAAGACTGAACACTTGGCTACTAGCGAAGAGGATGCTAAATTGGCTACTGATATAAGAAATCTTTTACAAGGAAATCAAGGTGAATCTGGTACATCTGGTACTTCAGGTGAGGCTGGTACATCTGGTAAAGATGGTCAAAAAGGTGATATAGGTAGAACTGGTTTGACGGGTCCAAGAGGATTAAATGGTACTTCAGGTTCATCAGGTTCATCAGGTCAAGATGGCTCATCAGGCGTAAATGGTGAAGATGGTACATCAGGTCAAAATGGTAGAAAAGGTGATAAAGGTGACAAAGGTGATAGAGGATTTCCTGGTCTTCAGGGGCCTATGGGTGCTAAAGGTGAAGATGGTGTGTTTGGTACAAATGGTACTTCAGGTTTAAATGGTACTTCAGGTTTAAATGGTACTTCAGGTGTAAGTGGTTCTAATGGTAGTTCTGGTTCAAGTGGTTCATCAGGTGTAAGTGGTTCTAATGGTAGTTCTGGCTCAAGTGGTTCATCAGGTTTAGATGGTTCATCTGGCTCAAGCGGTTTAGATGGTTCATCTGGCTCATCAGGTTTAAGCGGCACATCAGGTTTAAATGGTACATCAGGTTTAAATGGTTCTAATGGTAGTTCTGGTTTAAGTGGTTCTAATGGTAGTTCTGGTGTTAATGGCTCAAGCGGATCTTCTGGTGTTAATGGCTCAAGCGGTTCGTCTGGTTTAGATGGCTCATCAGGAGCAACAGGTTCATCAGGATCTTCTGGTGTTAATGGCTCAAGCGGTTCATCAGGTGTTAATGGCTCATCAGGAGCAACAGGTTCATCAGGATCTTCTGGTGTTAATGGCTCAAGCGGATCTTCTGGTGTTAATGGCTCAAGCGGATCTTCTGGTGTTAATGGCTCAAGCGGATCTTCTGGTGTTAATGGCTCAAGCGG
>Ga0181346_1000425_pt1 | contig 18225 bp, 20 predicted proteins | sample Su13VDMM15DN_FD_130100 | JGI IMG/M metagenome (GOLD analysis project Ga0181346, IMG submission 130100) | Freshwater viral communities from Lake Michigan, USA - Su13.VD.MM15.D.N | ecosystem: Environmental > Aquatic > Freshwater > Lake | place: USA: Michigan | collected 2013-07-15 | reverse complement strand
GATACTATTTCTATTCGTTTCAATAATACTGGTAGTGCTATGGGTGGAACGGCATGGAGAGTAAATTATATTTTTGCTACGAATGCAGTAAACGGACAATCAGTAAGTTTCAATCAACCTACATTCACATCATTACAACCCAATCAAAATGCTTTTTTAACAGATACGATTACAACAGCTAATAATACACAAAATCATCAATTAGCATTCGGTATACCAAGAGGGAAAAGTATTAGTGGTTCATTAGGTTCAGTTTCATCAGGAACGGCAGCAGTATCTATAACTACTACTACTGATGGGAATGGTAATGATAATATTGCTTTTAATTTTGTTTTACAAGCAGGTCAAAATGGAGCACAGGGCTCCCAAGGCCCCAAAGGCGATAAAGGCAACGATGGTGGTGCTGACCCAATCACAATAGCAGTTGCTTCGGCAGCCGGAGGGGCAGCAGGAGGAACAGCAGGAGGAATAGCAGGAGCAGCATCAGGTTCGGCGGCAGGTGCTTCTTCCGGTGCTTCTTCCGGTGCTTCGGCGGCAACATCAACATTCAATTCATTAGTAGACCCACGATTACAAGATGTAGAGAACAAAACTTATAATATTGAAACACCTGCAAATGTATTAGCAGGTAAAACAACAATAGGAGGAGCAACAATAGAATTATATCCTACCGGATCGCTGTATTTAGGAGGTCAAGTATTCGGTTCAGGTAATACAACAGATAATATTAATATGTTATGTAATGGTGGTCTTATTGTAAATTCAGGTTCAAGTCAATTTGTAAACGTAGTTGAAATGTTAAATGATTTGAATATTACTGGTGATTTAGATGTAGGGGGTGAAGTAAATATAACAGAAAATTTAACATGTTTAAGTGATATAACACTAAACACATTTTTAGCATTTAATAATGGTTCTGCTTATGATTCGGCAACATTTCAAGCAGTAGCAGCAGCAGCCCCATCAGCAAATAATCAAGGTAGATTAGAATTAACCAGTAATATATTTACGATGTATTCTAAAAATGAAATGTATAATAACGAACAAATAGCCCAATATCCATATTTAAAATTCAAAACAGACGCAGGATTTAGTGGATTTGATTATGGAAGTATTATATGTAATACTACATCCGCCCCAGCAGTTAATAATGGAGGTAATTTTATTTTTAATTGTAATAAATTAACTATGAGTAAGGATTTAACCATAACTGGCGATCTACAAGTATTAGGTGCGTTTAATATTAATAATTTAACAATAGACAATTTGACAATCAATAATACATTAAAAACATCATTAATTCGTCCGTTAGATGCTAATGTAGTAATGGATATAGGAAATGCAACAGCAGAATTAAATTTAACAGCACAATTATTAACGGCAATAGCAGAAACCATTTCAATAGGAGCAAACGATAATGTAAATGTAGTGGAATTAGCAGGAGATAGTTTGAGTATAGGAGAGAATGTAAACTGTGGTATTATAGATATAGGTAATAATGATACAACAGAAACATCTATTAATGGATTAGATTTAGGTGTGAATACAGAGATTATTAATTTAGGACAGAATGGAACAACAACGCAAATAACTGCAAGAGCAGATTCAATTGTTATAGGAGATACAACGACACATGGGAAGACAACTTCTATTGATACGCAAATTATAAATATAGGAATTAATGATACAGGTGCTTATCCAAGTGAAATAACAATCGGTAGTGATTTGTCTACAACTGATATATTAGGAGATTTAATAACAATAGGCGATCCAAATAGTAATAACTCAACACAAATATTAAGCGATATTTGTAATATATTAACAAATGGAACATCCATAAGAACAAACGCATTAGACATGGGTTCTAATTATACTACAACTGCAAATTTAACCGCTCAATCAATAACACTTTTAGGAACTGCTACAACAACATTACGAGGTGATACTATTAATATCGGTAATGATAATTCAACTGATACAATCCAAATAGGTAATTCTGTATCGTACACAGAGATAGAAGGTTCACAAATCAATATGGGAGTAGGTTCGGTTCTCAATACTATAAACATAGGGAATGCATTTAGCGTAGTTAATATACAAGGTAATACGAATAATGCTATTAATGTATCAGGTATGTTTTTTAATCAAATCGGTTTTTAATAAATATATAATATATATTATATATATACACATGGCTGCCCCAACATTCAACAAATATAGGTCAACAACGGTATTCGGTTCTTTACAAACACGAGATTTTACGAATTCAGCAGGAACAACAGTATTAGAAGCAGCATCAACAGATTTATCAGGTAATTTCATATCAAGAGGAGATTCAACATTTACAAAAAAAGTAGTATGTAATGCTTTATTAGCAGATATAAATGCTAATAATATTCTCACGACAAAAGAATATGTTGATACAGCAGTTTCTACCGGTGGCTCTGTTTCATTATCAGGAACAAATAATTTTACTGGAACGAATACATTCAATAGTAATTTACCCACATCTACACAAACACCTACTACATCAACAGAACTTACAACAAAAGCGTATGTAGATAATGCTACAACAGGTTTTATTACAGCATCAGGCACAAATGCTTTTACTGGAACAAATACATTCAATAGTAATTTACCCACATCTACACTAACACCTACAACATCAACTCAATTAACAACAAAAGCATATGTAGATAATGCAGTTTCTACTGGTGGGTCAGTTTCATTATCAGGAACAAACAATTTTACAGGAACCAACACATTTAATACTAATTTACCTACATCTACACAGACACCTACAACATCAACTCAACTCACAACAAAAGCGTATGTAGATAGTGTTTCTGCTGGTTCAATTTCATTAGGAGGAACGAATGTATGGACTGGGACGAACACATTTAATACTAATTTACCAACATCTACGCAGACACCAACAACATCAACTCAACTCACGACTAAAACATTTGTAGATAGTGCTATAAGTGCTTTATCAACTGTATATTCTACAATAGCAAATCAAGTAAAAACGAATACCGCTAATGCGTTTACATCTACCAATACATTTAATTCAAATTTTCCAACATCGTCTTTACCTACAAGCACAACTATTACAACAAGTAGTATTGTAAATAAAGGCATGAATGATACATTATATTCTACATTAGCAAATGAAGTGAAGACGAATACGGCTAATGCTTTTACATCAACCAATACATTCAATAGTAATTTACCTACATCTACACTAACACCTACAACATCAACTCAATTAACAACAAAAACTTTTGTAGATAATGCTATTTCTACTGCTATAAGTGCTTTATCAACTGTATATTCTACAATAGCAAATGAAGTCAAGACCAATACCGCTAATGCTTTTACATCTACGAATACTTTTAATTCAAATTTTCCAACATCGTCTTTACCTACAAGCACAACTATTACAACAAATAGTATTGTAAACAAAGGCATGAATGATACATTATATTCTACATTAGCAAATGAAGTGAAGACAAACACCACTAATACGTTTAGTGGTTTTAATAGTTTCAATACTAATCTACCTACATCTACACTAACACCTACAACATCAACTCAATTAACAACAAAAGCATATGTAGACAGCGTAGCAGGAGGAGGCGGTGGAACTTCTATATTACCGTTAAACAATAATTTTACTGGTATTAATCAATTTCAAGCACCAGATTTCATATATAATTATACTGCAAACGAAACTACCTCCGCAGGGAATTTTAAAGTAATTGAAGATTCAACAAAAACGCAATATTTTATTTTTACGTGTAATGGTTCTCCAAGTTTCCAAACCACCCTTTCAATTCCTACTACTACCACGATGAATTATTTATGTGTAGGGTCAGGTGGTCGTGGTTCTGGTGGAAACGGTGTAATCGGTACTGGTGGTGGCGGTGGTGCTGTATCTTATGGTAGTTTTGTAATGGTAGGAGGAACTACCTACACGATTACGTGTGGAACAGTTGCCGGTTCAGGAATAGCAAACTTATCATCAATAGTAGGAGGGACTGTAAATATTGTAGCAAATGGCGGAAAAGACGGAAATAGCGGAACTTCACCAGTCAATTTCACAGGGGTAATAGCAACCGCAACGGCAACAGGGGTAATTACCAGCACAAATTTAAATGGAACAGCAGGAGGTCAAGGTAGAAATGATGCTTTAACGCCTAATGGTGCTGTGGGGAATTCATTTCCGTTTAGGTATAATACTGCTACGAATACTATTATTCAAACTGCTTCTTTTTATGGTTCTGCTGGTGCTGGAACAAAATCAGGGACAACTGGTTCTACTGGTGGAGGTTTTGACGCTGGTGGTATTGCTGGTGGTTCTGCGAATAATCAAGGAGGTAGTGGGACACAACATTCAGGAGGAGGTGGTGGTGCTACTTCTTTAACTTCACAAGCAGGTGGAGCAGGTTCAGGTATAGTGATAATCTATTTTACCCCTACAACTTTCGTAAATAGCACAGCTATACAAAATGGTATTATTGTAGCAAATAAAATTATTACACCAGTTTTAAATATCAACACTAACACAACACTTAACAGAATTAATCAAAGTACAATTTTATTTACAAGTTCATCACCTATAACATTTACACTACCGGCATCCGGTATGGTAGTAGATGGGGATACGCTTCTTCTTCGTAAAACATCCTCATCCGCATATGTAATAACAATAGCGGCACAAGGCGGTGTGCTTACGCAAATGGTAAACACAAATAACACAGTAGTTAGTTTACCATCTACTACTATATTTGCTGGGACTGTATTTCAGTTGAGATTAGTAGCGAGAAAAACGGTAGGTAGTTTTAGTCAAGTTATATGGTTAATTGTATAATGGTAATTATTTTTCAAATATTTATATATTAAAATGATCGCCTAATATATAAATGAACTGGTCGGCAGATGCAGAAGCAATTTGCGAGAATATACGTTTGAATTCTACTACCATGAGTGATTATCATAAGAAGAGATATGATTATTTAAAATCGCATCTAAAATGGTTCAAAATTCCACTCATATTTGCAAATTCACTCAACGTGTTTTTTAGTGTGGGTCTCACAAGTTTTTTAGACCAAAATTATATTTCTTTATTAACAATGGGAATTAGTATGTTTTGCAGTATACTTAATTCGGTTGAGCTATTCCTTGAATTAGAAAAAACCATGAGTCGGGAACTGGTAGTGAGTAAGGAATTTTATATTTTATCAACTGATATATACAGATGTTTAGCATTAGATAAAAACAATAGAAGTGTAGACGGGAAAACATTTTTAGATGAATCATATAACCGGTATATTAAGTTATACGAGCAAAGCAATCTTCTTAACAAAAAAATTAAGGATTCACTTCGTCCATTAATTCATGATAATACAAGTGATAAAAATAGCGACGTTTCAAGCGATAATAAAATATAGCATAATAAAATATAGTTATTATTATATAATGGTATTGACGTATAAGAACAAATTTAACATAAAACATGGTTTTGCAAAAGATACATCACACTCACTAAAAGATATTGCTAAAATTAGCGGTTATAAATTAAGTGGATTACAAATAATTTACAATAAAGGCATAGGTGCTTATAAAACTAATCCGCAATCTGTTCGTCCGTCTGTAAAATCACCAGAGCAGTGGGCGTTTGCTCGTGTGTATTCAGCAGTAATGGGTGGTAAAGCATCTAAAATTGACGCGATACATTTAGTCAAGGTTTAGAATTCCCATGAAAATAAAATATATGGTGATTATATGTATAGAATAAAACAGTATTCATATAATCAAGCAAAACTTTTAGGCGTACAGATATTCCCAAGTGATAATAAAAAGCATAAGATAGAAGTATACGACAAATCAGGTAAGTTTCTATTTTATATAGGCGATCCAAAATATAGTGATTATCCTACCTATTTAGAAACAGATGGAGAAATATATGCAAATAGTAGAAGACGATTATATAGATTAAGACACCATAAAGAAGCAAATAAAAAAGGGACACGTGGTTATTATGCATATCATATTTTATGGTAATCACTTTAATCATTTTAATCATTTTAATTTATAATATTATATTAGTATATATTATTATGACAGAAGTAGAAAGTTTCCATATCATAGAAGACAACATACTATTTAGCATGAGTAGTGATTCAGCAGTAGTAAAATTAAATGGTGCAAAGAATTCAAGATTAGTATTCAATATCCCAAACATGATTCACATGACACCCAACATAACTGATATATGGTTTAGTGTGAACTCTGCTGTCATCCCATCCAGTTTTTATAATATTAATTCTACTAATAATAGAATTCGTATAGGTTCAAATACATATACAATAGCAGTAGGAAATTATAATATTAATGAATTAATCACAGCAATTAACACAATAATAAATACAGCAATATTAGTATTATTTTCATACAATCAAATAACGAATAAAATAACAATTGAAAATAATAGTGTTTCAAGTCAAATAATCAATTTTGAATTATCACCTCTGTTATGGTTATTAGGGTTTAATAAAATTTCATTCACCACTTTAACCACTTTAACCAGTATAACTTCTCCTAATTGTGTAAACTTACTGACTATTCCAAGAATATTTATAAGAAGTTCTGCGATAGATGCAGGGAATTATAGTGATGAAACTGAAAGTCAAGATGTTTTAGCAGTAATACCAAATACGGCATGCATGAATGGCGTAATCCATTATACAAATTTCAATGGTATTAAACATTTAGTTGAAACACAGAATTTAACTAATTTTGATATATTCATTAGTGATGACGAAAGACAAGAAATAGATTTCAACGGCGTTCCCGTATTCTTTACAATTAATATAACAACGCGAAAAGAAGTAATAAAACCACCTTCATTTAATAAAGTATTTAGTAAGGCATTAGAATTACAATCATATAATTCCATGAAAAGTTTAGACGAAACAAAAATCTATTTAAATTAAAAAACTTTTTATTTATTTAGCAACTTATAGTATATATAATGGCTCTCCCAGTTTCTAACGCTATTCTTCCACCAAACGCCAAAGTCGGTTTACCAAGTGAAATTGACTTTTCAAGTGTAGGCAAAGCACTTCCAAATGGAACACGCTCTTACCAAATTGCTGTTTTACCAACCGGTCAAAACACATTTGCATCAGGCACACTAACTATGCCTAACGTTGCAAACACAGCATCCAACTTGTCTTTTCCAGGCGGACAAATTTTACTAGATATTCCAACTTCACAGACCCGTTCCTCATATATAGATACACGTAATTCTTATTTGAAATACAAGGCAACATTCGCCAACGTTGCTGCCTCAACGGGCACAGCACCTACTATTCTTACTAACGTAAGAGGTTCAGGTGCTTCTATTATCCAACGCTACACTCTTATCAGTGGTGGAAATAATGTTTATGAGTGCGGCGAGTACGGTGTTCTTTATGACTCCATGTTAAAGATCGCTTTGAACCAAAGTGATAGGGTTTCAGGAGTAGGTTCAATCATGATGGGATTATACGATATTCCATATGCTAAATCTGCAACCAACACCAGTAAAATCGGTAATGCCGGTCATGCAGTAAACATTATGACTGTTTCCGCCGCCAACACTGCCGTCAGTAGTGAAGTTCACACATACGCACTTCCTCTAATGGATAGTTTAATAGGTTCTCTTGCAACACAATTTTGCCCCATCGGCAAACTCCCTTCCCTACAACTTCAAATTAATTTAGATACAATCGCACCTCTGTCTGTTTATCCAACCACCGTTGCAGGAACTACTGCCGGCACAATCTCATACACTATTAGTGATATTGAACTTGTTTTAACTATTGTGGACTTCGGTCTTGAAGCGGAGAAGGTTTTAGAACAAGCGTCTGTTGTCGGGGGCAAACAATACTGGAAATCAGTAGGATACAGAAGTGCTACTGCTACTATTCCATCAGGTTCAGGTGGAACTCTTGATGTTTTAGTAGGTGCTCGCGCTGCTTCATGTAAAGCACTTATGATGAGAAACTATTTCTCTGCTGTATCCACTTCTGCTGCTAATGATAAATTTGACTCATTCAATCCAGGTTTGACAAACTACCAAGTTCAACTCGCTGGAAATTTATACCCAAACAAACCAATCCAATTTAACCAAAGTCCCGCATCCGCTCTTGCAGAACTACAAAAAACTTTTTCTGCTTTAAATTTAGTATCATTCAACACTGCTTTATCACAATTTAACTTTGCTAAATCAACCCACACTCCAAGTGATACTGCTATGGATTTTGCTGTTGTTGCTACATCAGCATCAAACGGTTCAACCCCACTAAACCCAGCAGAGTGTATACTTGCTATTGATTTAGAAGCATGTGCTCGTGAAGGCATCTTATCAGGTATTAACTCATTGAACTCTCCTCTTTTTGTTAGATACAATATTTCGGGAACTGTTCCAGCAGCTATTTCATGCATCTTCCACTTACACCACGACATCATCTACGAATTAGATTTTATGACCGGTCAATTAGTTGCTTCAACATAATTTCAATATAATTTAAAACATTTAGAAATAAAATATTATATAAGTATATAATATATTATGGACGAACTCAAAAAGAGAATTAGAGAGAACAAACCTAATGTAAGCGAAAGTAGTGTTAATAGTTATGCAAATTGTTTAAGACAATTATTCTATAAAGCACATTTAGCAAAAGATCCACTGAATATGAAATGGTTTGATAATATAGAAGCAATGAAGGAAGAACTAAAAGATGCAAACGTAAACACGCGTAAAACTACATATGCAGCTATATTAACATTACACAACAACAATGAAGATATTAAGAAGTTAATGAGTCATGACTGGAATAGTGTTAAAGACCAAATTGCTACACATGAGAAAAGTGAAATGCAAAAAGAGAACTGGATGGAATACGATGAAATTAAAAAGAAAGTAGAACAACAAATAAAAAATACTCGTCCATTATTCTCATCAAAAGAAACTCTTAATGATAAACAATATTTAGAAATGTTAATGACTATGATAGTTCAATTAACAACAGGATATTATGAAGGATTACCGCCACGTCGTAATATGGACTGGAACGAAATGAAATTTAAAAATTATACAGACAAAGACAATTACATAACCAAAACTCATTTCGTATTCAACGTATACAAAACAGCAAAGTTTTATGGTGAGGAGAAAATTGAAATCCCAAAAGAATTGAAACCATTTATCAATTCATATTTAAGACATCGTAAGAAATACGAAGGAGATTATCTACTGTACTCCCCAAAATTCAAAGATAATGGTAAGTTTGTTTCTAATCTAATCGGTAAATCGTTTCTAAATAAATTTTTCGGGAAGAATATAGGAACTTCCATGTTAAGACACATATACATAAGTCATTATGTAGATATAAAAAAGATAAAGCAAAATGCAAAGGATATGGGACACTCATTACAAGAAGCAATACAATATGCAAAGGTGTAGGAGATATAATCCATAATAGAAAAAGGCGGTTATAGATTAGTTTAGATATAATCTATAACTTATTAGACGATTTTGACATTATAAAAATTTTTATAATGTGTTTTGTATCAATTTATTATGAGTTATATCTCAAATAACTTATAATAACTTTATCCGTTTATAGATTATATCTATTCCACCGGATCGCATTCTAATTTAGGAGGTTCTACTTGTATAATTTCAGGATACTTCTCATTCTCTTTTTCAATCTGTTCTTGCTGTTGCATGTGTTCTATAAATCTTCTTTGTAATTCTTCTTGTTCTGCTATAATGCTTTTTTGATGTTGACGCAACTCTTCTATATGCATCTCTCTCTCTTCTTCACTTAAACTAGGTTTCATAGAAATACGATATGCTTGCGCCATAGCATAAGGTAAACCTAATTTAGCAATAGTGTCTTCAACAGATACATCGTATAGTGGATGTTCTTCATTGAGTTTGTCAGCGGTCTTAATGAACTTAAACACAAGGGGATTATTTTCCATTATATAATAAGTAAATATATTTTTTTTTATTATATATCCTAAATATATAACATGTCGTTAGAAGTATCCAAAGAAGAGCGCAAACAAAAAGCGTTAGAGAATTTGAAAAAGGGACGTGAACTACGTGCTAAAAAATTAGCAGAAAAGAAAGAACCAGTTGTCGTTGTAGATGAGATGAGTGAGTTAGATGAATCTCCTAAACCTACTAAACCGATCGCTAAAAAACCAAGAGTCAAAAAGGTTGTGGTTGAAGCTATTGTTGAACCGCCTAAAATAGAACCACCTAAAATAGAACCACCTCCTCCTATTGAACCGCCAACAGTCAAACCTAAAAAACAATATAAACCACGCGAACCTAAACCTCCGGTTGTTGTGGAGAAAGTAGTTGAGCGAGTGATTTATGCTCCTCCTCCTCTTGACATTCAGTTTTTTTAAATCCAAATGAAACGATGACTGTTTTATGCACTATTGAGAAACCATTAACTCGTGGTTTCTTCTTCTTCTTTTGTTTCTTATAATTTTTAGCATACTCTTTTATTTGCTCTTTATTCTCATTATAATATTTCTTGTACTTTGCTTTGTTCTGTTGATAATATACTTTACTATAAAATTTCTTTTTTGCTTCTGGCGTGTCTTTGCTCTTAATATCTTCAAATGCTTTTTTTAAATCTGCTGTCGTATGCTGTGCTAAATCCTCTATGACTTTAAACATATACTATATATTAATATTTTAATCCATTTAAAGATTCTCTCACTATATAATATAGTTTAGATATAAATGGATACTACTGCTCTACAAAACCAAATTTTAGAATTGCAAAAGCAACTTGACATTGCTAATAAAATAAAAGCAAAAAAAGAAAAGCGTAAGACATACATGCGTGATTATATGAAAAAATATTACCATGAAAATCACGCGAAGGAATTAACACGCACACGAGAGAAACAACATAAACATTATCATACTGTTAAAAAACCTAAAAATGCAATTCTCAAAGTATACGAATATTTAGACGATTTGAAAACATCCAATCCCGAATATTTAGAAGAAATCAAATGTATTTTAGCAAATTAGAAAAAATTGAATTATAAAATTGATTTAGGAATGTTTAGATATAATTAATAATATATCTAAACTATTTAAATAATTCTCTCTATTATATTATATAGCAGTATACTATAATGACTACTCAAACCGACATTCTTACTTTTATGAACGCAAACCAATTATCGTATCGTTGTATATGGTATTACATACGCAGTGCTGATGATAAGAAGATGCCTATATATGAAAAAAACAATATCAGTTTAGAAGAAGCTCAAAATTCTCGCTGGTGGAGTAAAACTAAACCCGAATTACAAAAAATTAAAACCATAGCAAACCATAAAAATATTACTGACGAAGAATATAAAAATATAATACCATCTTATTCATTGTATATTAAACATACTGATAATCTTTTTGTCATTGATGTAGACGTGTACGGTATTAACTCTATGGATGATTTTATACAACAAACCGGTATTACCATGTTTGCAAATACCGCGTGGACTACTGGAAATAGAAAAGGTTTGCATATATACGTATACATTAATAATATGGTTGAATATTCTAACCAACAAAAAGTATTCAAAGAATTTGAAGGCGACTTTTTACGCACTAATAATGTATGGGTTAAAAGAAATAAAATGGTTGTTAATACAGACATAGAATTGTTTGAATGGAATGAAATTGAACCCATAGTTGATGTCCCTAAACTAAACCCTACCGATAAAATTAAACCTAAAAAAACCAAAGCGATCGCTAAACCCATTGTGGTTAGTGATGATGAAACTGATGTTGAAAGTGTTTCTACTGATGCTACTGCTACTGCATCTACTACTATTAATATGGAAGAAGTATGTAATAATATTCGCGGTTTTGTAAAAGAAATATTAGATGTAAATCCCGAATATTTTGATAATTATGCAGAATGGATTAAATTAGGATTTGTTATATTTAATGAAACAAATGGGAGTGAGGATGGTGCTGAATTATTCGTTGAATTAACTTCATTATTTAATACTACTGACCCAAGTAGAGCTCAACGAACTAAATCTTCTGTGTACGCTCAATATCATGCAGCGCAACCAAACAGAAAAAAAGAAAATAAACTATTTATGGGTTCTTTGTATACATGGTTAGAAGAAGTGAATCCAGATAGTCCACTTCTTAAAAAGAATAAAATTGATGACCTACTAAAATGCATAGGTTCATATGATTATGCTGTATACTTCAATAAAAAATGGGGACATAATTTCAAATGTATTTGTCAAACTAAAACACGCTATTATTATGAATTTAATAATAAAAATTTATGGGCGTACAATCCGCATGGTTCAACTATTAGAAATTCATTTTCAATAGATATGGTTGAAGAATGTAGAAATGTAAGAAATGGATTAGAAGAAGAAATAAGAAGTTTAAAAAAAGAAGACCAAAGAAGGAAACATTTAGAATTTCTTATTAAAAAAACGGAAGTTATAGAACAAAATCTAAAAAATACACCGGATAAAAATAATATGTTGCGAGAACTTTGCGACATCATAGAAGATAATGAGTTTGAAGAAACTCTTAATAAACAAAAATATAAACTACCATTAAAAAATAAAAAGATTATTGATATGCATACATTAGAAACTCGTGAAAGAACTATTGAAGATAGATTCACGTATGAATGTGGTGTAGAATATATTGAAATGACAGAAGAACAAGAAAAAGAAGCAAAAGATTATTTCATGTCTTTATTTTGCAATAATGAAGACACGATGAAATGCGTATTGAATATTATTAAATCATGTTTTACTGGTGTCCCGTTGCGTTATTTATTTGTCGCTACTGGTTCAGGAAGAAATGGTAAATCACTTTTATTCAAACTTTTAAAAATTATGTTTAAGGGTAGTATGGATATTATTAGTAAAGATGTTATACTTGAAAAGAAAAGTAATAGCAATCTTAATACGGAAATGGAGAAATTAGATAAATGTAGAGTGGGTTATGTAAGTGAACTAAAACAAACTGATAAATTGAATGAAACGAACATAAAAGAAATAACTGGTGGCGATCCAATTAATTTAAGAACTCTGCAAAAAACGGATGCAACTTTAATTGCTACTTGTTGCTTATGGATATTAACCAATGAACTTCCATCGTTTAATGTTGAACCAGCAATCATGGATAGATTGATTATTATTCCATTTAATAATAAGTTTCCAATTAATCCTAATTATGAAACAGAAATGATTAAGAAAGTAGATTTATTATTTAGTTTTATTATGAAACATGGAGTAATACAATATGAGTTTGATTTGACAGAAGAAATGAAACAATCTAAAAGTGATTATGAAGAAGATAATACAAAGGATTATTTAGGGGATTTCATTAGCGACCACATTGTTAAATCAACTAAACCCATGAAACGTGATGAATTCCGTTCTCTCTACAATGATTATTGCACCAAGAATAAATATAAAATAGACAACTCAACTCATACTTCTTTTGTTAGAAAATTGCAAAAAAATTATAAAATAGATGGGGATGAAATCATATATGATAAGAATAATAAAAGAATCATGGATATTCAGTATAAATATGATAAAGATGTGGATGACGAAGAAAGTGGTTAAGTGGTTATTTTGAAAGTAGTTATATATATTTCTATGGTGTGGAAATATATATGATTTTTTATAATGTTGTTATTGATTATGGTATGCAGAATTATTTTAATCACATTAACCATAATAATCAAATCACTGGGTTTACTCTGTGGGATATATAGAGAATAAAAAATAATAAATTTTATTTTCTATGTTTTATACTTTTCTATTTTTAAAGTGATTAAAGTGATTAAAGTGATTAAATATAATAATTAATAAGATTAATACTATACATTCTATTACCATTATGGTAAGGAAATAAAAAAATCATAAAATAACTACTTTTTTTATATATCTTTTTCCAAGTGGTTAAGAGTATAGAAGTGGTTAAACTTCCATTTTCAAATATTCAAAAAATAATATCCCCTCAATATATAAATGTGTCAAAATCCACGATGCAAATACATTGAATTACAGGAAGATTCAAGGGGCAACCAAGTGATATGTCATTATACTTATGACATAGCGGGAAACCGTGTACTGTTGATGCGATCCGGCGATGCATTTAAAAAGGGTTGTATAGCGTTTAGCAATTATATTAATAATACTAAATTTGACATGGATACATTTATAGATTACGAATACATAGATATATCAGGCAATTAAAAATATCAATCTTTTTTATATTTAGAATGTATATATGAAAGGAGTAATACATTACTTACCAAACGGCAAACCGTACAAGGGGGCAACCCATAAATCAGGTGGAAGATTGATGAGTGGGAAAACACATACCGCAAAATCAGTTTTTTTAACACATAAAAAAAAGTAGGAAATTATAATATCTATATAAAATATTATAATGTTTTCTGTTAAATACGACCCATTGATTCACGGAGATGACGAGCGGTTCGTTCTATACCCCATTAAGTATAAGGATATTTATGATTTATATAAAAAACAAGTTGCTTGCTTCTGGACCGTTGAAGAAGTTGATTTATCAAAAGATTTAGCAGATTACAATCAATTAACACAAGACGAAAAACATTTTGTAAACATGATATTAGCGTTCTTTGCGGGTGCGGATGGTCTCGTTAGTGAGAATTTAGCAAGTAGATTTTATAATGATGTGAAAGTGGGCGAAGCAAGATTATTCTATGGTTTCCAAATTGCTATGGAGGGAATACATCAAGAAACTTATAGTAATTTAATTGATACATACATTAAAGATAAAGAAGAGAAAGAAGCATTATTTTTTGCGATGAATGCATTTCCATGTATTACTAAAAAGGCAGATTTTGCTAAAAAGTATATGAGTTGCCCGTGCCCGTTTGCGATTAGATTAGTCGCGTTTGCATGTGTGGAAGCGATTCAGTTTAGCGGGGCGTTCACAGCGATCTTCTGGCTCAAAAAAAGAAATTTATTACCAGGATTAACATTTAGTAATCAACTGATTAGCAGAGATGAAGCACTCCACGCGGAGTTTGCAGTGTGTTTGTATAAAAAACTGAAAGAGAAACTAACTGAAAAGAAAGTACACGAAATAATAAAAGAAGCAGTAGATATTGAAATAGAATTTATTTGTGATGCAATACCGTGTAGATTAATAGGTATGAATTCAATATTAATGACACAGTATATTAAATTTGTAGCAAACCGATTATGTTTACAATTAGGGACAAACAAATTGTATGAAGATGCAACCAATCCATTTGATTTCATGGAAGCAATTAGCATTGAAACCAAGACGAATTTTTTTGAAAGTAGAGTTGCTGAATATGCATTAGCGACAAAAACAGGAACAGACACCGCATTTCAATTTGATATGGATTTTTAATATCTTTTTAATATATATATGACACAACCAAAAAGATTGTTAGAATTGTTTTGTGGGACAAAATCAGTAGGGAATGTATTTAGCGAATATGGATATGAAGTAATCAGTTTAGATTTTAACAAAAAATTTAATGCTACACATACAGAAGACATTTTAACATGGGATTATACTATTTATCCACCCGATCACTTTGAAGTTATATGGGCGAGCCCCGATTGTAGAACATGGAGTTTTGCAGCTGGGGGGAAATACAGATTAAAAAATAGTATATACGGATTAAATAATGAAACACAAGACCAAGCAACAATGGGAAACAACATGGTATTAAGAGTAATAGAAATATTAAAATATTTTAAATGTAAAGCGTGGTTTATGGAAAATCCCAAAGCATTAATGCAGTATTTCCCTCCATTGCAAGATTTCATAAAAGAAACAAATAGTCATAAAGGTTTAGTATACTATGGAAATTATAATGACTGGGATTTTCCAAAACCCACTAATATATGGAGTAATTTAGAAATATGGAAAGAAGCACCTCCCGTAATGAGTGAAGACAAATATGTTTATAAACATCATACATATTTAAACCGTCCCAAACGAGTTTATAGTTTTAGTAGAATGAATGCAGAACAGAGAAGTAAAATACCACCGGATTTAATAAAAAAACTATATACTTTAATAAATTAGATTATATCTAATTTTAAATATTTAGTATATATATATGAAAGGATATATATATAAACTTTATTGTTTGACAAGTAATTTAGTATACTATGGTTCAACTACAACACCGGTAGAAGTGCGATTATACGGACATAAAAACAATCCTACAACTGCATCCAATCAAATTATTAAAAACGGAGATTATAAAATAGAAGTTTTAGAAGAAATAGAGTTCCAAAACAAAACAGAACTATTAAATAGAGAGAAGTATTATATACTAAATAACGAGTGTGTTAATAAAAATATTCCATTGAGAACCACACGAGAATGGTATTATGATAATAACTATAAAGACAAACTACGAAATGATTATGATGATAAACGTAAAGAACAAAAGAAGAATTATTATCAAGCAAATAGAGAGAAGAGATTGCAATACCAACACGCATATTTAAAAAATAAACAAAATATTATAAGTAATAATAATATACATGAAAATAGCAATCAAACAGCACCCTAAAATAGAATTGAAACCTATTAAGATGAATTGCGATTTTAAATTACATAATAAGTTAGAAGAAACAGAGCTGACAAAATCATTTTTCAATAAAACGAATTTCACACTTATCGTGGGTAGTTGTGGGTCAGGAAAGTCAACATGGACTATATCGTTCATTAAACAATTATATAAAAAAGTATTCAATAATGTTTATTTAGTCATGCCCCCATCATCAAGAGCATCCATCCAAGATAATCCGTTTGAAGATTTAGCAGAAGACAAAGTACACGATGAATTAGATGAAGAAACGATTAATTTTATTTATGAAATGCTAAAAACGAATAGTGAAGAAGATGAAACGAGTTTATTAATATTAGACGACGTCCAACGTGCACTAAAAGATAAATCCGTATTAAAGTCATTAAAGAATATTATAGCAAATCGTAGACATTTAAAAACAACGACATTTTGCATAGTTCAAAACTACAATGCATTAGATAAATCATTAAGAGCATTAGCAAGTAATATAATATGTTTCGGTAATTTAACCCCAAGTCAATTTGAAACAATCCGCGAAGAACATTTAAATATTGACAAAGATAGTTTTAAAAAGATTCGTAAAATGTGTTATACAGAACCCCATGACTGGATGCTTATTAATTGTGAAAGTGAACGCATATTTAAAAAGTTTGATGAAATAGTGTATGAAGAAGAAGACAATTAAAAACCCAAAACCATCCTAATAATATTATATTAGCATAGTTTATATAAATCATGATGTTAGGACGTAAAGCGAACAGTGGTTCTTCACTATTTAAGAAAGCATATCAAAATGCACCACGATTTTTCAGTAAAGTTGCAGGTGTAGCAGATGTAGTAAAAAGGGGTTCAGCGGGATTAATTCCATTTTTGCCGGAGTTTGCACCAGCATTAGCAACATTAGGAAGTGTTGCAGAGGGCGTTTCACAAGGTTCTAAAATTGTCAAGGGTTATTTAGAAAAAGATCCACATAACAGATTAAAGAATAAGATGTAATTTAAAAACTTTATAAATATAAAATAATGTATATTTATATAGTATACAATGGAAGCGGATAATATTGAAAATTTTTCGGTTTTTTTAAATTCACAAGCATCGCAATCGGGGGCAACTGTTCTACAAGGCACGGCTGGTGAAGTTTTATTTAAAATAAATTCTTTTGCTTCAATCCCACAGAAGTTTAGAAGAACAAGATATAAGGCAAGTATTACTTTTATTAGTGATATTGTAGCTGGAACTACATATAATTTTTTAGCAAATGGACTATATATAGAGATAATTACCGGCAGTCAAGTATTCAACATGTATGGAATGAGAAATAATAATGCTATTACATTAGCATTAGAACCCATGGTTGTATCAGCAGTAGCAGGAGTATTAACAACCTCATCATCAGCATATTTAAAATGCGAAAGTAATTTAACCACTTATTTACCAAGCGACCAAATTATAGTTAGAATTAAAAATTGTAATACAGACACCATAGCCACAACATTCCCTCATTATTGTT
>Ga0181346_1000420_pt1 | contig 18323 bp, 24 predicted proteins | sample Su13VDMM15DN_FD_130100 | JGI IMG/M metagenome (GOLD analysis project Ga0181346, IMG submission 130100) | Freshwater viral communities from Lake Michigan, USA - Su13.VD.MM15.D.N | ecosystem: Environmental > Aquatic > Freshwater > Lake | place: USA: Michigan | collected 2013-07-15 | reverse complement strand
GTTGTACGCCCTCTCCCGACACATCTCTTGTGATACTGGTGCCTTCGCTCTTGCGGCTGATCTTGTCAATTTCATCCACAAACACAATGCCACGTTGTGTTTTATCAATGTCACCACCTGCGGCAGCAAACAGTCGACCGATCAGACTTTCTACATCATCGCCTACATACCCTGCTTCGGTTAAACTGGTAGCATCTGCGATTACAAATGGCACATCTAGATAACGTGCTACGGTACGGGCCAACAAGGTCTTTCCTGAGCCTGTGGGACCAAGCATGAGAATATTGGCTTTTTCAATTTCGTGTTCGGGGTCTTGATTGTCAATGCGTTTGTAATGATTGGCAATGGCCACACTCAGCAGTATCTTGGCCTGGTCTTGACCAATCACATACTGATCCAGGTGCTCACGAATTTTGCGTGGATCCAAGCTAGGTGTGCTAGCGGCCTTGACTTCGGCTGGGGTGTCTATCAGCAAGTTTTGGCACAAATCCACACACTCGTTGCAAATAGCAACATTTTCGCCTACTATTAATTTGGTTACAACATCTTTGTGTTTGCCGCAGAAACTGCAATTGTAGATAGATTCGTTTGATTTCATATGTTTGAGTTTTGTTGCAAGCGGTTGGCCACTTGTAGTTGTTCTGCATCAGTCAACAGTTCAGCATCGTAGCTGCCCTGGCTAATCAATTGAATGAGATGGTCAATATAGGCCATGTCATAAGTGTAATTGTCTGTGGTGTTTTTGTCAACCTCTATCCAACGACTGCCATTGAATTTGAACAACTGGCTAGGCACTCGATCTATTCTAACAAAGCTGTCGCCTTTGGCAGGCTGGGCAGGAAAATCTGTGCCAAAACTGCTTTTGGTTTCATGTAGATACTGGATCCAGGGCAGTTCTTGAATGTCGCCACGCTGTAACAAATAGCGTTGATTCTTTATGGTTTCGCCAGGGTGTTCCTGTTTCCATCGTCTAATGGCCTTTTTAAACTTGGGATCGTGTTCTTCCACTTCATCTGTGTCTTCTGTTGTAGTTTCAGGCGTAGACACAGCGGTTTCAAACATCCAGCCCGGCGGTGTGGGATCTTGAGATACTGGTTGTGGTGCTGGGCGCCACACCATGGGCACAAGATTACGGAAGTGGGCAAAGCCTGCGGTCAAGTAAGGATGTTTCTCTAACAAACTCTTTTCAGGTTCTGGTGTGGGTTCGGGTATAGGCTCTGGTTCAGGTTCAGGTGCAGGCAATTTCAACAAGTCAAACAGTCGTTGACGTTCCCACTTTAGACTTTCGGTAGCGGCCAGCAACATCATGATGGCCAAGGGATCAAACACAATTACCAACATGACGATAACCCATCGTACTGCGGCTTCCAAGGAGTTGGTGTCTGTGTTTTCGTCATACACCATGGCAGCAATGTACTTGATGGGACCTACTTCAGCCTCAACCTTGCGTACTTCGGCTGCAATTGGCGCACGTTCTTCATTAAGGCCACTAATTGTTTTTTGTTCGGCCTGGATCTCAGAGAGAAGGCGGGCACGTTCTTTTTGTTGTGCTCGTCGTAGTGCAACTGCTTTGTCAGCACCTTTTTCGTCTTGGCTTCGACCCATGACTTGGTCCACAGCCTCATCCATCTGTTTAAGTGCCTTACGGTTTGCATCTATATTGTCCTTTGCTGTCTTGATTTTTTCGTCGTACACTGCAATTTTGGCCTGTACATCGCCTGACACTAGATTTTGATCACTGTGTGCTTTTGACAAAAACCCAAAGATACCCATGCTGGTGATCAGCATCAGCACAGCCACAGCAGGAACCAAATACAGTTTCATGAGCAAACGGCAACGACTCCAGTACTCGTGCAGCCACAGTGTGGCCACAACTTTGCCAATCTCAAGAATGCCGCCCATCACAATGATGGGAATCACAGCCGCGGCAAAAATTGCAGTAAGACCTGCAATACTGTAGTAGGCGGCAATAACTGACAGACTCAGTGCAACTGCCAGGGTAATATAACTTAGAAACATAGATTATTTAGTGGCCTGTACGCGAGCAATCACGCTATGCTTTACAGATACCCAGGTAGCAAATGCAGGATCAGGCACATCAAACCAGATTGAAGTAACTTTTTCACTCCAATGTTCGCGCTCTAGACGACGTCTGGCTCTAGGCTGACCTCGCCAGTTATGGGCACCGTACAAGGTGTTGGCTTCACGAATGATCTTGTACCATTGGTCAGTGTTTGCCAGTTCAACAAACACTCGATGTAGGTGCACGGCTGAGGGCGTTAATTTAAGCGAGTCAAGTGACTCAGGCATACTCAACGTAGAGGCCTCAATGTTGACAGACATAATGTCCTTTCCAGTTTAAATCCACTCGGCATACTCCCGGGTACCAGCCAGGGTTTGATCTTGCGATCGTGGTCCTTGTCGCAACCTACAAGACTGATGTTCACATGCCACGGTAGAAACAGGCTCGAGTTAGCTACCCTGTTTCACCATTGAACTGCTCAATCTCCCCAACCGTGCATAGCTATTATAACAACAATATCAGTGCTGGTCAACAGTAATTGGGTTACAATGTGAGGCGTTGAAATTCCTTGGCAATTTGATCCAGTTCTTCCATCAAGAAGTGTTCATCTGGATCATATGATACTCCTTGCCAACGCTTGACCTTGATTGGCTCTTCGGGTTTCCAATCGTTGTACCAATATTCACCATTCCAGCCAGCATGGTATTCATGACCAGTTTGAGTTTGAACATTGTATTTTCCTTCGCGTACAGGTTTGACTTTTGAAGGAAACCAGTCAGTGAGTGTGTACTTGATGTCATCCATGTCGCGATAGCGTTCGTAGCCCGAGCCTGTGTTGGAGCCAGCAATGTAAAATGCATGATCCGAGCCTTTACCATTGGTATCACCACCGTAGTTGTCCAGCTCTTGGTCGTCGTATTCCACACCAATCACAATTTCGTTTGAGTCAAAATCAGCAAGGTTCAACAATAGTTTTTCAGGGTCAAACGGTTCTGTAAGATCAATGTCGGCTTCGAAAAAGGTACCCTTGTCGGATGTATGGCCAAAATACACAACCGTGCCAGGCGGTTGACTGTCAACCCAAACTTCCTCAAATGTGCTGAGTTGCACATCACATCCATCTAGGCCAGACAGATCTCGTTCGTAGACTACTGTGCCATTTTCGTCCAAGACTTGCATGGTACCAGAATTACGATCAACACCGTTGATATGCCCGATGTTGTCGCAGTCATAGTACGATCCTGGCTCAAATGGTCGCATGTCTTCGGGCACATCATCAAACTCGTCACCACCCCAGGCATAGTCTGGTACACTGAGTCTGTGTTTTCTAAAGTAGTCGTAGATTTCACGTGACACAGTGCCCATCACATACTCGCCACCATAGCCCCACAATTGAATTTTGTAGGTGCGTGGAGTGAATTTCAAATGTGCAATGAGCTTTTCATGTTCATCAGTTGTGGCCATTATCTTTTTCCTTTACAAGTTTGCATACCAATTGAAACTGTTCGTAGGCATCACGAACAGCAGGGTGACTCATGAGTTGATCTGCTTCAATCTGCATGGCCTGCACTCCAGCTTCCACAATGTCACGAGTACTGCTACCTTCTAGGGTACAAAGTTCGGTGCCAAACTCCTTGGCCAGTTTACGCCATGCCTTACGTTGTCCTTCTGTAAGAGGAGTGTGCTGTGGTTTTAATTCGCTGGCTTTTATCATAGCCGTACACATAGCATCCTCGGCCACTCGTCCTGCGGCAATCATGGGAGCCATGGCTGGATCAATGTAGAACCTGCGACTGGTACCGCCTGGGTACACCATCACAAGATGGTTGCCCTTGTGAAAACTGTCCATGAGATCGTTGTCGTACTCGGCCACAGGTTTGTACCTGCAACCTTCTTTGACATAGTAGATCTTTTTCATTGGTAGTCTTTGTCCAATTTGGTGTTGGTGAGTCCGGCCAGCATTTGAAATTGATCCCAGGCTTCTTTTACAGCGGGACGCGATGTTAGTTCTGAATCGGGCAACACAGTTTCCAGCCATATTTCGCGACGACGCGGTGGGTTAAGTCCAAACTTGCGAGGCTGATGTAATTTGCCTGACTCCCAGAGTTCAATGCTGATTTCACGAAACTTGGCTTCATCTGTATAGCCGGTCCATTCGTTTGCGCCCCAGGCATTGCCTAGATTCCATCCACCACCATACCCAGTCCAGATATCGGTCCATTGTTCGTCAATACGTGGATCAAAATCAGTGCGAGTAATCAGCACTAATACGTCATTGATGTCTACTTTACCATCAACAATATCACGCACACAACGGCTATAACTTAGTCCAATTTTCATTGTTATTCTTTAAAGTATTTGATAATAGCGTCCAAGTGATGTATCAAGATTTCGTTTCCACTTACATCTTCAGGATGCAACCAGTATCCGTCAGGATTGGCATCTGTGCGAGGATTTTTCCTCCACGCCTTGAGTTCTGTCTTGAGATAGCTTCTTTGTTCTATCAGTGTGAGCACAGTGATGCGATCGGCTGCGTCACCGTCTAGTGTGATAGGTCCAATTCTTTTGCTCATAATTTTTCTCCAGGTTCAAATCCACGGAATCGTTTGTGACGGGGGAATCTCAGTGAGTATGTTCCGTCTTGGTTTTGCGTAACTGCGTCAGCTTCGACTTCACCAATGACACCAAGTAACTGATCCCGTGCGGCCCAAAACTCATCGCGATCGCTATCGCTATAACCAGTACCAACATTAACCCGAATATTTCGTTCATTGTCAACTCCTTCGTAAATTATAGCACCCAACCGGCCTGCATTGCGACCGGTACCTTCTTCAAAACCCACAATGGTCAAGTCCACAGTGATTGTGGGTTTCCATTTCATCCATGAATCGCTACGCTTGCAGAGATAAGGTGCATCCAGATTCTTGATCATGATGCCTTCGTAGCCTTGTTCAACACTCGCTTCAGCAAAGCGGCGCATGATGTCATGTCCTTCTGCTGTGTTCAAGTCCACATCCATGCCTGGCATGATTCGCAGGTTGGCAGTCTCTTCTAGGGCTGATTTGGCACTGTCAAGCCACTCCAGGCGTTTGTGCTGTTGCACATTCCAATGACCTTCTTTGAGTGCATCCAGGGGCAACACATCAAAAATGTGATACATCATGTTGTCAGTTTCAGCATCGCTTTTGCGGTGCGCCTGCTTCATGAGCTTTTGAAAAGTCTCGCCCACAATCTCACCGTCCAGTACAAACTGGCCACCGGTGCCGCGACCGTATTGAAACGCCTTACGGTTGGCTTCGATAGCTTCAGCAATCTGCGGAAAGTTTTCAAACACCTTGCCGTTGCGGCTGTACAGTGTGCAAACATCACCTTGTACCACAGCTACCACACGAACACCATCCAGTTTGACTTCCAGACGCTTGATGCCTTTCATCTTTTTGGGCTGATCAGTACTGTCCTGCGCCAACTGCACACTGAACACTGGGATTCGCCACTCTGTATTGCCCACAACTTTGTTGATGGTCTTTTCTGACACACCGCAACGTAGATCTTTGATGATCACTCTGCGAGCCAAGTTGTTCCACTCGTCTGAGTCAAACTGTTCGGCTACTTCTTGAATACGGTCACGGGCACGATGTCCTGTGATACTACGGGTGCGTAGATTTTCCAACAGAGCCCAGAACACAGGCCAAGGATTGGCACGGCCAGTCAGACCTGACGTTTCTGGCACTTGCCTGACGTTGAATGTGTAGAAAGGATTGTAGGCCTGATAGCAGTTGAACAAGAAAATCTGTGCGTCACTACTGCCCAGTTTTGCAGCCATCAAGGCTTTTTCAATTGTTTTTTCTTTGTGAATTCTACTGTCGCTGGATTCAAGATCGCGGATCCATCCTGCGGCCATTACACCCTCAAATCGGTTGTTGTCAAAATCAATTTCATTAATCATATTTACGCTTTCACCACGAACTATTATAGAACACTTTCAAGCCCAAGAACAACTCAGCACGAGCATACTTGACGAACTCCAGATCACTTTCACGATAGTGTTCATCAGCATTGTTGCCAAAAAAGAATCCTGAAGTATTGGGCAAGGTGCCGGCAATAACGTCTAGCTCAAGGATTTCCAAGTCCTTGTATGTTAGCTCAAGTTCGTCACCATTGAAGTCACCTGAGTTGCCTTGGTTTTCCCATAACTGTTGCATCCAACCATGTAGGTTAGGATGCTTACGCCAATAAGCAATTTCACGCGGCTTATTTACAGTAGAGGTAAGTTCTTTTAAATCATTATCAAAATTGGCGTTGTCGTAGTATTCTTTTTGTTGGCCTGCTTTGGTGGCCACGTAGGCGTACATATCCAGTCCCATTACACTGCCTCCAACATGTTGGCCGGAACCTTGAACAACATTTGGCCAGTGTCAACTGTCACAAACTTGATGGCAATTTTACGAACGGTGCCACGATAAGTCACGCCGTTGCGGTTGCTGGTGAACTTCACAGTGTCTCCCAGCATGAGACTGCGTTTGGTTTTTTGTGTAAGCTGAGTGCGAGCATATTTCACAGCGTCGATGATGCTGGTGAGCTCGGTGTTGGTGAAGTTACCAAACATGATTGCAGAATTAACGTCTTTGATGCTAGTCATTTCAACTCCTGTTTTGCTTTGCTATGTGTATATTATAGCAGTTTGGAAAATTTTGGTCAACCATAATCCCGGGCTTAGATCTTATGCTTTGAGCTGTCCTGGTTGAGGGCCGGGTAAGGAAATTCCTTGAATGTAATACTTGTGTATTACATTGACCAATACGTTTCTGAAGCCGGGTTGCAACTCCAGGGGGTATCTGCATCGATTGTCACAGGCTTGCCCGACATCAAATTGCGAACAGTGATCTTAGGAGCCTGGTAAGTGTCACGAGCAACAATGTTCAGTTGGCCTTCGTTCCAGCCTGCTTTGTTGCAAAGACGAGTACGAGTTGCTTTGGCGGCACCAAAAGTTTTGTATGCACGAGTTTTGTTGGGACCGTCTGTGACAATAAGACCGGTACCTTTGGATACGATTACATAAGACATCTTGGACTCCTTTTTAATTACTATACAAGTATTATAGCAAATTGGGAATTTTTGGTCAACCGTTTTGTGTGTTGTTTTTTTACAACACCTGCCCGTTGCGATCAAACACAACCGGCTCATCAAATTCAGGAAAATCTAGTCCGTGCGGTGCCAAACATTGGGCTACTCTTAACAAGGTAATGCCTAAAATTTCAGCAATATCCTCGGGTTCAAAATCACCCATAACATAAAGATTACTGATATTCCAATCAACTGATTTTGTAGTATCTACATAATCGTCCGAATCAATATTGGGACCATCATCACATTCTAGAATTAATCTAGTATCATAATCAGCATATTCAATAACGGGCATTATCGACTCCTTTTTAATTACTATACAAGTATTATAACAAAATGGGAATTAAAAGTCAAACAAAATCGTAAGCATACTCGCCGTTGATAGGGCCGTTGATTTGCACTTTCCCCACGCCAAATTTACGGCCCAATGTATGGAAAATACTGCGAGCAGTTTCTTCCGAACAAGCGGCAAATAACGTGCCAGTATCACCAAAAAATCCTGCGTGTTCGTTGTCGTTTAACAACGGACGCACCAAATAACTAACGTTGCTTTCAAATTCTTGCTGGGTCATTTGGAACACCTTTTTAATTACTATACAAGTATTATAGCAAAATGGGAATTTTTGGTCAACCAAAAAAAAGTAGTACTTGAGTACTACTTTTTGATTAACTGTGTACTGTAAACGATTGTGTTACCACACTTCCTGTGGCCGGATATGTGACCTGCACCTGATAGGTGCCCACTAGTGGTGCGGCAAGTCCAGTCACTGTGGCCTGCCCCGAGGCGTTCAATGTGCCAGATCCTGTGCCAAATGCACCAGAATAAGAGTATGTTGCCAATGCTGTACCAGTGATAGTCAATGTTGCTGTACTGCCGCTGGCAATGTCGTTGGGTGTGCTGAACCATCCAGTTTGATTCACTGTGATAGATTCGGTTGTGATAGATGCCACTGCATTTACCAAAATACTAGCTGGTGTACTGCCAACTGTGACTGTGATGGTTATCAATCCAGCTGTGGGAATCATCCAGCCAGGTACTGAATAATAGACTCCACCTTCTAACGCCGCATCATCTGCTACTGCAACAGACATGGTACCCGACACTGCTGAAGATGATATCACGGCTGTCATAGCAGTGTCTGCTGGCAAGATTCTAACCTGCAACAAAAAGTCCTGTGCCAACAACACAGTGTTGTTTTCAGCACCGTCGATGCCCAACACATTGACCTGTTGCGGCGGCAAAGGTGTTGCAGGATCAACTGCTTGTGCCACTGAGTAGTCTGCAGACAATGCACTAGCAGGAGTTTGAAATTCAGGTGCGGGCAGTACTGGTGCTGGTGGCTGTGTTAGTGTTTGATCAGTTAGTACAGTAGCAGTCGATCCTACGTTAACGGGACCAGGCCATGTAGAGGGCGCTTGATTATTGGCGCTTAACCCTGCTGTGTTCAAGGCAGCATTGTTTCTACCTTCACGCATTGCGCCTACAACAGCTTGTCCGCTGATGACTGTGGTATCGGCTACTGTGTTCAAAAATTCAGCAGGGCCTCCTGGAGAATTGCGTTGCCCGTATTGCGGCAAGCTGCCCACAAAACTCAGCACATTTGTCTGATTGTCTGACGCCGCGCCATCGTTGTAGTTTATGCCAGCACGAGCTTGATTCTCACCTTCAGTTTCAATCTGTTGGCAGATTGAGTCAAAGGCTGTATTCAGTGTTGTGGTCTCAACAGGATATGTCGAAATCAAGCCAGTGACTATGGTTGTGGCAGCTGGGATTAGTCCTGTGGTAAACGCATCATTGCCATTGGCATATACGCCGGCTGCCGGCCCACTGGGAATGGTTACGGGTCCTGCAAATACACCGTAGTCTCCTTGTACCGTATCAAGCATGTTGCTGTAGATACTGGTCAAGCTGGTCAGTGTCATGGAGTTTAATGTCGACGTGACTTGGTTCATCAAGCCAGTTACGTTGGCTCCGGCAGCGGTACCCAGTAGGTCGTTGATGGTAAAGGTGCCAAACTCGCCTGTGCCTGTAGCAAAAGAAGTTTGATAGTAGGAAGTTGTAGCACTAGGTATCGGCTGAGTTAGGTCCTGAACCAGGAGCAAGCCTTTGAGTGTTTCGATATCGGCGGCTGCTTGTGCTAGTTCTGGCAAGCTAGAAGTTTCAATACCTTTTATCTGTGCCAATGATGCTACTACTGCTCGCGTAGACACTGCTTGGGCTGGAGGAATAATTTTGGCCAACTGATCGCACCCAGTGGGATTTTGTGTGATAATAGCAGGATTGACAGTGGCATCGGCATCATATATCAGTGCAGAGCCATTGAGTGTGGGCGTGAGCAAAGAAGGATAGCTGTTGGGAAACACACGCACAGGATCCAACAACTGGCTCATGTTTACTGTAGGATTGGTAGAATCAAACCCGAGGGTGGTAATATCTAGTATATCCAAAACATTTTGAAGGCCTTCTCCTGTGACTTGACTCATGCCTTGGTAGGCTTTCTTTTGTAGTGAGTCAAATTGAGTCTGTGTCAAGGTCGTGTTGCCCGATGGGGTAGACAATTGATCAATTTCTTCCGGTGTAAGACCTGCTGCCAGCAAAGCTGTTTCTACAGAAGGAATAGTACCTTGTGCAATTCCAGCTTGCCTGGACAGTTGTTGTAACAGTCCAGTGGGGGTAAGAACCAGTTCTAAATTTGCAAGATTGTATGCATTGCCTAGGTTTACAAGATCAACCGACAATGCCGGCAATGCAAGGCTTACTCCGCTCATGTCACAGGTAATGAGATTGTTCATGTTGGTGAATGTGGGACCAAGATAGGTAGTAGCATTCACTGCACAATAGATCAACTCAGTGGTCTGTTGTTGATAGCCCGCGGCAGACGAAAATACTCCAGCAAACTGACTCAAATTACCATCGCCTAGGTATCTATCAGCAGTGTCTATGATCAAGTTGCCAAAACCGCCTGTGATTGTTGCAGGAATAATTGGCTCGGTTTGCACTGACACCACAGTGTTAGCATATGCAGTGGGAATACTAGCACTCAGAGCCGGACATGTGTTGGCACTGAGTGTTTGCAAAGTGGTCACAATACTGTTGCTAACCCCCCAGGTATTGGCCAGGCTCACTGTGTCAATTAAATTTTCAACAAAGGTCAAGGAAGAATATGATGCTACTGCACTGGTCAGAGACACTGGTTTAGCAATACCAACGTTGGCCAACATGCCTGCACCTGCTATCAGTTGCAACGGTGTATAACTCATCAACGGCCACCTACAAACACATCAGGTGATCCGCCAACCCTAGCATGGCCGCAGGTGTCAGCATTGGTAGTTACAACCACTGGTTTATTACCAGCCCTAACTGAAGCAACACCGCCAGCTGTTTTTTGACTCCCGTCATTATGCACAGTTTTTGATCCTTTTTTGCCGTAAGGAGGATGAGCAGTCACAGCCTGGCTCGGAATCATAATTGGCAGATTGTTTACACGTACTGAATCAACTCCGCCTTGGGCCACACCGTCACCGGCATTCTTGTCACCTCGTCGCTGTGCTGCTGGCATATTATCCTAGTATAAGTTTCTTTTCTGGTACTTTGATACCAGTTGTTGCTTCCAAGTATTTCATTTTGACTGAGTCATCAGTCTTGGATACCAAAGAAACGCTGTTAGTATTTAACCTAATTTCTTCCTTGGGATCTGCTGTGAACAAACTGGGCACAAGTCCCATGCCCTGTGGCCCAGGGGCAATGCTGACTGGTTCTTCAAGAACAATCCAATCGCTGCCTGAATGTTTTACTTTGGCAACCATTTCTTCGCCTGAGTTCATTTTGAATGTGTATACTTGATTGTGTTCTAGTGCAATTTGTGCCATTAGATGCTTTCTGTTAATTTAGCTTTGAGTTCTGTAAATCCACCCACAAGTTCTCCGTTGAGAATAATCTGTGGTACTGTTCTAGCGGTGGGGATTGCTTCTAGCAATTCTTCTTTAGTATAACCATCTCCAATTTTGCGTTCTTCAAATGGTATACCTTTTTGTGTTAATAGTGCCTTTGCTTGATCGCAATAGGGACAATGATACTTACTCCATACAATAGCTTTCATTTTGTTTTCCTTGTTTGTTAATTATTGAAACGGTACCCTTGGGATAATAATAATATTTGGTGGCGCAGGGTTCTTATGGTCGTGTGGCTTATGTGGCTTGTGCGGTGTGCCATGAGGTTTGTTGTGTGCCCGCATATCAGCCGATCCCAATGCTTGGTCATAGTTGACTGGACCTCTAAAACAACCAACAGCATATGGAAATTCGTTGTTCAAGTGATAGTGATAGATATTCTGAAGTTTACCATCCCACATTACTGGATGAGTGTGCCCATGACATTCATCCAGTTGGGCATTGGTAACCATTTTGCCATCATCGCCTCTAGGACCATAGATACCAAAGCCATCTAGAGCATAACCAAACAAAGGTGAATGACCTTCTGTTCCTTGATTGGGGAAACACTTCCAGCTATAACCATGCAAGTGATATTGTTGAGCATAAGGATGCCCCCAGCATTGGTCGACTGGTAGTACTGAAGCTGGTGGATACCATGCTGTGTTACTGGCGTTTGCAATCTCAGCATGCCACACCGTGCCTGTGAGTGTGACACCAATTGGCAATGCGGCTATGGGATTTGGCTTAGCACTTGGCTTGGGATTTTTAGGTATTTGAATATTTAAAACATAAGGACTAACGCCAATAGCCGCGGCACTTGAATAGTCTGAACCAGGAATGCCTGTTCTAAAATCATGTCCACCGGGTGCAACACTATAATACTTGTAAGCAGGGGTGCCAGGTTGTACTGGAAAGTCGCCCATTGGGGTATTTGGTAATCCATTACCTACAAAATAACGATACTTGGCATCTTCGGTTATAGTAAACACACTGCCTTCTTTTGCATAATCTTTAGCATACTTAGTACCACTCACATATGGCATCTTTGAGATAACAACAGTGTTGTTTGAAGTATTCATCCAAGGCTGTGTGCTTAGTTTAAATCTTGTGTTTGCAGGAACTACCGCAAGAAAATCTGCAGCCATGTATAGTCCATTGCGTTGAGCTTGGTATGGGCTTATGGTTCCAGCACTTAACAATGTTGTTGGTGCGTCTTGGGCCGCAACCATATGACTGCATAGAGCCAATGATAATGCTAATAAGATTTTTTTCATTTTATTTCCCTTCTTTTGATTTATCGTAGGTCTTGGCAAAGATGTCTGTTTTGACAACACCATAGTCGCCAGAACCATGCTTGACAATGTAATCATTGCCTTTGGTATATTCTAAATTGCCCCAGCTGGCTTTTACAACACCGTCATGATCAGCCAGCTTTGCGGTCTTCATGATCTTCTTGGGTGTAGCTGTGCCATTGCCATTGTCGTCATAGTAGGCCGAGAACTTGATGGGACTAACAGGATATCGCTCGCCCTTGGGCCCGGTAATAATCTTGTGTCCCACTGTGTAAGCCACAGGTCCCTCCAGTGTATCTACTGTGCCATTGTCTGTGGCAGTTTCGTAACTGATAGGTGTTGGGTGTTTGTAGGTAGCAAAGCTGCCTTGGTCAAACCATTCATCATTCACTTGCATAAAAATCTCCTTGTTCCTTGACGTATTTTCTCACGCCTAATTGATTGTTGGTAAACAACAATTCAAAGTCCTTGTAGAACAATCCCTGAAACGAATCAATTGCTGTCTTTGGACTAGGTGGCATCATTCCATCTGTTAACGGAAAGTAGTCATCGAATATCATGATGCCTCCGTCTTTGAGCAACTTCCAACTCATTACTGCGTCGGTTATAACTTCATAATTATGATGGGCACCATCAATGTATATAAAGTCAAATTGCCTGCGTTGAGAAATAAGTCTAGCCAGTGCCACATAACTATAGTCAGTCATTATCTTGTAGCTCTGCATGTTTGAGACGGCTTTAGAAATATTTTGTTCAAACAACGCCTTGGTTGGCAAACTGTTGAATGGATCTATACAACACAGTTGTCCTGTTGGGCTCAACATGTTCTGCATGATCCAGCAAGCTGATCGACCTTCGTGATTGCCAATTTCTATAGCATGCTCAATCGGACCAAGTATGTTTTTGCACAACTCTAAGTTGGGAATCAGATAGGTAAAATGATCATCGTTGAATTCAAATGTCATAGATTTGGCAATTCGTCGTAGTCTAGTGTATCGCTCATGACCCCGATCACATAGTTGGTACTTTCGTTTTCTTGCAAAGCTGTCTGCTTCTTGCTGGTATCCACATGTTTGTTGAACCACGGGATAGGCGTTGAACGCGGTGCTGGCTCCATGTACTTGATACCAATTTCGTTTAGTGCGTTCTTGGCAGTGAAGTCCACAAAGTCTCTCAAGATGTTGGTGTTGAGTCCAATTACTGGACCATGTTTGAACAGATAGTTGGCCCAGTCTTTTTCTTCACGAATAACATCTAGGTACATCTGATACACTTCGGCTTCACAGCGAGTTTTGGCCGCAGCAAAACGCGGATCTTCTTTGACCACTTGATTGATCATCCAACCAGTCCATTCCTTGTGCATGATTTCATCTTGTAGAATCAAACCAATAATATTGCCGTTGCCAATAAAGATACGGTTCTCTACCATGGCCAAGCTGGTGGCAAAACTTACCATGAAGCGGAATGCTTCTAATGCGTAACTGGCATTGAGTGCAAGCCAGATGGCATCAATGTGTTCCGTTTCTGTAACTACGCTGCCTGTTTCTTTGCGGCAATTGATCACATGTAACTTGTCATAGTAGTTGCCCACACTGGATGCCATGTCCACAATCTCTTGTGTGTCGTGAATTGTGTTGAACACATCCTTGGGCACGTTATAGATGTTGCGAATGATGTGACTGTAGCTGCGACTATGAATGTTGGTTTCAAAGAAGCTCCAGTTGTACATGACCGCTTCTAGCTCAGGGATTGAACACACTGGTGTAAAAATCTGACTGGGACCACGACCTTGCAAACTGTCCAGTGCTGTTTGACGCAACAGGTTTGATGTAAAGATGTGTTTCACAGTGTCGCTGGCATCCTTGAAGTCTTGGCTGTCCTTGGTCAAACTGACTTCTTCAGGCACCCAAAAGAATCCACGAGCCTCTTGTTCAAACTTGGCCAGCTTGTTGTACTTGACTTCTTCGAAACGTTGGATTGTAACTGGACCTGCTGGGTCCAAGAACATCTTGCGGCTTAGATAGTCTGTTTTTGTTTTTAAATTGTATTGTTGTTTGCTCATTTATAATTTCCTGTTATTCATTTTCTTTCCTCAATTGAATAAAACCAATCATCTCCTGCACTCCACTTGCGTGTGCCATCCACTGTGAATATGGTCTGTGCGGCTTTGAAGTCTGGAAACTTAACATTACCAGAGATCAAACTTTGATCGTACCACAAGCATCGGTTGTTGGGCTGACAAGCAAACTGTCCGTTCTCTAAACGTATAAAGTTAAAGCTCTTGTGTTCTTCCGCGACCTCAGTAAAACCAGTGTCCACATCCATGCCGTCAGCACAAAAGTCCACAGTGAACAAATAGGTCCCGTGATGCCATTCCCGATCTTTGCCCAGAAACTTAACACCAAGATTACGAAGACCTATTTTTTCAATGATGGTAAAGCGATAACCCATGCAGTCCCAAAGCTGTAAGGTATCTACGGGCAAATTGCCCGAGTAGTCTTCCTGCCACACATAAGCATGAATAGGTAGTTTGTCATAGAGTGCACCGTAATTGGGCAACAAGCTCTCGATGCGAAACACCTGTCCTCTTAGTGCTTTGAGACTGACCCATATGGCAGGTTCTAATTCGCCGTGACCCTTTTCAAAGTTATAGAGAAATTCTCGTTTGATCCAACACTTGATGGGTGGTAACGATCCTACGATATAGCTCATTTGTAGTTCCCTGATGCAAGTACTATCTTGCAAATATGTTCTAGTCTTTCAATATGCTCGTAAGCACGCCACGGGCTGGTGTCTATGGCCACAACGCCGTGTCCCTTGATACCTACTATGTCATAAGCAATCGTGCCGTTGTTGTCTAATTGTAACATCTTATGACACTGGTCTGCAAGTTCTTGACTGATAGGAGGCACATCTCCCACGTTGGGTGCTACCCGTGTATAACGATTAAGTTCAGGAAATGCATTGCTAATTGTGCTAAGATCAATTCCGGCATGCATAGCAGCAATACAATAGGTAGGATGCACATGAACTACTACCCGAACATCATCTTTGTGTTGGCCCATTTCTCGTTGCAATCCAAAATGCAATGGGATCTCACCGCTGGGCTTTAGGTTTGCACTGATATCTGAATAAGGCAAATCTCTCCAACTGTAGTTGAAGGCAGCTGACCCATAGCCGCTGTAAATGGTTTTGTCAATACTGATCTTTTTGAACTGATCCGGTTGCAGTGTTTGTTTGCGTACACCACTGGGTGTGATGTAAAAGTGATCACGGTCGTGATGACGAATACTCACATTACCGTCACGGCTGGTGATCCAGTTTCGTTTGTATGCGTCCACCATAATGTCACAGATTGTTTCTAGCATTATTTTTTACCAATGTCTTATAACACCTGCTATAATAAACAGGTTGGTTAGTATATAGCATAACACAATTGCTGTGCGTATATAAGCAATAAGATCTGAATCAGAGTCTGTATCGCCTGCTTTGTCACCTATTGCTTTTGCCCAGAGTCGCCATATTTTATTTTTTGGTAAAAACATAAATGCCTTCCCATTTTTCTCTACCTTGTTTTTTATCGTTGCCTGCTCCGGGTCTAGTGTTCAACATCATTTTTATTGTGGTTTGATACTGAAAGCCCATTTGTTCTGCTGTACTGATCCATCTGTCAACCACTTGATATTTTTGAGTGTTTGTAATCTTATAATCAGCAATATTTGTGGCAAATACACCATCACTGTTTAATCCTTGATGTATACGTTGCATAGTAGGCACCACATATAATTCAAACCATTCATCCACTGTTGAACATCTGACCATACATTGAGTAGGCTCGTCACAGTATTTTTCTAGATTAAAATACGGAGGGCTACTGAACGCAAGATCAATGTCGTTGGGCTGGAAGTTCTCACTTACATCACAATGCAATGTGCTGGTGCGGCCATATGCTTCCAATATCAAACTAGATAGGTACTGCAAGTTTTCAAAGGTTTCTGTGTTGGGGTCTATGCCAACGTAGTTGTAATTCATTCGACTGCTACTGATGCCAAGTAATCGTCCGCCATAGCCAGCAGAGTAATCATATATTGACCCCCACATTATGGGACACAAATGTTCCACAATGCTTCTGGCATTTTGTGATTTAAAATTTTGAATGTTTTCGCCGGTGACCAGTTCTAATGCTCTACGTAATGCTGTAGGGTATACTAATTTGTCACCCTTTCTAAATTCAAAACAGATACGTATGGCTCTTTTTAATTTGGCATCATTTAAAAATCTATCTCTTAAACTATTGCTGCCTCGACCTTTGGGCTCTGCAGTCATCATGTTTGGAAACAAAAATCTATTGATAGTCTGGCCGCGATTGTTGCCTAACCCCAATGCGTCTTTGCTTATTACATTGACTTTTTTATCTCGAAAAAGTCTTAATTCTTTTATTAAGCCCGGTTCTGTAAAATAATCAATAGGCACAAGATTTACAGACCTATATAGATCTTTGATTTTTTCAATTGTGCCTTCAGGATCAATTTGATAAACATCTTTAGTGTACGAATCAAATTGATCGTACAGATGTTCGTAGCCAGTGAAACAATCGCCATGAATATTAGCAGGCTGGATGTTCCACTGTTGGTATAAACGATCTATCATATTTTTGTGAGCCAATATTCACGTTAAAGTTTACATGCTTCACAATCTTCTTCAAGATCAAAATCAATAATTTCAAGAGGAACCGCTTCGTCTACTTGTTTTGAGCCTTGCTTGTTGATCAAGCTGTAGTAGAATGTTTTTAGTCCCCAGTAATGAGCCTGCATCAAGTTCTTGGCAATCAAGGTTGTGGGCACCTTTCGACCTTCAAAGTGTGCAGGATTGTAGAAAGTGTTGGTGCTGATACTCTGATCCACATAAGCGGCCAGAACCGCAGCAGTTTTCAGATAGCCATCACAATCCTTTTGTGCCCACATCAGTTGATACTTGTTTTTCAACTTGTGATACTCAGGCACCACTTGTGTAAGACTACCTGCCTTGCTTTCTTTTACACTGATCAGGCTCATGGGCATTTCAATGCCGTTGGTTGAGTTGATCACAACACTGCTGGATTCCACAGGAGCAATGGCCATAGTGGTAGCATTACGAACTCCGTGTCCGCGCATTTGAGCACGTAGGCCTTCCCAGTTCAGTTCAGGAGCAAAGTTGGCAAGTTCGTCCACACCCTTGGCACGAAGTTCCCAGGGGAACACACCTTTGCCATATCGAGTTTGATCTGAGCCCAAGCAACGACCACGTTCCTTGGCCAGTTCCACACTCATCTCTGTGAGGTAGTAGGCTTGATGCTCCATCCAAGACTTGACTTCTTGTAGTGCATCTTTCTCGCCGTACTGCAGGCCACGCTTGGCATGCCAGTAGGCCAGGTTTGTGATACCAATACCCAAGGGACGAATCTCATCATTGCTCAACTTACTTTGAATACTTAGGAAGTCTTGATAATCAAGGATATTGTTAAGACTGCGGTGAAGTATACGGCAAGCCCTACGCATATCTTCTGGATTGCGGAAAGCTCCCCAGTTAATACTACCCAACGTGCATAAAGCAATGCGACCATCAGGATCATCAAGACGCTTGAAAGAGCGAGTAGGTAATAGGATTTCACAGCAAAGGTTACTTTGATAAATGGTATGGTACTCTGGGTCAAACGGACCCTGATTCATGACATTGTCAATGAACACTAGATAGATACGTCCCGTATCTGTGCGTTCTTTCAAGATGCCACTCTTAAAAACTTCTTCAGCTGACATTGTTTTTGTACGAAGCCCAGGAGTGTTTTCGTACTTGACATATAGTTCTTCAAACAGTTGAGTATTTGAATAGAATGCTTGATATAAGTCAGGAACTTCGTTAGGATCAAAGAATGTTATTTGTTCTTTGTTTTTAAATCGTCTCCAGATTCCCTC
>Ga0181346_1000417_pt1 | contig 18342 bp, 13 predicted proteins | sample Su13VDMM15DN_FD_130100 | JGI IMG/M metagenome (GOLD analysis project Ga0181346, IMG submission 130100) | Freshwater viral communities from Lake Michigan, USA - Su13.VD.MM15.D.N | ecosystem: Environmental > Aquatic > Freshwater > Lake | place: USA: Michigan | collected 2013-07-15 | reverse complement strand
ATGCCTCAAGGAGCGCCGCCCGCCAGTTCGGCAGCTCCTATGGGTGGTCCACCGGTGCAGGCCGCTGAAGGTGGTCTCATGTCTCTCCCTGTTCCTGACACCATGTTTGATGAGCCTGAGGGCACATCTATGGCCCGTGGCGGTCTCGTGGCGTTTGCTGATGCAGGGGCTGTTGATATGGATGAAATCACGGTCACTGCCCCCGAGCGTGAAAGCTATTATGGGTTCTTTAAGGACCCTACAAAAATGCGGGCGCAGATTGATGCTCAGTACAAACCAGAACGTCAGTACGGCAAAGAGCTTACAGAAATGTTTAAGGGTGTTAGCAGCCCTGAAGAGCTTAAGCGCCGCAAAAAAGACGATATGTACATGGCGCTAGCGCAGATCGGCGCAACAATGGCTACCACTCCCGGCGGCTTCTTACAGGCTGCTAGTGCGGGTATCAACAGCGCCCTTCCGGGTTTTGCACAAGCGGCTAAAGAACGTCGTGCTGACCAACGTGACGCGGTTAAAGCTCTGGCTGCGCAAGAAGGGCTTAGCAACAAAGAAGCTTTTGAAATGGCTAGGTTGGTGCAAGAGGGCACTAACAAGTACGGTGAGTTTGACCTTAAGCGTCTTGACCGCAAGCAAGCAAGAGACCTTGCTGAGCTTCAGGAAAAAGGTGCAAACACTAGGCAAGGTATTTCGGCTAGTACTAGTAGGTACGGGTCTGATACCGCAGCTGCTGCTACTGTGAAAGCAGCAGGGATTGGGTTTGAAGAAGAAAAGCTTAAACAAGCGGGTCTTGTTCGTAAGCTTGTATATGACCAGATTGGCCCCGGTGGGGCACTGGCTATCCCGTATTCAGAGGCCGTGCGGGCTGGTACGGGAAAAGAGTTTATTGCTGCACGGGTTGCCGAACTTCTTGGCGGTCCAACTAACAAGTATGAGGGTTTTTCAGCTAAACCCGGTTAAAATTAAAGTATAAAGAGGTTTAAATGCCTAAGTTTAATGTTACCGGGCCTGATGGTAAAACTTATTCTGTAAATACTCCTGAGGGAGCATCACAAGATGAAGCTATTGCTTACGTAGCGGACACCTACTATGGAGGTGGGGCTGCTAAGACTGCTGTGTTGCCTGATACTAAAGTTGCCCCCACTGCGCCTGTTGCTCAGCCTATGTCAAAAGAAGAAGGGTTTTTATCAGCCATTGGGCGTGCAGCCGCACGGGGTGTACCTAATCTGCGGCAAGGCGCAGCGAAACTTATAGAAGACTACCCAGAAATTGTAGGGGCAGCTACTTCCGCGCTTCCGTTGGGTAGTCCTATTGTTGGGCGGGTGACTCCAGACTTCGGAAAGCTTCTTGGAAAAGTTGTGGCTGAGTCGGATACCTATAAGGGCCTTACTGGAGATATGGTAGCCGCCGAGCGTTCAGCGGCTGAAAAGCAACTAGCTGAGATCGGCCCTCGCAAGTACAGCGGCGTGTTTGAAGAAAAAGGTATCGGGCGTAAAATTGGCTCTCTAGCAGAAACAGTTGCGGAGAGCGCACTTCCTGTAGGGGCGGGTGTAGCCGCTGGTCTTGTTACACGTAATCCCGTAATTGCTGGTACCGTAATGGGCGCAGGGAACGTCCCAACGACATACGGTGGCATCCGTGAGCGTCAACAGGTCGAAGGTATTGACGACGTACAACGCGCAGTCATCGGCACTGTAGTAGCATCCGCGTTAGATGTATTAACCGGTATCGGTGGAAAAGTGCTTAGTGGGACAGCAGCGATTGCTGCACGTGAACTGCTTGAAGCTGGATTAAAGCAAGCGGCAATTCGTATCGCCAAAGCTGGGGGCGAAGAGGCCGCCACCGAGATGCTCCAAAGCGTAGTTGAACAGGTAGCCGGAGGTGCCAATCCCGCTACGAAAAAAGCTATGCTAGAAACACTTGAGTCCGGTCTGGCTGGCGGATTGGGTGGTACTGTATTTACAGGAGCTACCGAAGTTGTTGCCGCGCCGTTTCGCCCAAACACCCGTACACGATTACGTGCTGACCGCGAGTTAGCGCGGCAGGCTCGCGCCGCAGGCATCGACCTCGATGACAAGTCGATTGGTGCTACCTACAACGCGCTTGTGGCTAAGCTTGTATCCGAAGGGATGCGTGAGGATCAGGCACTTATCCAAGCTAGCCGTGAGCTACCTCGTCTTATTGGTGTCGCTCCTGAAAATCTTGGCGAGGTTCCCGGTGGTGCCGCTACAACACCTGCGCCCACAGCCCGTGCGCCCACAGCCCGTGCGCCTACAGCCCGTGCGGTTAACGTCAATCAACCAACCCCTCTTCCCGAGGATGTACGCACACCACTTCAAGAGGTTACTCCCGAGGCGCTAGACGCTGCTCTACCTATCATCGACAACGAGTTTGAAAGCTCCGCGTTAGACTTTGAAGACGAGTATGGGGTCACAGAGCTTACGCCTGAAGTCCGTCAGGCCGCTGCTGAGATGATCGTCGCAGAGCCTAACCTTGCGCCATACGATGCGCTGCATAGTGTGCTTCAGACTGTTCAGCAGGCTGCGCCTACCACTACGGCTGTACCCACTGCGACCCCAGTTACGCCTATTCTCGATATGTCAGCTCCCCTTAAAGAGCGCACTGCGATTGCGGAGCAGCTTGTGGCAGACGTAGCAGTTAACGATGAAATCCTTAAGGGGCTTGGGATTACTGAAAAACAGCAAAAGATGGCTAAGAACCAGTTTGCTAGGGGTGCGCACCCTGATGCTGTTGCTGCTCTTACAGCAGTCCTTAGCAAAGCTCAGCTTGCTACCCTTAATGTTGCGCCGCAGCCTACTGTGGACGCCGCTGCGTTAGATACGGGTATTGTTGACCCCCCTGCTCCCAAGGAGAAGTTTACGGTTGAGGGCTATACACCCGCACCCGCACCTGTTGGCGCACCTGCACCACAAGTGTCGTCTAAACCGCAGTTCACGATTGACCCTGACCCTGCCGCCGCTGCGCCTCAAGCACAAGAAGAAGTCATCTCTGAGTTTGCGCCTACCGAAGAAGCCGCACCTATCGAGGAAGAAGATCAATTTCTGGATGATGACGAGCATCCGCTTATGGTTGCCCACGAAACAAAATTTGATGCGTTCATTGCAGGTACAGAGAATGCAGATGGTGACCTCGTAGGTGGTGTCGATAACACTGAAAACACTACGCAGGTTCGCGATCTAGCCAAACGTCTTGTTACACAAGGGGTGCTAGATGAGGACGACTACATCGCCCTTGACGAAGCAATTAAAGACGCTGAGCGAGGAGAAAAATTTGACACGGCACAAGAAAAACTTGCCGAGCTTGTAGAAGCTCAACGCGATAATCAACGCTATGAAGTCGAGGATAATATTCGCGAGGAGCGGGAAGCCGCCGCCGAAGCTACCCAGCAGACCGCCACCGCTGAACCTGCGCCTCAGGAGCAGGAAGAACAAACCAACCTACCCGCTGTTGTCCAAGAAAAGCCAAAGTCGTCGCGTAAGCTTGAAGCACGCATCACGGGCTTGGACTTTTTGTTTGACGATTTGGTAAAGCAGTTTGACGATATTGCTACAAATGATGAAGCAGAAACGTTCATTAAAAGTCTGATTAAAGAGAAGATTATCGACGAAGGTGAAGCAGCTGAAATTAATGAAACGCTGCTAGATAGAAGCCCAGAGGCTCTTAACGAGGTTAAGCGGGGTCTGCAGAGCCTTCTTGGTACAACCTATAACGACCGCCTGCGCAAAATTGAACGTGAAGAACTGCAAGGGCAGCGCTACCGCCGCGAAGGCACTGGAAAAGGTGTCTCTAAGAAAGCCGTTCAGGATTACGTCAATGGCCTGATTGCGAACTGGAAGGCAAACCTCAACGTCAACGTCATCAACTCGATTGATGACCTTCCTGCTAATTTAAAAGAAGCTGTCATTAGCGACGGTGCTGAAGGGGCGCAGGGCTTTGTCACTGCCGAGGGTGATATCTACATCCTTGCATCAAACCTCAACGAGGTCAGCGATGCTGCGTCTACCATCTACCATGAGGGTCTAGGGCACCTTGGCCTACGTGCGCTCTTCAACGAGCGCCTCGATAAGGTCCTGCAGCAAATCTACGACGGCAATAAGAAGCTGCGGGATGAGGCCGACACTTGGTTTAATGAGAACGCTAACGCATACCCCGAGGACTCGAACCCCCGGCTGCGTGCGCTAGAAGAGGTTCTGGCTATCCAGTCAGAGGAAGGCCGCGTAGACGCCAGCATCTGGGCAAAGCTCACTGCAGTCATCAAGGACATGGGTCGCCGCCTAGGCATCAAGTCCAACTTCTCGGATAGCGAAGTGCGAGCCATTCTGGCTATGGCACACGACCAGATCATTAACGGCCCCCGTGAAAGCGCTGTCGTTAAGGGCCTGCGCTACATGATCAATGCGTGGCACGGAGGGCCATACGATTTCGATAGGTTCAGCCTTGAGCATATCGGGTCGGGCGAAGGTGCACAGGTCTATGGATGGGGGATGTACTTTAGCTCTGAACCATCTATTGCCGCATGGTATCGGGATAAACTTTCAACAAAAAGCCAGCAAATTGCAGGCATGTCTGTCAAGGATTGGTTCAACAAAAACCAGCCAATGATGACTATTACAAACCCTGCGGTTACCGAAGCTGCGGCTAGAACTGGAAGACCTGCTGGGCGGAAACTAGCTGAAGAGTTTGGTTTGCCTATTTTTGTTAAGGTTCCACTTATTGATCAAGACACTGCTGATCGAATTACAGATACTATAAACGATACTTCGTATACCGCTAATGAAAGTTACTTTAATTTGCTTGATGCTTTTTCAAGCTACATAGAAGACGCACAAAGAACAACTGATATAAATGGCCCTGTTGATAACGACGTACTTAAAGAACAATCTTTAGAAATGCGTCAATATTTAGCAGCTATAGATATTTTAAGAAAAATGCACTCGCTTGTACGACCTGTTTCTGCGGGTAAGTTGTACAATGTTAATATCGATACTGACCAAGATCACATGCTTGATTGGGATAGCCCAATTATACAGCAGTCAAAATATGTTCAAGAACGAGTAAAGCAACTCTATGATAGCAACCCAGCTATAGGTGATATGCCATTTAATTTTGTAGGATTGCTACCGGGACAAACTTTTTATTACTCGCTAGCTACAGCACTTGGTTCCGATAAGGCAGCATCTAAAGCCCTGCTTGGGGTAGGTATCACTGGCAATACGTTTATTGGGCGTACTTCTGGTGAACGTAACTACGTCGTCTTTGACGACCAAGCCGTCGCTGTTGCTAACAAGTACCAGCGTAAGAAGAAGACTGCCCCCAACAAAGAACTGCTGCGAGCCGAGCAGATGCTTGCGCGTTCGCGTAATCCCGGCGATCTTAATCAGGCTACTTCGGTCATCATGAAGGTGCAGCGCAGCAAGCGCCGCCTAGATAACCTCATGGACATCATCCCGAATGTTATCTCGACCAAGAGTGGTCGGTATATGCTGCAGTTCCTTATCCCTGCGGATGTAGTTCGTTTGGCTAAGCGTGCATCCCCTGCTCTTGGTAGTCGCCTTGATAAGGTAGCATCGGCTATGGCCGAGATGCGCGAGGCCCGCTCTGCAATGCAGGTGAAGGTGCAAGATGAGGCGTACCGCTGGAACAAGTTTAATGTGCGGTTCAAGGAAGGCGCTCGGTTCTTATCAGACCTGATCAACCTTGCTACCCTGTATAATATCGACCCTCGCCTTGCAGACAATGCTCAAGACTTCCTTGCGCAGGATACAAAGATCAAGGCGATCAAGGCTGATGCTAAGCTTGGCGCTATCGCCAAAAACAATCGTATCAAGACCCGTACTGCCCTAGTTGAAGCTGTCTATAAACGCTGGAACGCTCTTGCTAGCCCTGCTAATGGCAAAGGTGAAGGCCGGAAAATCTTTGATATGGCCGCTAAAGCCTATCGGAGAGTCTTCGACCGACAACTGGCTGGGATGATAACCCGTATCGAACAGTCGGAGCTATCCGACGTCCGTAAGATTGCTGCTATTAAGTCGGTGAAGGCTCTGTTTGCAGAGGCTGAGAAGATCGGTCTTTACTTCCCGCTTGGGCGTGAAGGCGACTTTTGGCTGCGCATCGGTGCAGGCAAAGACCGTGAGTACCACAAGTTCACAAGCCAGATCGAACGCGACCTTGCTATGCGCGAGCGTCACGATGAGATGGTCTCTAAAGGTGAGAAGCGCTCCCTTGACGACCTCATCTATGCTGGCGAGATCAGTTCCGGCGACAACGCAAACACCCTCCAAGATGATGTGGTCAATAACGACTCCACCCGTCTGCTGCAGGGTATCCTTAACGAACTAGATGCAGGGAAATTCTCAGACCTTAAGGCTGTCAGAGAGCAGCTGACACAAATGTACCTGCAGACGATGCCACAGTCCGCACAGTCTGCAGCTATGCAGCGTCGGGAAGGCATCACGGGTTTCACAGCTAACACCCTGCGGACCTTTGTCACTACCCAGAGCGCTGCGGCTAGCCGCCTTGCACGTCTTGAGCACTCCGACAATATCCGTAACAATCTGGCTACGGCCTACGCTCTTATTCAGAACGATCCTGAGCAAGACAAGTTGAAGCCCTATGTCGATCAGATGGCCGAGTTTGCAGGGCGTCAGCTGGCTCCTACTCAGGGCGAGCCTTGGATGGAGTTTCTAGCTACCGCAGCAAACCGCGCTACGTTCCTGTACATGCTGACAAGCCTTAAGACGGCTCTCATTAACCCTCTGCAGCTTTCGACTGTAGGTATGTCAGTATTGATCCGTGATTATGGATTTAGGGGTCCAGCGCTAGCTTTCCGCACCATGACTAACTTCTACAATCTGCTGGGTACGGCAAAGCTCGATGAAGATGGCAATGTCATCACTAAGTACGGTCAGCCATCTATGAGTGATGGTGGCTACATTAACGATGAGCCTAACCCCGAGATGCGGAGATTTCTTAAGGCTCTATGGAACGATGGCAACGAGCGAGGAGCATTCTCAAACAACTTCACTGGTGACATCACGGGTGATCGGCAGCTAGACGTTGGGGTCTATGATAATCCGGTGCTTGAGAGCACTCGTAAGACCCTCAGCTTTGTGCATAACTTCATGACGGGCGCAGGCTTCCACACCGAGCGTATAACGCGTGAAGTGATGTTCATGTCCGCTGGTAGGCTTGAATATGAGAAACTGCGCAAGGCAGGTGTCAGCGAAGCGGACGCTACCAAACGTGCGAAGCAGAAGGGGGCCGAACTAACTATCGAAGCCCTATTCGACTACGGTCAGGATGCAAAGCCTATGGTGGCTCGCGGTCCTATCGGTCGCATCATCTTCCAGTTTGCCACCTTCACGATGAATATGTCTTCGCTGCTAATCAGGAATTTCTATAACACTGTTAGGCTTAAGTCATCGTTGCAAGAGCGTCGTGATGCTTCAATCCTGTTCTTCGGTACGCTGATTAGCAATTTTATGTGGGCAGGTGCCACAGGGCTTCCGCTCTACAGCCTATTCATGGGCGTTGCTGATCTTGCCCGAGAACTGTTCCGTCCTCTCCTTGAGGATGAGGATGAAGACCCCCGTATGTATAATGCGGAGTCGGGTAACCCTATGGCCTACGCAAGTATGGACCTCTGGTTCCGTCAGTGGTTCCTACCTAATATGCTAGGTGATGAGGGTGCGCAGCGGGCTGTAGAGATGGGTCCAATCTCAGCTGCTACTGACCTCAATTTTAACGCGTCCATGTCGCTTAATCAGATGTTCTTCCGTGACGAGCAGCCCGCCGAGAACGTCGCTGATGCCGTTCAAACCCTAATTATAAGTACGGGGATGGGTGCCTTTGGGGGCATGGTTAAGCAGATGTCGGATGGTATCAACTATATGCTTGAAGGTAGGGGCGACCGTGCGGCTGAAAAGCTCATGCCCTATAACTTCCTGCGCCAACCTCTTATTGCTGCAAGGCTTCAAAGCGAAGGGTACATTACACCTAGTGGTCTAGAGCTTAAGCCTGCGGAGTTCTACACTATAGGTAAGATCATTGGGCAAGCGACAGGCCTCGGTTCGACTGAAGTGGCAGAAGCGCAGAAGCGCAACATTCTGTTCTCTCGTGCGACTGATAAGGTCGATGCTGCTCGGTCAAAGGTCATGCAGAACTATGGTAATGCGTACCTTAAGTATCTGTCTAAACCCACTGACGAGAACCTCGCTAGCTACGAAAAAGCTACGGAGCGGTGGGATGACTACAACATGGAGTATGGCGCTATTAGCCCGATCACTAACCCCCAGATGAGGGAGTCGGTTATGGGTCGTGCAGAGAGCCGCGCAGCAGCTAATCAGCTAGGCGGTATTCAGACAGATAAGAATAAGCGGATGATTGCACAAGATATGTTGCAGCAAGGGCAGCAGCAGAAATAATAAAAGCCCCCCAGTTGGTGCAAACTGGGGGGCTAATGGCCCTAAGGGGAACCAAGGAAGGAGCAACTTCCTGATACAAAGAGATACTCACTGACGCCAGACACGTAAACCCCTAATACCGTCGTAGATCACTACTTTCATCAAAATCTTTATCCGTAGACGTCCGCAGAGGGTCGCTACAGTCCTTTTTGCGTCAATAGTGTCTAGGCAAGGGAAGAACATTGACGTGCCCTTTCTAAAGGTTCGCCAGTTAATGTTGTAGTCAATCCCCGCTACTCTCATCGACCTGCTCTGTCTCCCCAACCTTTTCTGGCTCATCAATACCAACGAGGTCGTGCATATTGAGGAAGCCATTCACGGACGTGTCGAACACCAGCGAATAGACCCCGGGAGTGATAACCTTCATACCCTTCGATAGCCGCTTCACTTCTGTCGTGAGGAAGATACCCTGCTTCCTGAGTTGGTTCAGGGTTTCCTTGTAGTTGACCTGCATGTCAACGCAGTCGTTCTTGAAGTGCTTGGCAGCGATGTACATCCGGTGTGTGTCCGGCTCGTAGCGCACCAACAGTTCGCCCTTTGGTTCAGAGATAGGCAGCATCGGCATCTGGGTGCGTCGGTCCACATTATCATTCACGACAAGGATGTTCTGCATGTGGCGGTTCAGGTAGTCCCCGAGGATGGTCACGAGGTCAGTAGCTGGCGGCTGCACATCTTCACGTAGGGTCAGCAGCATCTGGGTAGCCCACTTGTAGATACGCACCATATCCCAGTCGATCAGGCCAAGCTTCTTAGCGATCAGGCCACCAACGATATTTGCAGCAATCACGGCAGACCAGAAGCGCTCGCGCTGCGTTAGCTTAAGCTCGCGGTCTAGCTTGGCTTGCACGGCTTGGAACGTCTTGACCACCTCTGCTTTTTCCTTGATGAGGTACTCGGCGTAGATCACACCCGCATGGCCGTAGTTGCCAAACAGTTGGTGGTCAAACATCTGCTTAGCGAAGTCCACCTCAAGGACATCGGTGTAGTCGATCTTGTACTCCAGCATCCGCATCATCTCGCCGTCTGGCGTGGTCTTTGCCTTAACTAGCTTCTCATAAAAGGATGCGTTTGAGGAGCAGAGGCTGATTGTCTGCCAGCGCGTGTTGTTGACCCGCAGCTTGTTGCCGCTGGCTTCCATGCGCTCCTTGCCCTTACCGTTAGCCATAGCGTAGGCAAAGTCAGAGAAGGCTAGAGGGGCCATGTTGGTCACCTCGTCCACTGTGTAGGGTAGGTGGTTGTACACACCTAGGCGCATGATGCTAGCGTTCACCGTGTCCTGTGGGGTCGTGCAGAGGTGCCTAGGGTGGCCCCAGACGCTGTTGCACATATGGAGAATGGTGGTCTTACCCGTACCCGAGTGCTGATGGATGACGTTGATGATGGCACCGCTCTGACCCGAGAAGCGCAGCAAGGGTGCACCGAAGGCGGTAAGCGCAGCGAACGCATTACCTTCAAGCCCTTCACGTCCGTAGAGGTTAAACACTTCCTTCCACTTCTCAAGGGTACCCACGGCACCCATGTGTGCAGCGATTTGCTCGGTGGTTGATGAAGGAGGGCTGTAGAAGATGCCCTCTGCGGTGACTTCCTTGTCACCTACGATGAATTTGCTGTCGTTGTCGGCCCAGCCGAATTGAAGTCTCATGAGTTCCGCCTTGTCACCATGTTGAAAGGTTGCGATTGCTATAATTAGGTAGTCACAGATAAGATCGAAGCGCTTCGCGCCAACCATCACGCCTTCGCCTGATAGGATTTTGCGTAGCTCTGCTTTGTCTGTGACTTTTGTATTAGGGATAATGAACTCTTTCACACCGTCGCTGGGTGTGTGCAGCCGGATCACTACGACATCTCGTTGCACTGGGTCGTGCATCCGCTTAACCACGTAGAGGTCATTCTCGTAGACGAAGATCGGATCACCCTCACCCTTAAAGGGTTCACGCCAGATGCCGCCCTTCTCGCCGCGATAGAACGGCTTTGGGTACTCTGGAATGACAACCGTCTCTGTCTGCCCCGTGGTCTTGTTAAGCACCTCCATCGTGCGATCTGCAACGGTAGCATGAGGGACTGTCATGCCTAGTGTGATGGGGTTCTTGATCTTCCCGAAGTGTGGGCACCCAGCGCAGCCGCCCGGGTTGTTCCGCTCTATGGTGGCGCAGTTGTGAGGCTGCTCGATGTGAGCGATCTTCTGCGCCGTCTTAACAGGGTCGTAATCAGGATGCTGGTTAGACAGCAGGTGAATAGACTTGTCAGCGTCACTACAAAACTTCGCTACGGACAGGGCGTCAAACCATCGAGGCTCAGAGATAGTCGTCTGGTTATTGAAGCAGTCCAGAAGCTGTTGGCACCCGTCACCCTTGGCGCTGCGCACCATAATCCGCTTAAAGCTCTTGGTGATGCTCTCTTGCATCGCTTGGCCTAGGGCGGTGAGGGGGCGCTTCGGTGGGAGGGGTTCAGTCGTGGGCATCTTAACGCCCAGCAGCTGGATAAAAACATCGAAGTCAGTCGGCTTGCCTTCATGGATTACCGATACGAGGCTAGGCGCAGCGCCCTTAAAGTTTTGTGTGCCGGGGATGCGCAGCACCCGAGACACTTCAAAGACTGCTTGGTCAACATAGAGGTCATGGGTGACACAGAGTTCACGTAGCCGGAGCGCAACAGGCTCCCACTGCTCGCGGGCAATCTCTTCGGTCATCGGCCAGTATACGTGCAGTCCGCGCCCCGAGTTAACGAGGATGGGCTTAGGCAAGCCAACGGTCCTACAGAACTTCTGCAGTGCGCTTAAGGCCGTAGGCTGATCGATGTAGCCATCGGGCCTATTGGTTTTTTGGTTGACTACTGCCTTGGTAGGACCGCAGTCGATGTCCAGCCAGAAAGACTTAATGGCTTTGACGTTGATCTTTTTTCGGCCTGAGCCATCGATGTACTTCGCTACACCGAAGAACACATTTCGCTTCTGCTGCATCAGCAAAGCGGTAATTTCGTCTACTTCCTCACGGGTCTCAACGAGGTACTGCTTAATATTATCGACGCCCTTGATACCAAGCACGGCGTACCATCCAGAGGACGGCTGCACAGCGTTCAAGAGGTCAAATTGTGTCATGTGCACCAGTCAGCGGGGGCAACCCCCCGCATATGTTTCAATACCGACAGGCATATGCCTTAATCGAACTGTGTAATATAAGCCTTGATAAGGGGAACCAGCACAGGCTGTGGGCTAAATGCCCCCACAAACCAGTTGTATACCGTCTGGCGAGTAACCCCAATTTGTTGCGCTACCACCGTAACCGGAACATCGTGTTCAATGCACAGTCGCCCGAGACGGACACCCAGCAAACTGCTGGGTGCCCTTAGGTTAAGGTCACGTAGCCGAAGGCTATAACCTTGCGTCATATTCAGTCCTCGTCATCACCCCAAGCGTTCACGATAGACACAAGGTCTCCGGTTACTGCAGGGGTTTGTTCAACAGCAGCCTTGGCGCTGCGCTTGACTGGAATAGGGGCAGCATCTTCTTCATCGTCTGGCTCGTCAGAGCGCACGACAGCAGGTGCGGGCTTTGCTGCTTCCTTCTTAGGCTCAGCCTTTGCACCGTCCATAGCGGCAACGGTCAGCTGCACGTACTTCTTGGTCTCGGGATCAGCCTGTGCAGTGGTAACAAGTGCGTACTCGTCGTCGCTAATGCCGCGCAGCGGGGTAAACAGCAGTTCCATGCTATCCGCGTTCAGGTCGTAGCTGATGTTGGTAACCACCGTGTCAGGGCTTTCACCGTTGCCCAGCAGGTACTTCACGTAGCTCTCAAACGGATGGACGTTGCCATTACCCTTACCGAAGAGGGACTTGGACGGCACGTTGAACTGATAGACTTCGCCCGTAGGGTCGCCTTCAAGCAGGATAGCGATGCGGCGCTGGAAACGACATGCGCGGCCACCGTTGTCACCTGAACCCTTGATGTTCTGTGGGCAGTCGGTGCAGTTAGCACCTTGCTTGTTAGCAGCAGCCGCCTCAGGCTTATCGCCAAGGTTCGACCAACAGTCAGGGAGAGTAGCCTTGGCGTTGGGGTCATACTTGCCAGCATAGAACTGGCGCGAGACCTTAGGCAGGGCGTCTACGATAATGGCATTAAACTCGCCACGGATGGCGTTGCCGTTTTGCTCACCATTGATCATGCGCTTGAACGTACCGTTGGTGTTGGTAGCGATGCGGCGCATGTTGCTGGTAACAGCGAGGGTCTTAGCGAGACCCGTAAGCTCGCGCTTGCCAGTGGTCGAGACTGCACCGGCTTGTTTAAAGATAGAAAGATTGCTCATTGGTTCCTCTTATTTGTTAGTAGGTTTGCGGACTTGGACAATATATTTGCGGTCGCACTGCAGCCCTGCCGGAAAGGCTTCGGGGTTATCTTGCAGGAACTGCTTCATATTGCCGTTGTGGATACGCTGCTCCAGAAGTTGCGGCGCATTATTCTCTTTAATGAAGCGGTACATCGTTTCCCAATCACTCGTCCAATAGCGGGCGTTGATACGGCGGCTAATCGTGCCGCTGGGGGTCTTGATGCTATCAGCGTTCTGCTCATTGCAGACTTCCAATAGCTTGTTACTCACAATGTCGAGTTGGTCCTTAAGGGCAGCTACTGCTTCTTTGTACTGCTCTTCTTTCTCATCGATAGCGTCCCGAATTTTCCGATAGACGGACACCAAATCACTAACAGACAAAACAGTTTCGGTCATGATTGCTCCTTCGCCCTAAGGCTACCCACCATATCTTAACATTTTACAGTGTCAAGCGTCAGCTGTGGCAATCTGGCGATAGAGGTCGATAATTTTCTCGTGGTTCGTGATGTTGTTCTGCAGCATATGGTACAGCTTAGCCTCTACGTCACTACCCCGAATATGCACCACCGTCATAGGGTTATGCTGCCCCGGGCGGTTGATGCGAGCATTGGCTTGCAGGTATGTCTCCACACTCGTTACAGGCGAATACTATATAACAGTGTTAGCCGCCGTGATCGTCAGCCCGTGCGATGCAGCCTGTGGCTGGATGAGGAGCACATGAGGGTCCTTGCGGGTCTGAAACTCTTGCACGATCTCACTGCGGCGGTTCACTGGCACCTTGCCGTTAATGACATCACAAGAGATTCCTTCTTTCTCTAACCTCTCGCGTAGCAGCTGGATGGTGTGCGTGAAGGGCACGAAGACCAGCACCTTATGACTAGCTTCTTCAATGACTTCCAAGACGGCTGTCAAACGATTGCTTACATCGAACTCGATGACCTCGCCAGTATCCGAGTAGACCGCACCGCCGCTGATCTGTAGCAGCTTGTTGATCTTGGTCGCTGCGTTGACCGCACTGACCTCTTCGCCCGCTGCCTCAAACAGCATCTCATCCTTAAGCATTTTGTAGTAGGAGAACTGCATCTTGGTGAGCGGAGCTTCGCGCTCCATGTAGGTGACGTCGGGCAGGTCCAGACAGTCCTTCCTCTCAAACCGAATGGCGGGTTGTAGCACCCTGTGCACAACACTCTCTGCCTGTGGCTTCGCTACCCACTTAAACTGGGTCACCTTGTACATGACCATATCGCGGAACGAACCGTAATACTTGGGGCAGTTGTCGGGGTTCACCAGCTTAGCTAGGCCGTAGGCATCCAAGGGTGATTGTGCTGCTGGCGTACCTGTAAGCATCCACAGGCGAGGGTTAATTGCGGCAACAATGCGGTTCAGTATCTTCCAACGGGTCGTCTGTGCGTTCTTGTAGGCACTAGCCTCATCCACCACGATCAGGTCGAAACCACCATTAAGGACGGCATCCTCGACAACAGCCAACCCATCAAAGTTAAGGATCACGAACTCGCTTCCCGCATTGACGATCTTCTCCCGCTGCTTGGATGCGCCATGCGCGACAGAGCAAGAGCGGTGCATCGCAAAAGTAAACAGGTCCTGCTGCCACGCAGCCTTCATGATGGACAGAGGGCACAGCACAAGGACGCGCTTAATCTCGCCCAGCTTCATCAGATAGTCCGCAGCCCAGATGACCGATGCGGTCTTACCTGTACCCTGCTCGTTGAAGCAGAACGCCTTATCGTTAAGGGTAAGGAAGGAGGCGGTTTCTTTCTGGTGGTCAAACGGCTTGTGCTTGCCTGTCCATGTGTACCGCCCCTTGATAGGTGAGGGTGGGCTAGCCACGCCAAGGCGCATAAGCTCCTTGGTCTCCTTGAGACCCCAGTTCACTGCAACTTCATACGTGTTCCCGTCCTGCTTATAGACGGTACTCTTTTTGATGTTGTCAGTGATGATCTTGGGTTCGGTCGTTGTGACGAGTAGCACCTTATCGTCAACGCTTTGCATTACTTCTTCCGTTCTCGCTTGCTGGTCTCTGACACCAGATTGTGTTTGCTATCCCGCTTGAAGGAGCGGTTGGCGGCAGCGCTCTCGACGCGCACACCCTGCTTGTTATTGCCGCCCTTGTCGAAAGCCACCTTGTGGGCAACGTCCTTGCCATCACCCTTGCTGACCTTGCCCTCTGCCATTAACTTGCGACGTGCAGCGTTGCGGGCAGCGCGGTTCTTCTTCTGCTCGGGGCTAGCTTCGTACTTGGCAGCGTTCTCGTACTTACGGTCAGCTTTGTTCTTATAGGGCATGACTACCTCCGTGGGCGGTGATGTTCGCACTTTATCACAGGGCACCAGCCACACAAAGGCCCAGACTTCGGGTTCCAGACACCGTTACCCATCGCTGCTTCTAGCTGATCCAACTGCTTGTCGAACACGGACATATAGGTATCGAGGTTCTCACGCAGGTGGACCTTCTTAGGGAACTCCCCACTAACCACAAAGAGCAAACCAGACTTGATCTTGTTCACCTCGGGGAAGTGACAGAAGATAGCCCCTGCCATCAGGTCCAGCTGCTTCATGTCGGCGTACTTGGCGTTCTTGCCCGTCTTGTAGTCGATCATGGAAGCCGTATCGCCGTTCACGATCAGCAGGTCCACGATGCCGCGCCACCAGACGTTCTTGCCAAAAAAGGTAGTAGGTGCGTAGCCAGTATCCGTATGGGCCACACCCAGCCTAAGCTCGGTGTACTTCTCACCCGGAAACCTATCGAGTGCTGCTACTACGCCAGCATACTGTTTGAACTTAGGCGGGATGGGTGTGCCGTTCTTAACGAACAACTCGGCAGCTTCATGGAACTCGGTCCCATAGTCTGCTTCAGGACCAACCTCATCCTTGACATCCTTGACCACCTTGAGATGGAAGTACTTCTTCGGACACTGATCGAAGGTCTTGATGCTGCTGTAGGACCAAGCGGTCATGGTATGGCTACCTTCCTAGGAGCTTATTAATGACACCCGTTAACGCTTCGGATGCGGTTTCGGTTTTCAGGCCTAGGGCGGATGCGGTGGTGGCGGGCATGACGATGCCCCCACCGTAGCCCAGTTGGCTTTGCATGAGGGCGCTCTGCTGAGCCCCTTGAAGTGAGTTCTGCATGTTGCGGCTCTGAGCTAGGTAGGCGTCATGGTCCAGCTTGGTCCACGTGTAGCCGTCCTTTGAGGTTGCTAGTGCTTGACCAGCGGTAGCACCTTTTGCGTACAGCTGAGAGGCTCGTGCCGCTTGCTGCTGCGTTTCCTCTTCCTCGCGGCGGCGTTCGGGTCCGTTGACAAGCTCATCCATCACAGCTTCATGGATTTCATTCATGCGGATATTCTGCATGGCTTTCCCTATCGCTGCCTTGTCTGCCTCACTCCCTAGCTCTTCTATATCGTTCACATATTCTGACCAGCGGCTACCAAACATTTTAATGCGCTTGAACTCTTCGGGATGGCTCTCCATCCGCTTAAGCAATAGCCGTACAACGGCATGGGGTTCTTCACTCATGGGTTTGCTCCCTTGAGGGTAAGGATTTTCAAAGCGTAGGGCTTAGGGTTTGCTACGCCTAAGTAGATATCCTGAAGCCCATTGCGCAGCCGCTTGATCTCGGCATCCCGCGCCGCAAGGGTGATCTTCAGAGCGTCAAACTCATCTTGGGTGATGGTGCTAGGGAAGTGGTCCATCACTCCCCCTCCTTAGGCTGTAGGGCGGCGCGGTAGCGTTTTATATGTGTTTTGGGCGACTCACCGTGCATGTACTCAGGTATGTGTTCGCCATAGACGGAGAAACAGTCGTAGGCATCTTTGACTGCCGCTCGTAGCTGAAGGTTCTCGGTAATCAGCTCCTGCGCCGTCTGAAGAGCTTCGTGGGCTGCCTCGCGGCCTGCCTTCCACTTAGCTACGTATTCAGAGGTGGACATATACCCCGCTTCCACAGCGGCGGCGTCCCAGTCTTGTTGGTCGGTCATCAACATTCTCCATAGCTGAAGCCATTCCCTGCCTCACAGGCTAGGGGTAGGTCTGGTGCCCACGATGGGCGGGTTTGCATGCACTGCTCGACATAGGCTTGCGCTGCGCCGATCTCTTCCTTGGGTGCGATGACAGCGATGGCGTCGTGGACGGTTATGACAGGGCGGTAGCGTTTAGCGACCAAGAGCATCTGCTCCCCGATGACGATGCGAGCCAGCGCCTGACAGACGTTCTCGATTAGCTTGCCGCCATAGATGCGGTTAGGGATATTGCCGCCCTTCCTCTGATCGTAGACAAACTCCAGCTTGCCGTTGGCCCCCGTCTCTGCACGCAGGTTAGAGTACTTTAGGTATAGGCCGTTAGGTAGACGGATGCCCAGAGCGTTGACCGTCACCACACCTTCCTTACCAAGCGGTGAAGTTTGGCCGCGAAGCATAGCGGTGACGGCATTGGCCCCCTCCGACCATAGCGCGACAATTTTAGGGTAGGTCTCACGGTAGGTGTTAATGATGTACTGGGTCTGGCTTGCGCTCATAACCACACCAAAGGTCTTTAGCTGCGCCTGAAACTTAAGATGCCCCATGCCGTAGCCCGCACCAAGGATGGTGGTCTTACCCACGAACCGTTCTTCGTCTGTAATATCCTTGGTTGATCTATTGTAGATGCGCGAGGCCATGAGCTTGTACACGTCCTCACCTCGGTCGAACGCATCTACTAAGTCGTCCTGCCCAGCTAGCCACGCCAAGGTCCGCGCTTCAATCTGGCTGCTGTCACAGTCCACCATCATGTAGCCCACGGGTGGTCGGATAGCGCCCTTGAGGGGTGACTTGCGCGGCAGGTTCTGCATGTTCACCTTGTCGTCGCCGCCCCAGCGCCCAGTGTGCGCCGCATAGTAGCGTAGGGGGATGGGCAGGGTGCCACGATCTGCAATGTCGATGAACCGCTGCGTCCTTGTCTCTTCCAGCGTAGACTTAACGCCTAGACGGGCCGCCACAATGGCTTGCACCATCGGGTTCTCGTGTTCCAGCAACTCCTTGAACGCTTCGTCCGACTTGGCAAAGGCGTAGGTCTGCTTACCTGTGGCAGGGCTTTCCTTCGTTGGGACCTCTACCCCGTGGAACTCCAGCAGCGACGCTAGCTTGGGGTTGCTCATCAGGTCAGCCTTCTCGTAGTTGAGCTTGCTCATAAGCTCAGCCTTGGTGGCCTGTACGTGGATTAGGTGATCCTTGAGTATGGTCTTATCGAGATGCAGCAAGGGTTCGGTAAACATGCGGATCGTCAGGTCCACTAGCCGCTGCTCTAGTACGGGGAACTTAGCCGCCATGCACTCGAACAGTTTGAGCGTCAGGTCGCAGTCATTGCAACAGTAGGCCCCGTAGCGGGCTAGCTCCTCAGCCGTGAAGTCCAGCCGCCCCTTACCCATCGCAGCGACAACCTCGTTGCCCTTCTCGCCAATGCCATAGAACTCGGCCAGCGCCTTGAGGCTAACCCCCGTCTCGTTTCCGTGTAGTGCACGGGCCATAGAGAGAGTATCTGCAATACGCTT
>Ga0181346_1000415_pt1 | contig 18426 bp, 19 predicted proteins | sample Su13VDMM15DN_FD_130100 | JGI IMG/M metagenome (GOLD analysis project Ga0181346, IMG submission 130100) | Freshwater viral communities from Lake Michigan, USA - Su13.VD.MM15.D.N | ecosystem: Environmental > Aquatic > Freshwater > Lake | place: USA: Michigan | collected 2013-07-15 | reverse complement strand
GAGTTGTTATATATATGTGTTTTCCCTCTCCTCCCCATACACGGAGTACGGAGAATTCTTCTTTCTTTGGTGTCCGAACACGTAACCATAGACTATTCAATGTCGCGTAGAAACGTAACGGTTTTTTTAGGGATTACCAAAAGATCGAAACGATTGAACAAAAGAATGAGGAATTTTATTATTAAGCACCGCTGTATCAAACTGGCTATTTCGTATGAACTCAAGGAACGCTTTTCGATGAATCAACATTGTTTATTTTGTTATGACAAGAAACTTGATGTCGATCAAAAAAATTGTCACTGTAAAAAACCATATTTTGTTTTTGTTAATCAGATTCTTAATTGTTAATAAACACAACATTCAATATTTTGTTTCTTTTGTTGTCAAGAGATTAACTTGAAAAAGGAGAGACACAGTTTTCGTAGAATTATAATTTCATAGATTCAAATTCCTAGTAGGATCTTCGGAAGCAATAAAAAAAAAAGTGTCAAACGCAAAACTTGACCTAGACACACCACGTTAAGAGTTTATCATGTCAAAACGATTGTCGTCAACACAAGTAGAGATTAATCGCTTGAATGCAGAGAGCAACCACCTAAGAGAAGAGAACAATACTTTACAGACAAATCTTCTGAACATCAGTCTTACAACGAGACAGAGAGATGCGATGCAAGTTAGGCTGAAGAATAACAACACTAGAATTCAATCCCTAAAGGAAAAGATTATGAAACTAGGGAAAGAGAGACCGGTACAGAAACGGAGAATAGGTAAATAATCTTATTTGAATAATTTGTACTCAATCTAATAGAGGAAATAGGAGATATAGAATTTGCACCCAATCTAATGGAGGAAATAGGAGATATAGAAGTTGGAGAATTATTTAATATAGGTGTTAGCCCAACAACAAAAACTGGTGGAACATTAGAAGAACGGCTTATGAGAACTCTACAGGAGGAGCAAAGAAAACAAAGAGAAAAAAATACAGTGGATATCTCATCGAGAAATGAAGAACCACCATTCATTTTTGTTACGGAACCAGAAGTCTTCCAAGAACCAGAACCCTTCCAAGAAAGCTTCCAAGAACCAGAACCCTTCCAAGAAAGCTTCCAAGAACCAGAACCCTTCCAAGAAAGCTTCCAAGAACCAGAACCAGAACCCTTCCAAGAAAGCTTCCAAGAACCAGAACCCTTCCAAGAAAGCTTCCAAGAACCAGAAACCTTCCAAGAAAGCTTCCAAGAGCCAGAACCCTTCCAAGAACAATTAGAAGAAGATGCGCTTGATAATATAGGTCTTTTCACTTTTGGAGAAGTCAGAAAACTTGATTCAATTGATTATAATACAAACAGTTTTGATATTATGTTTATGGATAATTCACCAGATTCACTTCCAGAGGAGATTGGTTTTTTTAAAGATGTGTTAGGAATTTCGATTGATACAGATAGCAAATTACAAAATAAAATTATTAAATTTCAAAAGAAAATTATCAAAATAATTAATAATGAAGACATATCTTCCATAAAACTTAGAATGTTTAAAACAAACTACATTCCTATGTTAGAATACATTTATTCTTTGGTACAAAAAGGAGACGATGAACATTTTATGACTGAATTGAATATTGCAACAGAAAATTTGGAATCTTCTCATTATTTACGTTCACATGCTCTTTTAGCTACTGTTGAAGGAAATAGTATTAATTTATTAGGAATAACTCCAAGGAGATATGAACTTACTGCTTTTAGAATTAAAAAGATTGGAGAAATGTTATTGGATGAAGATGAAGAAGATGAAGACAGTTTTAACATTTTTTCTAATTTTGGATTTTTTTATCACTTTATGAAAACAGCGTTTCACATGTTAATGTCTCAAGATTATCTTAGTGGTGGCAAAATGTCTGAAAAATATTTGAATTTTTTTTTTAATGACAGCAAAGATAAAAATGTAACGACAATAGATAGAATGTTGGCAACCAATAATCCTCTTTATCGAGTTCTTGCTTATAATTCTTTATTGTATTTATTACCTTGGAGAGATGAAGAAATAGTTGTAGAGGATAGTGAACTTGATAGTCCTATAAAAAAAGTCACAAAAAGAATATATATGTTTTCAATTGAAGCGATTAGAAAATATATTCCAAATTTTCCAATCAAATTAATCAAAGATTTTAAAGATTATCTAAGAGATTTTGTTGACAATCTTAGAGTACCAATTAGCGTGGAGATATTGGCAACCGTAGAACCAGGTATTTTTTCTTTTCTTTTCTTTTCTTTTTTAAAATAACATTTAATAAGAAAAAAGATCAAATCCTTTCCAAGCTCGTTATTGGAAAAAAAAATAGACTACACGCTAATCTATTTAGAATTTAACAGTCCAGTATTTTTTTGTTTTAAACCAAATACCGAAAATAGTTTTGAAAAGACAATAAGTAAAAGAGATTTTCCACCTTATTATGATGCAAGTTGGACAAAATTAACAGAAAATAAAATAATCAAGAAATATAAAGTACATTGTATTCCAAACAGAGAAGAAGATGAAAAAACAAAAACAACAGCAGAAAAAAAACAAGAAATGGAAACAAAAGAAAGAAGAGAAGGAAAAGCAGGAAGAAGCAAAAACTTTTTTATAAAGATAAAAGATATGAAATCATGGCAAGAAGTTATTGAACTAAACAAAAAGAATGATTTTTTAATGATCAAAAAACCAATTTACAGCAATCAATACCAAAAATTTATAGATATTTTGCATTATATTTTTCACGCCAAACGAAATTACCCCAACAATCAGGCAAAAACAAAATTAATCAAAGTTTATTTTCCAATTGATATTATTCCAACAAACGAAAAAGGATTTGTTGCAGGATTATTAAAAACTTTAGAAAAAGAAACAGATCCAAAGAAAAAAAAAGAAGGATATGATTTTTGGAACTTCAGTATTAGAAGAAATGCCCTTGTATTTGTTGTCTTACAGGAAGAAGAAATATATAACATTTATGGAGATGCTGGCATTACACCTGAATGTATTGAAGACACAATATCAAAAGAAAGAAAAGAACTTGCAGATCTTATATTAAATCGTTTACATGAATCTGAAAATCAAGTGATTCAAAAAATAATGAAAGATTTAGAAGATGAAAACAAGCCTTACGAATCAAATGCAGATTATATAGAAATATGGAAAATCATTCAAAAACATTATATAGAAGGAGACAAGACTTATTTTGTCGAAAATGTTTATCTTGATAAACCTGTTTTTTTTATAGACTTGTTTCACTCTGAAGAAAAAGCAGAAGAATTTACAAGAAAAGATAAAGAAAAAACATTAAGAAAAAGACAAAGTAGAAAAAAGAACAAATAAACTAATATTTTAATAGAAGATGTTTTACTTTGCCCTAAAAGAAATGGTAATGCCTTTATTGAGAATAACATTCCTGCAACCCTTTCAAGATTAAAATCTCTTTACATTCCAGAACAAAAAGGTAAATTACATTCTTTTTTGTTATGTTTTAAAGAAGGTTTGAATCGATTGAAGTTAAATGAACATGAGTTTAATTGGGAGTCTATTCCTTTACCTCTTTATCTTTTAGAAGATGCTAAAACCATTTATTTTTTACAAACTTTGTTTCCTTTAAATATTTCAATTTATCATATTAAATATTGTGAAAGATGGTCATGTATTCAGAAAATGTATTCATATCCATGTCCAAATGCTATACAAAGTTTGAATTTCTTTTTTGTAGAGAATCATTGGTCTCTTATGATAGAAAATTATAAAAAACAATTAAAAATATTAAATCGATTTAAATGTTCAACATGTTTTAATTGGATTCCAGCAAAAGATGAATTAATATTTTTGAAAAAACATTTTAAAACATGTCGAAAATGTGTTTGTGATCAATGTTATAAAGAAGGTGATGTTCATCCTGTATTATGTAACAAAATTTCAGGAAAAAAGAATAAAAAGAAATTAAACAAAAATGAATGTAAAATACAACAAATATCAAAAAAAGCTTACTATCAACATCATAATCACATGGCAGATTTTGAATGTTTTCATTCCCCTGCTGGATTTGAAGTTTATTCTTGTGGACTCTATAATTCAGAATCAAAAAAAGTTAAATTATGGTGTGGAAAAGATGCATTAAAAAATTTCTTTGAGTACATTCAAAGAAAAATAGAAGGTGTGATTTGGTTTTTTAATGGAGGAAAATTTGACAATTTCTTTATTTTAAAATATTGTATCTTGAATCATATTCCGATTGAAAGAGATTTTAGTCTTATCCGAGGAAATTCAATTCCAATATTAGCAATTAAATCAAATCTTGGAAAAAAATCAAGAATTATTATTAAAGATTTGGCAAAATTTTTATCAGGATCTTTAGACAGTTTATGTAAAGCATTTCAAGTAAAAGAATCAAAATCAAAAAAAGTTTTTGATCATGACAAGATTAAATCATGGGATGATGTCGAATATCATAAAAAAGAACATTTGAAATATCTTAAATATGATGTTATATCTCAAAATGAAGTTTACTTATCTGCATCAAAAAGTGTTTTTGATTTATATCATATCAATCTTTGTGATTTTGTTAGTATCTCTCAAATGTCTTTTAGTGCTGCAACTCAATATATTTTACCAGGAAGATTATTAAAAGTAGAAAGAAAATTTGAACCTTTTTTTAGAGAAGCATATTTTGGAGGTAGAATTGTAATGACAACTCCTTTTTATTATTCAAGTGTTTATGATTTTATCAAAGATTTATCTCCGTCTTTATATAATAATACCATCTTTGAATCCATCCAAGATTATGTTCATTACTTTGATAAAAACTCTCTTTATCCTTATCAAATGCTTGTTGAAAAATATCCATGTGGTAAGTTTTACTTGAGAGAAGACTGGGATGAAGAAGATGCAAAGATTAAAGCAGATCTATTAACAAAAGAAGCAAACGGAGAACAAGACTATGATTTTTGGATTGGTTGTTTAGTTCAAGTTAGTATTACAACCCCAACAGATATTTATGTCCCTTTTTTAATGAGTCGAGATATTCATGGAAACAATCAACAAATTCTTGAGAATATTGATAAAAAATGGTATGCAGGAGCAGAGATTCTTGAAGCAGTTAGACTTGGTTATACGGTCAGTGCGGTACATGCTTATATTTGTTTTGAACACTTTGAAGCATTATTTAAAGAGTTTATTTCTTCTAGTTATAAAGCAAGAATGGAAGCTAAAGAAATTGGAAAACAATTAGGTTTAAAAGATGGAGGTCCAAAGGATCTCATGACGAAACATATGATGAATGGTGCAAGTGGGAAACCTGCTCAACATTGTTTTGATACTTCTGAAGTTATTTATATTGGTGAAGAATTAAGAAATGTAATGATTACAGAAGATTCAAAGATTATATGGGATCTTAATTTAGAAAACATGTTGGCGATTATTCAAAAAGAAAAAAAAGAAGTTGAATTTACTCCGTTTCCTCTTTATTTAACAATATGGATTTTAGCTTATTCTCGTGTTTGTATGTCAAAATTTATGAAATTAATTGATGGTTATCGAAACAAAGAAAATGTACCAATTTATGGAGATACAGATTCCTTATTAACAAAACATTCTGCAATTATGAATATTGATCCGAAAGAATTTGGTTCTGAAATTGGTCAAATGAAAGATGAAAAACCAGATTGTAAAATTATTGCAGTTATTATTTTAGCACCAAAAACATATATGATGATGTATCTAAAAAAAGGAAAAGAAGGAGTACAATTATATACTCAATTAAAATGCAAAGGAATTCCTCATACAAATGATGATTATTTATATCATTCAGATTATTCAGTAGATCAGAAAACAAAAGAAAAAGCTTTACAAGTTTATGATTTTCTTAATAATAGAAATTCATCGAATGATTTTTTTGAAAAGGTAGGTTTAAAAGACAGGTTCTATCTTACAGAATATAAAGATGGAAGAAAAATAGTAGAAACAAGAATTACATGGAATAATATGCTTGCATGTTCCGAAGGTAAAGCAAAGATTATTTGTATTTTTGGAGGAATGATTCGAAATTTATCCAATACAAGTCATATTGAAAAGATGGGGATTCATTTGGATTATTATTATCGAAGTTTAGTAGAAGAAACATGGTGGAATAGAGGAAAACGCTTCTTTCTAAAAGAAGAGAATATGTTTGTACCAACAGGTTTTAGTAAGTAAATAGATATGAAATAATAAATCATTTTTATTTAAAATAGTTTTGGTCTTGTAAATACAGGTTTTGCGTTACCAGAGGAAACTCTTCTCTTTTGAAGTTGAGCAACTCTTACCAATGCATTAACTCCATCACGTTTTGTAAGAGCAGGTGCTCCTCGAGGAAAAACTTGGGCTAAAGCATGAATAAAAACAGCTCCTGTTTTAGATAGCTTTGCTTGATCCGCAACAAATTTAGAAACTTTGTTAACACCAAATTGTGTACGTAATTTTCGACTAATTTGTTTTCTTGAAACTCTATCTCCTTTGTGCATTAGTTTCCAGGTAGGATCTTTTTTTGATCTGTGATATAAAATTTTCTTTCCAGTTGCATCTGTTTTATATCCAATATATTTGCTGTATTTTCCATGACCTCCACGAATAAACGTAATGTCACCTTCCCTTGATGCACCTGTTGTAAATGCATTGAGATAACCACCAGAAGAGGGTTTCTTTTTAGGCTTGAGGTTTGATGGAAGAGGTTTATAAGGAGTGTTTAAAAAATTAGTTCGTTGGAGTCCAAATTCGTCTTGCTGTTGTTGTCTGAAAGCTGCAACGTTCTCCTGTTCCTCCCTGGCTTGTATTAATTGGTCTAGAAGGGGTAAATTATCAACATCCATTCCTCTTACACGAGCCATGATGTTGTCGTTACTGGTTGAAAGAATTAAAGAAACTCCGATATTTTTTTAAAATAAAGTTTATTGTTTTAATTTTTGACTCCCATCTTCAGGATCTTTTAATTGAATTTTTTCAATCAAATTACATCCTTTTCCACCGCAACAACTAGATTGAAATTCTTGAGTCTTTAATTCTTTCCAAAGACTAATTAATAAGTTTGAACTTGTAATTACAATTAATGTAATAATTTCGACTGATGTATCTGCTCCCATTGATTTGATTTCTAAAATAAGAACCTCCGTTTTTTTTTATTCTTTCTTTTTTAAAAGAAAGTGAGATGTCTGTAAGAGCAAACCAATTTGCTCAAAAGGAATATAATATTTCATCGGAAGAAATTAATTTGAATGTTCAAGACTTGACAAAACTAAAAGCAAACACACATCGAGTTTTAACAGATTTGGATATTGGAGGAATAACGTTAGGAAATTTTGGAAATACACCAGATGCAAAAGCAGCAACAGTAGATGTTGGAGACATTCTACATTTTCAACCTTGTGATGCAACTCATCCAGGAAGTATTGACTTATCTAATCAAACACTTGGAGATGGTGATAAAACAATTCAAGGAGATATAGTTACTTTAAAAAGATTAAGACTACCAACAACATCAGATTCAACCCATGGTGTTATTGAATGGGAAAGCCCAACTAAAAAAATGCGATTCCATTGTTATTCAGGCATACCTAACTTAAGTGAAAATATCTTTTTAGGAGAAGATGCTGGTAATTTTACATCAACAACAAGTTATAGAAATATTGGAATCGGTTCTAATGTGATGAAAGATTTAACAGAGGGAAATCATAACATATGTTTATCATTTTATGATAAATTAACAACTGGTTCCAATAATACTTTAATTCAAGGAGGATCAGAAATTACCACTGGATCACATAATGTCTGTATTGGGTATCAAATGTTGCCTGCTGGTGTAATGTACACAACTGAATCCAATAATATTGCTATTTCTAGTTCTGGTTCAGTTGGTGACAATAATGTTATTCGTATAGGAGAACCTGCTGTACACAATGAATGTTATCTTGCAGGTGTTTATGGTTCTTCTATACCCGGTGATGTTGTTGTTGTAGATTCGAATGGACGTCTTGGTAAAACAACAGCAACTATTTCAGGAACAAATACAGGTGATGTCACATTGAATCCTATTGGAGCTGTTTCAAATGCGAATGGAGCTTCTTTATCTGGACAAATTCTTACTTTACAACCTGCAAGTAACACCTTTGGTGGTATAGTTACAACTGGAACTCAAAATTTTGCTGGTGCTAAAACCTTTGTGAATACTATTACCACTCAAGAAAATATTAATTTACCTGAAACAACTTCAACTGCTGGTAATATAACCATAGATGGTGGGTCATGGTTACATAATTACTCATCAAATGTTTCCAAATCAAATGTTTTTCTTGGCAGAAATGCTGGAAATTATAGTACAAGCTCAACTGCAAATTGTTGTGTAGGAAATAGTAACGGAGCTGCACTTACATCAGGATCAAGCAATACTCTTCTAGGCTGGCATGCAGGACAGTCTATAACAACTGGTGGAGGTAATCTTTGTTTAGGTTCAAATGCTGGAACTAGTCTAACTACAACTGGGAACAATATTATGCTTGATAACAGTGGAACGGTAGGAGATACAAACAAAATTTATATTGGAAATTCGAGTCATACAGGTGGTGCTACTATTTTTGGGATTAATGGTAAAACATCAACTGGTGGTATTGCAGTTTATGTAAATGCGAGTGGAGTAATGGGTACTACTACTTCATCAAAGCGATTTAAAAATACGATTAATGATATCACTCCTGAGAAATCAAGTAAATTACATCAACTTAGAGTAGTCGATTTTTTTTATAATGATGATACAGATCATCTTTATCCTCAAAATGGTTTGATTGCTGAAGAAGTAGAACAAGTTTATCCTGAATTAATTTGTCATGAATCGGATGGTATAACCCCTCAAACCATTTACTATCATTTGTTATGGCCATTGTTATTAAAAGAAATTCAAATTTTAAAAACAAAAATAGAGGAGATTGAAACAAGATTACCAAATTAAAAAGAGAGAGAAATTATCAATAAAATTTTTATTTATTAAACACATAATGCTTTTACATTTTCAAAATATTGAAATTGAACTAAGCAGGTGGAATTGCTTTGACATTTTCAAAATATTGAAATCGGACTAATGAGATTGCTCCTTTGTAAAGACCTACCAACAAACTGTCCATAGGACCTCCTGTTCTTGGAATTAAAGGATAAATAGTTGCCGATAACCAATCAATTCCTGCGAATCCGATAAACGAAGGCCAATGTTGTGGAGCATCAGTCACTGCTTTTGTAAAACCTTGCATGTAAAGTCCTAAATTCATGGTAATGAACTGTTGTTGAGTTGAACCTTTAAGGAATAAAAAAGAAATACGGAGTTTTTTTTAAATATTTTTTATTTAAAAATGTTTTCTAATTTTTCCATTGGAGGAAACATTAAGAAGACAACCATAATTTACAAAATGGTATACCACAATTTGAGCAGGTGGTACTCCTGTCAAATTAACTCTTAATAAAGTGTTATTGGAAGATGTCATGGTTGATAATTGATTAAATAAAAATCTTCTTTCTTTGTAATCTGTCGGTACAATAGTTAAATTGTTTACCATTAAGAATTGATCTTGATTAAAACTGTCTAAATCAATTGGAGAAGGTTTTGTAGATTCAGCATCACCATTCCATAAACCTTTCCAATCTAAATAAGTGTGAAACGCTCTGTTTCCAGATCCTGAACAAATAATTGCTTCACTTGGAACCCACATTCCATCTTTTAATTGAAGTTGAAAATCTTGAATGGTGGTTCCATTTGTAAATGTTTTAATCCAAGTTGTAAATTTGTCATTCACAGTCATATCCGATAAACTACTTTGATCAAAAAAGTAATTAATGATGGAAGCTAAAGAATTTCCATTCCAATTAATTCTTGCTTCTACAATGTTATTGTTCACTGCACTTTGATAGGCAGCCCAATTTCCATAAGCGAGTTGTAATTTTCCAGAGGCAACATCGGATTGAACTCCTGATTCATAACTTCCATCCGAAGAGCACAAAGCATGATAATGCCATCTTACATTGATAAATTCAATCACTGGAGAGGTTCCATCTGATTCTACCACCCATAAAGGATTTTCCATATAAAATTCAACAATAAAATCGCAATCTCTTTCGAGGTAGGCAAGAGGTAATGCACCTTGATTAAAAATACCAATATTCACAGGAACAGAGTATTCCGTAACACCTGTACCATAAGCATTTCTTTCTGCTTGAGTTCCATAACCAAGCAAATCTTGTCCAACGGTGGAAATAACATCAGGAGGAACACCACTATTATACAACATGTTTTGAATTCGATTGTAATATTCAGTAGTTTCTTCTACGGAGCCAACAGCCCATCGAATTTTATTGATACAAGACATTGCTCCTCCTTGACATAATCGTTGATAAGTACTTCCAACAGTTGTAATCCTTACTGAAATACTTAAATGACCTTGACGAAAATCAATGTTCTTTTTTGGTAACACAAAACGAATAACATTGTCTCCTGCTGTGCTATAGTTACTACTTAGAGGTCGAAGAATCTCTTCATCTCTCCTCATATCAGGTGAACGTACAGGTCTTTGAAACCGAAATTGATCTGGAACATGAATTGGCAAGTGTTGCATAGTGTCCAAGATATATCAGAATTAAAAAAACAAAAAAGAACTCCGCTTTAAAAAAGATTATTTCAGTTTATTTTCAATCACGTTTGCAAGAATTGCAACTCCAGCAATACCAGCAACTACTAAAAACACATATGGTGTTATTTCTGGTAGTATATCTTGTATCGACTTTATAATTTTTTTTAAAAATTCTATAAGTTTTTGAAAAAGTTTTGAAGCTTTACCATTAATCCATTTCCAAAAATCACCTCCACCAAGCAAATCACCAACAAGCATAATACCAAAGCCAACAGGTTGATAAAACCACCAAGGTCTTTTGTTTTCATCATGTTCCAAAAGACCTAAATCCATACAAGAATTTACAACAGGATCACCTCCATAAAGAAGGGTTTTTCCTTTTTCTTTCATTTTTTTACCAGGTGCTAGATATTCTTTACCTTCTTTTGCATAAACATTCATTTCAACCCATCTTAAATAACAAAACCATTGAGTATCAAGAATATCTTTATATTCTTTATTATTCCATGAATTCTTAATAGCACCCATTAAACCAGGATCTTTTAAATTTTGTAAAGGATATTCTTGTATAAACGCTAAAATACTTTGTTCATCCTCTGAAAATCGTTCTTCATCAATCTCGGTAGAATTTTCTTTTCTTCCTCTTAACATACTAAAAGGTGTCCATGAACCTGTACTGATCCAATTTTCTTTTAAAGGTTTTAATTTATCTTCCAACTCTTTACTCATTTCTAAAGGACCTAATTTCTTTCTAAATGCTGTTAATCGAGCATCTCCTTCTATTTTTTCTTCAATAACCATTACATGAGGATCATGCCATGTCACTATCTTTGTGAAATTATTGGTTAATTCTTTTAATTGTTTTCCATAAAAAATAAAAACATTAAAAATAATTTCTATTGTTTCAGTTGGATATTCAACAGGTTTTTGAAAAGTATCTTGTAAATGTTTTTCAGATTGTAGAGTAATCAAAGGAATAATGTTAATCTTCTCCAGAAAATTATAAATAGTACTAAACTCCTTCTCTACCAAAGGAATAAATAACTTTCCTTCATATCTTTGATAAAGAGGAATCATCTCTTTCATTAAGCTTTCCGAAGGAATTGGTCCCCATTTTTTGGAAGGGAAACAATACAAATCATTTTTATAATTCCAGTTTAACTTTATATCATGTTTGTAAACAGGGGTTGATATTGGAGCGATACTTTTTGGTATTGGTAATTGCTGATAAACACTTGTATATGTTTGCATGTTGATTGGAAATTTTGTCTTCATTTGTTTACAAAAGTAATCACCAAACACTAACATGCATCGAGATTCCCAAAAAGTTAAATCATCTTTAAAACACTCCTTATTGTAGCTATCATAATAAGTTTGATACATTCGAATCATTTTATATAATTTGGAATGAAATTTTTGTAAAAAAAGACCAAAACTGTCGGTAAAAAAAGGTTGTGAACCTTTGTATTCTCCATTAAAAGCTAATCGTTCTTTTTCACTTAAAATAAAATAACGATACATGATTAAATTGATTTGATCATGCGTTGGCTGGTAATTTTCAAGTTTTGTCATGTAAAGCATTGGTAATTCACTAAATTTCTTTACCAAAGCATTCTTCGAATTTGGATTAAGAGGTACAAAAAGGTCTTTAAACTCCCATTCTTCTTCTGTATATCTTGTGAAAGCAGGTCTGTGTAACAAATGATTGAAATAATTGTAAGCACTACCAATTTTTTGAAAAGTTACCAACACTCTTCCAACTCTTTCTAAATCATTAAACATGTCTACATTTGGTTTAATAAAATTTTTCCAAACATCTTCATCTCCATCCAAGATATGAAGAGAATTTAAATATTGATACATTTCTGCATATTGATAAAAACTTATTGGAGGATATGCTTCAATTTTGTGGTATTTATCGAGGAAAATACCATCCACAAGATCTCTCCAGCCATGAATTACTTTCATTGTAGGTTGTATTTTTACATCCAAATAATGTTTCATAATGAGAGGATCACATGGAAATGACATCATTCTAGCCATATCAGAACTTGAAAAACGAAAATAAACATTATAATCTAATTGAAAATCCAAATCATCTCCAAAAAAATGAAAGAAATGGGAAGGTGGATCTGAATAACGTCTAGGTACTAAAATAGTATTAGGGCGACTTTTCGCAGCAGGTGATGCAACAGTTCCCATTGATTCTTCTTTTACGGAGTTTCTTTATTTTTAAAAAACAAGTTTTTTAGAACGATAACAACATGGCGGTAAGATTAAATCTTTTTGGTCAGAAAACGATAAATTTTGGAAGTGAAACTATTGTTTCAAAAGCACCTATTGTAGCAAGATCTTCAGCAATGGATGCTTTTGAAGCATTAGCATCCATTCACTCAACAGATGGAGTAATGTCTCTTGTACCATCTTTAACAAGAAAAGCTTTAGTCGCAGCTACAACTCCTATTGTCACAAGTGGTTTAATTGAATTAAATGCAGGAGGAACACTATTTGTAAGACAATCCAAAGGAATTGCTGAAAGTGTTATGATGATTTGTGAAATTAAATTTGGATGTACTGCAGATGCTGCAGGAACTTTACAAAGAGAACTTTCTATTGTAACCAATGATGGCTCAGGAAATATAACTTCTTTTGTTGAAACCATTGAAGAACCTTTTGTAAAAGCAGCTCCTTATTATCGAACTTATGTAGCAAAATTATGTTTAACCTCAGGTACAACTATTGACATTGTTACAACTACAGCAGGAACTTCAGCTCCAATTGATCTTACAACATTAACTGTTAATTTTTATTGTGATTAAAAATAAAATTTCAAATTCCATAAAATATATCCTCCTGGTCCAAAAGTCAAATCAGTTGGTTTTAAATTTAAACCAATTAATTTGATTTCTCTTTCTGTAAAACGACAAGTAAATTTTAGGTGATCACCTAATGTTAAAGGAATTGGAAATGGTTGAATCCATAAAATGTCTTCATAATGATCTAATAAGAAAGACATGTTTCTTGGTGTCATGTTGTGTATTTCTGAACAGGATACTGCAATATAAGGCTGAGTCGGATTCACAATAGCATTGCTAGTAATGTATTCTAATTGAACACCTTTTATATCTTGGTAAGGACATGGAAATACAAATTGTTGATTTAGTGTTGTTTGTGTAAGTGTAATAAAAACACATTTCTCCATTACAAAATATTTATTTCTTTTTTAAAGTCGATAAAGAAACGAGTGTGCCTTCTTGGTTGAGAATTGATAAATAAAAAATGTCTTCCCCACTCCGAGTTGTCATTTTTACCACCTTTCCATGCTAATAAAAGAATTTCTTTCATTTGAATTTGATTCATTGCTAAAGATTGATATGCTCTTTTTAACCATGTAAGATCATCAATACCTTCAGAAGGAAATACGATAATTCCTTCACAATTGTTTCTAAAATTTGGATCCACACAAAAAGGTTGTTGTGAAATTACAAATAAAGAAACATTCCAATGAGTTGTTTGAACAGCAAAATTTGCAAAACATCCTTTTCGATTATTATGAATAACACTATTTCCTGCTAAATCATCGACAAGAATTAATATTCTTGTTGTTTTACCACCGACTTCATTTGCTTTTTTAATTTTCAACTCAATATCATTCTTTACTTTTTTGAATGTTGATTCCGTTACTTCTGTATAAACATCTGTTGGATCAATCATTGAATTAATTCTCTTTTCATCACGCATTGGTGCAAATGTTTTCTGAACAAGAAAAGTAGGACAAATAATAATGATACGATCAATTTGTTTATAAAATCTTTTACAAATATGATCGACAACCCATGTTGTTTTTCCTGATTGAGCTCTTCCTACAACAAATAATCTTGAAGGATGTTGAATTAGTTCGGATGCATCTGCTGCTCCTGTGCTTGACATTTTTTTTTGTATTTAAAACATTCGGACATAAAACACTCCGCTGCTTTGATACTTGGTCCAAATTGAATAAAATTAGTAGGTAAAAAAGAATCAACAGAAGTAACTAATTCTATATTTTCAAGTAATTGAAAAGTAAAACCATTCATTCCTAAAAATCTTTCCATCAAGGTTCCTACTATAGTCAAGATAAGATTACCAGAAGCACAAGGTTTTACAACTCCTAAATCAATTTTGATGTTTTCTAAAATTCTTTCTAATTCTTCAACACTTAATTCAGATAATTTTGAATCTAATTCAGATTGTTCAAATGGTTTAATATGAGGGTTTCTGATTATAATTAATCTTAATTCTCTTTTCAGATGTTTGATGTATTCATTCTTTTCCACAATCTTTTGCATTAATGTAGAATCATCTTTTGTAGTTGTTGTAAATTCTTGTTGTTGTTGTTGTTCATTTTCTTTTTCTGAACTTAGTTCTCCTGAACTGCTTTCTTCATCACTCATCTTCAAAGGAATAAACAAACACGTGAACATAGTTTTTTTATTTAGAGAAACGAAATAGGAGAAGAAGAATGAATAGATTCTTTAATTTCCATTTTTCCTTGTGAAATGTTATCTTCATTTTGAGGACTTGCTTTAAAATTAGGTTTTTCAGAATGATCCATAGTATTTGACGAAAAAAACCGTAGTGCCATGCTCCCTGCAAGCAATAATAAACTAAAAGAAAGCTGAGGCATAACTTGATAGGTTGCATCCACCATTGATTTTTTAACATTATCAACAAAACTTTTGTTCTCTTGTGGTGACTTAATAAAGTCGTGATTTGTTTTTTGTTTTTTTATAATCACGTTTTTTCTTGGTTCTGGAATATAATCAGAAATGACTGCTTCTAATCCCGAGATTCTTTGTTTTTTACTCCTAATTTCGTTCCTATCAAAAGAGTCTTCTTCTTCTTCTTCTTCATTATATGAAATATCAAAAGAAGGTGAGTTAATAACTTGACCTATTTTTTGATCATTGTTTAGAGGAATAAATTGTTTCTCTTGTATTGAATTGATATTTACAGCTTTTAATTTCTTTGCTTCTCTAGCTCGTTTTAAGTTTTCCAGAGCTGTCAATCTCTTTCTTTCATCCGGTGTGGTGGTGTTCATTTCCCAAGTAAAGAAATAGAAAAAATACATTTTACTCCGAAATATGATTTTTATTTTTAATTTTCTTCAACGGTTGTACTCAATGTTTTTTCTTCTTCTTCTTCAATAACATCCGTCATGGAAGAATCGTCTTCTCGGTTGCCTGTTTTCGTCTCTTTTTCCATTAATGAATTAATTCTTTGTTCTTCTTCAAGAAAATATTCATTGTAAAGTTGTTTTTGACTTGCTTTTAATCTGTTTAAGATACCACATCGAATTCTTCTCGTTCTTTCCTTTGCAACTTTTGTAGAGTGAAGTTGAGCATATTGTTTTCTTTTTTCAACATTTTTTGGGTCTTCCAAATAAGTTTTCTTTTTGATAATGTTCTCTGGTTTGTTATTATATCTTTTCAAATACAATTTTCGATTTCTTTCTTTTTCTTCTTTTGTTTTTTTGAGCCTAACTTGATCCGCTGGGATAATTGCATAATCAACAAGACCAATCTTGCTAACATAATTTTTGTCAAGATTGATTTCTTTTTTGTAGTCTTCTACACCTCTTACCACATCATTAATAGCACTTTGTGTAATGTTTTCAAATGCTACAAATACTTTGCTAATTCGGTCTCCTGGTTGTTGGAGTTCAGAAGCCATGACTTTACTTTGTCAGAATAACAGAAAGAATGAAATCACATGATCAATTTTTTTTTATTCGTAGAACTTTAAAGTGCTTAACGCTTTTCTTTCCTCTTCCCACTTTGTTTTTCCTCCATTGACATCCCATTCGTAAATTCGTTTGTTAATTTTAACAATCTTCCATGTTTCTTCTGGGACTTCATCAACAAAGTATAAGAATTCACCGTTTGGAAGACACCAATAATTTTTGTGGCTTTTCTTGCTTGTTCTTATTTCTGCTTCAGGATGTGGTCGACTCATGTTGTTGTGCGTTGAAAGTTTTGGAATAACAAAAAAATAAAAATAACTCCTTCTATTCCGAATCATTCTTAGAATAACGTCTTTATAAAAAAATAATTCCAAGAAATGTTTTAAATTCTTTTATTTAAAGAAACAAGTTAAAGAGAATGAATATGATATTCATCAAGCATAACTCTTGAGTTTGGGTTAAAGATTATATCTAACCGAGGTAAGATATTCCCATGTTGAATATCCCCAAAGCGGTTATCCATGACTCTAATCACATCAATCAACTTTGGTTTAGTAATCCTGTTTAATAAACCAATTGCCGGAGACATTTTTTCAATAGCTTTACACATTTTTCTTCTTGTAATCCAGTGATCTGGATCAGCAGGAGAGTCATTCATTTCACATAAATTCATAAAAATGATTCCTGCAATGTCAAAAGGTATGCCAAGATAATAAGTTACCAAAGAAAGAAGCTTTGTATCTCTTTTCAAACAAGAAAAATCAGGATGATGAGCTTTCTTTACATCAAAGGTGCCAAAGTTGTAAGTTGAGTTTAGATATAATTTATGTATTATACTCTCTAAATACAGCATATCACCGTTTAGATAATAATCTTCTGGGCCAAACAAAGCAACTTGCCATCTGTGCGGAATCCCTTTAAATCCATTAATATGGTAATCGAACAATGAACCAAATAACGGAGAAGCATAAGGATAATAGGAAGGCTTCTTCATGGAAACATTTTTAGGTTTCGAAAGAGTAGCAACTTCTTCATATTCCAGATGAAGTCCATGATTGACCTTGAGGTGATTGTAATTAAAAAAAACGTTTCCAATAAACACATCAGCTTCAAATACCTCAGTGAAATACTTCTCAGCGTAATTTTTACCAGGGTGATAGATTGTTTTTTGGGGTGCAAAAAAGCTTATGGCTTGGTGCGTGTCTTTTGAACCAAAGATATCAACGCAAATGAAAGAGCATGGTGGCTTGTCAACATCTGCGCCAAACATCATATAACCATTCTCATCTACACCAATAAAGTCATCGTCATAACAACCTTGAAAATCTTCCGACAGTTTAAGCTCTTGATCCATTAAGGTGATACTTTCTTTTGATTTAACTCCGAATCTAGTTCTTGCTAAAAGCATTCATAAAAAAAAAAGTGTCAATATTCTAAGAATAAGTATACACAAAATAATCACGTGTAGTTGTCATGCAGTCCTTGAAATATCTGTCTCTTGAATCTTGGGTTAACACTTGTGGTCTTCATTTTATGGATATTTATGTTATCTTAGAGTTGTTGGGTATGACACCTACAAGAGTATATCTTAACTCAGACATTGCTCAAGTCATCTTGGACTATAACAAACCTGAAATCGAACATGGTTGGGAATCTGTTGATCAATAAACAAACTTTTTTTTTAACTTGACTGTTTATTGTTTTTCAATTTTTACAATGTATTTACAAGTACAACCTTGGTTTGTTGGAGCATTTAAATCAATACATTCTCCACATAATGGTTTAATCCAAAGTTTAGCATTTGAGTTTCTAACCTTTACTCTAGCTTGTGAAGAGAATGATATTGGTTTCCCTGCTCTTGTGTGAGTTAACGTTATGTCGTCGATATCCATTGCATAGAGCGATGTTGGTGGTTCAATATTCATTCTTTGCGGTTGCATACTATCTGTGGTTACGTATTCGGACACCAAAGAAAGATGACATCTCCGCACTCCGTGTATGGGGAGGAGAGGGAAAACACATATATATAACAACTCTTTCTTT
>Ga0181346_1000412_pt1 | contig 18502 bp, 12 predicted proteins | sample Su13VDMM15DN_FD_130100 | JGI IMG/M metagenome (GOLD analysis project Ga0181346, IMG submission 130100) | Freshwater viral communities from Lake Michigan, USA - Su13.VD.MM15.D.N | ecosystem: Environmental > Aquatic > Freshwater > Lake | place: USA: Michigan | collected 2013-07-15 | reverse complement strand
GTTTGGCTTTGTGTGGCGTGTGCTGCCGGACATTACGTTCCGTGGATCTACGGCTGCAAGCCCGCAGGTAATCATGTACTTGAAGCCCATGCAAAACTCTGGCTCTGGGTATAACTCACCAGCCTCAGTGGGCGGGGATAGCAGTGCCACAGTAACCAGAACGGCAGTGTTACCAATCGAAGAATTTACCGGGCAGATCTACACCCGTGTGCGTGGGCGGCAGATAGCAATGGAAATCAGGTCAACAGCTACAGGCGTGACTTGGCAACTTGGTTCTCCAAGGCTGGACATCAAGCAGGACGGCAGACGTTAATGGCTACGTTCATAAGCCGATTCATCAACAGGTTTAAAGCACCTGCGCTGCCCCATGCGTCATTAAATTACGCCAGCAATGACGAGGATCAGTTCAGGAATATCTTAAGGCTGTACTTCAACCAGATTGATTCTGCGCTTGGTATTTTGTTGGAGGCACAGGGCGGCAGGTATATTAACTTTCCCTACGGCGCTTTCTCCAGCGATCAAGATCAAACCGCTATTGCAAATACAGCTACGCTGATGACGTTAAACACTACGGATTTTACCAATGGTGTATCTATAGACTCGTCAGAGATTACGGTTGAAAACGCTGGTATATACAACTTGCAATTTAGCGCTCAATTCCAAAACACGGACACAGCCTTTCAAGATGTCTATATTTGGTTAAAACAAAACGGGGTAGATATACCGGGTTCAACTGGCTTTGTATCTGTTCCAAACAGACACGCCGGAACGGACGGACACACAATTATTGGCTGGAACTATTTTTTAAGTATGGCGGCGGGAGATCACATTGAGATTTACTGGTCTATACCCAATACTGCTGTAAGCATCCAGCATATTGCCGCTTCCGGCACACCAACCAAGCCGTCTACTCAATCTGTGGTAGCCACCATGTCATTTGTTTCATCTTTGCCAGCAGCGTAATACCATGACACCAGAACAAATCCTTAGATACGATGTTGAGCATAACCAAGAGGACATAACTTTTGTCCAAGCTTTACAGCGCATGAATTACGAAATAAAAAACGCCAATGCAAGATTGGTCAGGGAAGGTGATACGCTGATTATTCTTAAAACAGTTGGTAAAGATTCCTGCGAGTTTCATTGTTATAACGCTGATACGCCAAGCAATCTTGCCGCCAATGTTTTGAAGTTCTTAGAGCTTGCAAAGAAGCTTGGCTACGCAAAAGCGTTTACACCATACAAGAACCCGGCGGTATCTCATCTGATTGAAAAGTTCTTTACCGGCAAATATAAATTCCGTATATCAAAAACTGATGATGGATTCCGTGCGGAGGTAATTTTATAATGGGATTTATATCTAAAATAGTAGAAGGTGCAAAAGATTTAGTTGAAGACACCGCCAATAATGTTGGTGATTTGATTGATGACACGCTTGGTAATGTTGGCAAGACCGTAACTCAGCTTCTTCAAGATCCAAAATCGCTGGCTATTCTAGCTTTGAATGTTTACACCGGCGGGGCTGGGCTTGCACTTGGCAGTGCAATGGGTGTTACAAACGCAATGGCTGCGGAGTTTATCGGTAACGTGGTGCTTAACACCGCCGTAAATGGCGGCGATATAAATGCCGCCGCTAAGTCTGCCGCTTTCCAATTGGGCGGCACTGAGCTTGCAAAAACAGTATCGGCAGGTTTAGCTGATGCAACAATCAGCACAGCAACCAAACAAGTAATTGCCAACACCACATCTGCTGCTGGTATCGCCATAATCCAAGGTAAAGATCCGATGGCTGCTATTGCGGCTGGCGGTGTTGCTGCTGGTGTAAACCTCATTACAAGTCAATACGCAGGTTTTGACAAGCTGCCTGTTGCATCTCAAAAAGCAATCAATACCACCTTAAAAGGGGCGCTGTCAGGAAAAGACCCAACAAAAGAGTTGGTGTATGGAGCTATTGGTTCCGGTATTCAGGCATACAAGAATGTTTCTGATGGTAACGCTGCCACCAAGAAAGAACTTGGTCGTGACCTGACTGAGGCTGAAGCAACAAAATTAGCCTTGTACTCATCAGGAAATACGCTCAATACGGATATTAAAAATCTTGTTGTTGGTGAAAAATCTGCCAAGGCAATTGAATCGGGGCAATCGTCTTTTACCTATGACGGAAAGCCTGTTGCAGTATCCAGCACTGACCTCAATAATTACTTTAAAGGCAAGCTTACAGATGCTGGCCTGACTCCTACAACCGCCGACATCACTGCGGCAGCTACAGCTTACGGCAAGTCAAAAGACGCAGTAGGCGCAACCAATGCTGTTGTTGATTCTAGATCGGTGGATGCACAAGAGGTCAAGGACATTTTTGCCAAGGAAGGTATTACTAATCCTACGGCAGACATCATTTCAAAGTACGTCAAAACAAATTTTGATGAGGCTACTGCGCTTGCTGATATTCAAAAGCAAGCTGATGCTCAGTACACAACAAAGCAAGAAGTCACCGATGCGTTTAAGGGTACAGGCTATACACCTACGGACGCAGACATTGCTAAGTTTGAAGGCGCAAAGCCAGAAGCAATGCAACTGGAAACGGTCAAGGCATACACGCAAATTGTGGATGCTTTTAAGAAAGAACAAACAGATCCAACTAAGTCAACAGAAATAGCAAAGCTTGCGTTTCAGACTGTAATAGATCCAAGGTTCATGACTCGGCTTCCCGATGGAAGTGTGCTTATAGATACGTCAAATGCTCCAATAATTGATGGCTTGCCAGAACTCCCGGCTGTTCATGTACTGCTTGACAGGTCTGACACTGACCAGTTGGATTACGTTCCTGAGTTTGATGAAACTAAATACGATGTATTGCAAGCAATACAAAAATCAAATCCAAACATTAAAGTTGATGATCTGATTACTGGATCTTTAAATGCAATGAAGGATCAGGGCTATGTTCCTAGCATTGAAGAACTTCTAAATGCTATTAACCAGCCAAAAGATAAAACACAAGCAAACGTTAACAAAGCTGCATCTGATTACGGAGATCAAAAGGCAATAACTAAAGATGAAGCCAAACAGCGCCTTATTGAAAATGGTGTTTCCAAGCCAACTGATGCTCAGATTAATCAGTTTGTCAAAAAGGGGAACGAAGCAGACATTTTTAAAGAAATTGACCAATTTGCCAATCCTCTTGCAACTACTGCGGCTGAAGCTGAGCAATTTTTAAAAGCCGCTGGCATAACTAAGCCTACAAAAGAACAAATTGCAATGTTCACAAAAGAAGGCTCTCAGGCGGCTACGGAGACTGCTTTAAACACTTATGCTAACCCCTTGGTGACTACCGCCGCAGAAGCTGAGCAACTATTAAAAGCCGCTGGTATATCTAAGCCGACCAAAGAGCAGATTGCAACGTTTACCAAAGAAGGTTTACAAAAAGATACTGAATTGGCTTTGACTAAATACGCTAACCCGCTTGTTACTACCGCCGCTGAAGCAGAGCAAATCTTAAAAGATGCTGGCATATCGAAGCCAACCAAAGAGCAAATTGCAATGTTCACCAAGGAGGGTTTACAAACAGAAACACAAAAATCTGCCGCTACTTACACCAATCCAATTGTTACTACCGCCGCTGAAGCGGAGCAAATGCTAAAAGATGCGGGAATATCTAAGCCTACTAAAGAACAAATTGCGATGTTCACGAAAGAAGGCCCGGAGGTTGGCACAAAAACAGCATTGAATACATACGCCAATCCACTTGTGATGACTGCCGCAGAGGCAGAGCAGGCGTTGAAAGATGCTGGAATATCAAAACCCACCAAAGAACAAATCGCAATGTTCGCCAAGGAAGGCTTGCAGACAGCTACGGAGACTGCTTTAAAAGCCTATACTAATCCGCTTGTAACCACAGCGGAAGAAGTGAAGGGGATGTTTGAAAAGATTGGATACCTTAATCCAACCGAAGAAGAGATCACAAGATATACCGGAGAGAAGCCCGAGGATGTTCAGCTTGACATGGCAAAGACCTATGGCGCATCGGCTTTGGCAACGCAGAAGTACATTGATCCGTTAAATAAAAGAATTGAAGAGCTTGTTAAGCAAGGCAATGACTATAAAACTTCAAGCGATAAGGCTATCTCAGAATTAACTGAGCAGAATAAAGGATTGTCTGAGGTGCTTGGTACTGACAAAAAGACCGTGACTCAGGAAGATATTAACTTTATGAATGAAATGATTGCTGGCAAAAAGACCGTAGACTCAAGATACGATGTAACAGGTGACAACAGAATTACCCAAGAAGATATTGATTATTTGCAAAAATACATAAGCACGGGAACTGACACCGGAACAAAGCCTACAACCGAAGTGTTTAAACCAAAAGCTGGCACATACTGGTCGCCAACTGGCCTTTACGGAAAGCTGTACGAACAAGAGTTGGCAAGAGATGCAGATAAGGCGGCTGCTGACAAAGCAGCTGCGGATAAGCTTGCCGCAGATAAAATTACTGCCGCCAAAACTGCCGCCGCCCAGAAGCTTGTCTTGAAAAAACAAGGAACCCAGCAGTCCACGGATGCGTTTAACCAATTGTCAGCTCAAAACAGGCAAATGGTGCAGGCAATACCGACATTGGCTGATGTGCATTTCTATGGCAAGGATTTTGGAACTCAACGCCAAAAGCTTACCCCTGAAGGAGAGCTTGTTGCTCCAAAACCTACGCAGGTTGCGCAAGACAATGTTTCAGGCGAAAATGATGTATCTTCGCTCTTGCAGCAGCTAATGGCACAGGGCGACTCTGCCAGTGAGTCTGATTTAAGAGATATTGTAGGAGGAGGCGGCTATGGGTAACGGCGCAATTAATTATGGCGGCGGCATGGAAAAAATTTTAAGAATTTTGGAAGGAAAATAGCATGGGCGAAGATTACATCGAAGGCGATTACGAAGACTCAGATACATACACCGGCATAGATCCCGGTGCAGATTACATTCCGGGCGACTACGAATACAAAGAGTCTTGGTGGGATAAGTTTAAAAATGAGGTTGGAAATTTTGACCTATCTAAGCTAATTACCGGCGCAAAAGATGTCTTACAGGGCGGAAAAGGAACTCCCGCTCAATTAGCCGCCTTTGGCGGCATAGCTGCACTCATAAACAAATTCAGTGGCGGGGATAGCGGTACAGGTGGATTTGCCGGGTATCAGGGCGGCATTCCAAGCTATACCGCAAGCCGCACCATGAACCCAATTCCAACCACAGCCCCTAATCCTGCATATGTTGCCCCCGCAGCAGGGAAAACGGCGGCTATGCCTCAAACATTGCCACGCCGACCCGGCTCTGGCGGCATTACCTACTTCACTCCACAGACATACACCAAGAATGCAGCCGCTGGCGGCATGATGTCCTCCGGTGGAATCTCCTCATTGGGCGATTATTCAGATGGCGGTAGACTGCTTAAAGGCCCGGGAGATGGTGTGTCTGACTCTATCCCTGCCCGCATTGGAGAAAAACAGGAAGCAAGGCTGGCAGACGGTGAGTTTGTTGTTCCAGCCCGGATTGTCTCTGAGCTTGGCAATGGCTCCACCGAAGCTGGAGCAAGAAAGCTGTACGCCATGATGGACAGAATCCAACATGCCCGCAAGAAGTCAATGAAGAATGTCGCTGCCGACTCAAAGGCAGAGAAAATGTTACCCGCATAAGGATCAATCATGGCAACAACACCCGCAGCCCCTACAAGCCCCGGATCAAGCACATCGACTCTATCTGAGTGGGCTGGCCCGTATGTAAGCAATATGCTTGGCAAAACCGAGGCACTTGCTGGTCAGGACTACCAGACTTACGGCGGCCCAATGACAGCCGGTGAGTCTGGGCTGCAATCCAAAGTCTTTCAAGGCTTGGGCAGTTTAAACTTCCCCAGCAACTTGGGGCAGACATTCTCTTCTTCACAGGCTCCAACAATTGGCGCTGGCGGTCAGCCAACAGGCGGTAGCGGCATTGCCTCCAACTACATGAATCCCTATCTCCAGTCTGTTCTTAACCCTCAACTGGCTGAGTTGCAGCGTCAATCTAAGATCCAGCAGATGCAGAACGCCGGTAAGGCAACCAAGATGGGCGCATTTGGAAGCTCAGGGCAAACCCTGATGGACACAGAATCCCAGCGCAATTCTTTGGATGAAATGAATAAAGCAATTGGCACTGGATATTCCAACGCATATGACAAGGCAATGGGTCAATTCAACACCGAGCAGGGTCAGGCTAAGACACTGGCTGACATGATGGGCGAGGCTGGAACAGCCCAGCGTAACATTGAGCAGCAAGGCATTACCGCTGATTACAACGAGTTCTTGAACCAGCGTGAACACCCGCAGAAGATGCTGGAGTTCCAGCAGGCCATGCTTCAGGGTCTGCCCATCTCTACCGTAAGTAATGTCCCCGCCCAGCAATCTGCTTTGGGTAATATCACATCGACAGTCGGCGGCTTGACTCAGCTTCAGGACGCACTAGAAAAACTTGGGATCAAATTATGAATCTGATTCAAACTCAAGATCGCTTAAAGGATGAGCCGCTTCAGGTGGTTATGTCCTATGCAAATGGCGGCAACCCGGAAGTTCCCCCGTTCTTGGCCTTGTCTGAACTCCAGCGCAGAAAGCGCATGAGCCAAAGCCGTCAAGAAGCTCCCAAGGAAACCGTCAAGGATCGACTGGAGCGTGAGGCATCAGAACAAAGTTTAAGCCTGCTCAATACCCAGCAGGCCCAGCAGCAGCAATCTGCCCAACAGATGCAGCAGCAGGCAGCGCAGCCGACAGGCCAGATCCCCGAAGGAACTCCACAACCACCTATGCCAGAGCAGCCTCAAGCAATGGCTTCTGGTGGTATCACTCGCTTGCCTACAGGCGACATGTTCAATTACCGTGATGGCGGCATTGTTGCCTTTGCCGAGGGCGACAAGGTTGTAGAAAAGCCCAAGACATCTAGGTTTAAACGCTTCATTGAAAGTTTTGATGATCCTGAAAAGCGCAAGCTGTTTGATGACCAGCAAAGAAAATATCAGGAACAGATAAAGGCTTACCAAAGCCAGCCGGGTGTTTTTGAGGAAACAACGCCAGAAGCTATCCAAAAAAGCGAAGAGGATATCCAAAAGGCAGCTTCCGCCCGAAGAGAGGCTCCTCAGAGCGCCCCTAAGCCACAACCAGTCGATCCTGTTTATTACAACCCGGAAACAGCCACTCGCCGTGCTGACCTGCAAGGTAGTGCAGCACCAGCCCCGCAAGCTGCTCCTGCTGGTCGCCCTAATGTTCGCCCCGCTGCGCCTGCCGCACCTCGCCCCTCTGGCGTGGACGCATTGCCCCGTCAAGACTCTGCAATGGACATGCTCAAGCAGTCTGCTGACATGATGAAGCAGCAGCCCGAAGTCCCTCCAGACTATGCTTCCGCAATGGAGGCTGCGAAGAAGACAAACCCTGAGCTTGCCCAGCCCGCTGGCTCAGGCTACGAAAAGCTTTTGGAGGATATCCGTACCCGGGACGCAGAGAATAGAGCCAAGGCCGCCGAGCGTGAGAAAGGTCGTAGTCGTGCTGATGCCGCCCAAGCCCTGATTGATGCTGGTGAGGCTACCCGTGGTCAGCGTGGGATTGGTGCGCTGTTTGGTGGATTTGGTAAATCAATGATTGCCGCCAATGCTGCCGCAGATGAAAGAGCCGCCCGTCAGGAGGCTTTGGAGCGTGAGCAAGATTTAAACATGGCAAAGATGCGCTCAGAGATTGAGACTCTGCGCCGTGCCGAAGCCCGTGGAGATGTTGCCGCCCAACAAGCATCCTTGGCAAAGATTGCAGACATCAAGAACGCCATGATGCAGAACAAGATGACCCTGCAAGCGCAAACCGCTCAGACTGCCGCAATAATGCGTGGTCAGAACATTACCGCCGACACCGCAACCAAAGATCGGTCGTCAAGAGAAAGAACGGCTGGCGCACAAATTTCTGCAATGCAGAACCCAGAGCTGTTCCGAATCATGGATCGCTTAAAAACGCAATATCCAAACTTGTCAGAAGAGCAATTGATGCAAAAAGCATTGCCTTACACAAGGGCTGGCGTTGGCGCAGAAGGCAGACTGGATGTAGCTACAGAGGCAAGGCTCAAGAAGCTTGACGAAGCACGGCTGCGCAATAGCGTAATTTATGCAAATGACCCAACAAAACTTGCCGCAGCAAATAAAACCTTGGATGATGAAGAGCGCAGAATCCGTGGTGGCATTGGTGGTTTGCCAACTGGCGGTGGCGGAAATACTAGAATCAAAGTTGATGCCAATGGTGTTCCTATTCAGTGAGGTTTAAATGACTATCGAAGTTGAACTGGTTGATGGTCGAGTTATTGAATTTCCTGATGGGACTTCCCAAGATGTTATTCAAAGTACAGCCAAAAGAGCAACCCAAGATAAATACTTCGGTGTCAGTACTGAGGAACTAAAGGCGGCTCCAGCCGCCCCTATGTCATTTGGAGATACCGCAAGGGCTGGCATTGCTGGTCTGACCGGAGCATTGGGATCTGCTGTTTCTGCGTTTGGTGCTGATACTGCCCCCGCAAAGGGATTAAGGTCATTGACTGAGTCTGTACAGGCTGGCATGACCCCTGAACGTCTTGATGAGCAGCGCCGCCGTGAAGAGATCATGAACCGAGCCGAGAAAGAAGGCATTGGCTCTCAAATCATGGCTGGCGCAGGAGCAGTGGCAGAAGCCCCAATTCAATCAGTTGTTCAAGGCTTAGGCTCATCTATCCCCGCTATTGCCGCAGGGCTTGCTACCGTGGTGGCAGGCGCTCCAGTGGCTATTGCCGGAGCGGTTGGTCTTGCTGCCCGTTTAATATTTGGTGCAATCCAAGGCGCAGGTGAAACCAAGGGTGACATCTACTCCACCCTTAAATCCAAACTCATGGAGTCTGGCAAGAGCGAGGCTCAAGCTGAAGCCGAAGCAGCCAAGGCTCAGGAATACATTGGCGGCAACTTGCCCGGAATCATTGGTGGTTCTTTGGCTGGTATGTTGGACGCTGCAACCGGCGTTGAGTCCCTGTTTAAACCCGGGGTGGTTAAGTCATCACTTAAGCCCCTGTCCGAGCCGGTGTTTAAACGTGAAGTGTTTAAGCAGGCTTTTGAAGAAGCGATCCCTGAAGGTATCCAAGCTGGTACTGGTCAGGTTGCTCAGAATGTTGCGCTGCAACATGCTGGTTTTGACACATCTACATTTGAAGGCGTGGCTGGAGCCGTTACCCGTGATGCCCTGATGGGCGCATTGACAGGCGGTGCAGTGACTCCGCTTCAGATGTCCAGCCTGCGTAGGGACTATGAGATAGACAAGCAGCGCAAGGTTGAAGAAGAGAAGCAGGCAATTGACGAAAAAGCCACTAAAGAGGAGCAGGCTCGTCAGGAGCAGATAGTCAAAACCCAAGAAGATCTTGGTTTAAACAGAGAGCTTCCTGCGCTGCCCGCCCCGGCAGAACAGATTGAAGAGCCTCCTGTTGCCACTGATCCTTTGAAGAATCCTTTTGGAAACATCCAGAAGAATGAGATCCCCGAAGTCTCTGAAGTTATTGATCAATATCGTAAGGATGCCAATCTTCCTCCTCTGAAGGATTATTCAGTTGAAGACTTGGTCGATGCCATGCCCGGAGTTAATCCCAAGGGCGAAGAGGCTCTTCTGAATCAATGGCTTACGTCCAAGACCGGATGGACAAAAGACAACAAGATGACCGCTCAGGATGTTCTGGGTCAGGCCAAAGACAAGAAGATCGATACATCAACCAAAGGCTTTGAGGACTTCTTGGCAAGGACAACCGGTTACCGTGACTTGTCAGCCATGTCTCAGCCACAGCTCTATGCTGCGTTTAAAGCATTGGCTGCCTTACCAGTTTCTGACACAACGCAGATCCTGCCAGAAGGAACCAACGCCAGTCGTTTCAGCGAAGATCAGTACCGCAACGCTTTGGATGGCTTTGATAAGTTGTCCGAGGGTATGGTCGATAAGGATGGTAAGCCCATCCCATTGGATCGTGGTCAGGTCATCAAGGAAATCCAGCAGTCCACAGGACTGAAAAGCCCAGAACATGCTGCATCCATTCTGGATGAGGCAATCCGTAGCGGTGACTTGGATTCTGTCAAGACAACCCGCTACCGCAATGTAGATCCTGCCACGGGTAACTTTGTAGGCGTAGCCTATGACAGCAAGAAAATTGCCGAAGCTGCTGCCAAGAAAAAGGGTTTGGACACCAAGCCAATTTCCGTTGAAGGCATTGCCCCTCCATCCACCGCAGCCAATCTGCCCGAAGGCTTTGACATCCGCAAGGGTAAGTTCAAAGAAGGAGAAGCCCCAGAAGGTTACTCCGTCATGGCTGGTGACGAGGTTCTGTTCCAAGCCAAGACTTCCGAGGAAGCTGCTGCCAAGAAGGCCAGCTTTGAGAGAACTCGTGCTGGTATGGCTAACGCTGTTGATAACCAGATTACCCAGAAGCTCAACTCAGTTGACCAAAGCCAGTCCCGTTTAGACGGCATGGAGGCCAAGGGTGAAGGCCAGACCGATAGGTACGCCAAAGCCAGAGGCAAACATGCCCAGCTTCAAGAGAACGTTAAGAAGGACGTTGAGGCTTTGCTTGAGAAGAAAGCCAAGTACGACACAACCGAAACTCCAATCACGATCAAGCCATTTGGCAAGAAGTCGGTAGGCCGCACTGGTCACACAATCTTTGAGGGCGGCAAGGCTACAGCCACTCACCCAACACGCACCGCAGCAGAAGAGGCAATCCTTGCCACGATGTCAGACAACCAACTGACTCAACTGACCAAAGACCAAGGTAGGCGTGGTCTGGGCAAGCGAGCAGAGGCTGAACTTCGGCGCAGAGAAGATGCGGCTTATGCGGCTATGTCAGACAGCCAATTGGAAGAATTAGTTAAAGAAGATCCTCCTTACGCCAGATACCCAGAATTGTTTTATGTTGTAGGAAGCAGTATCGGAAAGCGGGCGACTGCCGAGTTAAAGAAAAGATTAGAGCCATCTCCCAAGAAGGTATCTGAAGTACTGGAAGGCATTGAGGAAGAGAAGAGAAAGCCCAAGCCCGTACCTCCTGAAGTCAAAGCAAACATTGAGAAGCTTGAGAAGGAACTTCGTCCATTGATGGAGAAGCTCGGTCTGGGCAAGGTTACTTTAAACGTGGTTCAGGATATTGAGAACAACGCAGAAGGTGCGTTCTCCAAGACCTTGATGCGTATTGCGTTGGATTCGGAAAAACCTGTGCGCACCATGCGTCATGAGTCCATCCATGCCTTGAAAGAGCTTGGCTTCTTTACTCCTGCGCAGTGGAACACCCTACAGCGCATGTCAAAAGACAAGTGGATCCAGACTTATCTGAAAGATAAGAATGCAATCCACAAAGGTAAATCCATGACACGCTTTGATGCGTACATGGACATTTACGGCGGGAATATGGAAACTATCATGGAGGAGGCTATCGCTGATGCGTTTGCTGACTTCGATATAAACAAGGCTCCTCCCGGCCTTATCACTGCCCTGCTCAACAAGATTCGTGCTTTCTTTGAAGCTCTGCGTAATGCAATGGCTGGCGCTGGATTCCAGACTGCCGAGGATGTCTTTGGCATGACTGAGCGTGGCGAGTTGACGGAGAACCCTGCTGCTTGGAAAGCCACGCCGGATGACCTTGAGGAGGCGACACGATATTCAGCCAACAATGGCATTGATCCGTACACCTCAGAGGGTCAGCTTAACATCCAAGTAGAGTCGGATGGGACAAAATATTCCATTAAACAGGCGTACACCCCAGAGGAAATAGCCAAAGCGGCAAAGACAACAAACCGCAAGGGCGAGGAAAGAACGCCAAGATTCCTCAAGAATGACCCAATCACCGGTCTGCCCTTGAATGAGAACGGCACAGTCACGCTGTACTACCCAACCAACAATGCCGGTGCAAAAGAACTTGCCAAGTCCAAGCGTTTAAAAGGTCACTCTCCAGCAGCTAACCGCATCTATTTGACCAATGAGTCCAGTGCGCCAGCAGTTGCAGACAAGCCCGGAATGATTGAGCAGCCCTTGGGCGGTGCAAATGTCCTGCTTCAAATTGACCCATCTTTAATCCATGAGTTGCCAACTAATTATTCTGATGGGCGCAGAGATTTCTTCATCCCAATTGCAGAAGGTGAAGTCTTTGCTAAGAAGATGGCTCAGACCAAGCTGTTTACACTGAATGCTCCACGCAATAAGGGTTTACACCCAGATCGCACGTTGTCTCAAGTTACGGAAGCTATAAATAAGACAGCCGCCCAGTGGCTGGCAGCAAATGCAAAAGACCGCAGGATCATGGCTAAAAATGCCAAGGACATCCTGATTGCAAACCACAACGTTTCAAACTTGTTTGGAGCAAATGCCAAGCTTGAAAAGACCAACATTGGTGATCACGGCCTCCTGTACAAAGGCAAGAAGGTCATGTCTACCGGCCTTGGCTTTGCCTCTGCCCAAAGGATTAATGATGCACAGATGGCAACAACTTGCCCTAAATCTGCCATTTGTGAAGCGTTGTGCCTTGGTGAAACATCGGGACTAAACGAGCTGTATGGCGGCGAAGGTCAGTGGCGCTCCGGCCCTCGTCTGGCTCAGTACTTAAAAACAGAAGCTTTGATTGTCAACCCTGAAGCATTTGCGGTTGCAATGATCAAGCAGATCTCTTCATTTGAAAAAACTGCAAATGAGCTTGGCTACTACCCGGCGGTTCGTTTAAACGTTACATCCGACTTCAAGCCATCTACGTTTGAGGCCATCATCAAGATGTTCCCAGATGTGATGTTCTATGACTACAACAAGATTGAAGCAAAGACAATCGCCCCCAATCACCACCTGACCTATAGCTCTACTGGAGCATCTCAGGTTGTTAATGGCGAGATCATCTACAACAAAGAGTCCAATTGGGACAACATGGTCAGCAAGTTCTTGTCTAAGGGCAAGAATGTGGCGATGGCCTTTACAAGCCGCAGTGACATGCCTAAGTTTGTGATGGATCAGCGCACAGGCAAAAGGTTTGAGGTTTGGAATGGCGATGAGTATGATGCCCGATTCCTTGATCCAGTCAGGGAAGATGGAGATGGCTGGATCATTGGCCTGAGCAACAAGGACAACACCACCAAGCCAGAGGACGCAGCCAAGAAACACAAAGGCTTCTTCCTTGACTACGACCCAAAGCGGGACGGCGATACCCTTGTCATTCAAGATCAAGAGAAGCTCAAGGCTGGCATACCGCAGCCAATAACTTTCAAGAAGCCTGAGAAGTACAGTCTTAGGGATTTACCGCCTGCGCCCGGCACTCAACCAATTCCAAAGGGAACAGTTCGCCTATACCACCAAACAGATTCAAGCTCTCTTGCCAATATTGCAAAAGAAGGCTTATCCATTAAATACGCCAAAGGCGTTGAAGGCCCAAAAGCTATTTACGCTGGAGAAACACCTTTTTATGGATCGGCAGATTCAAGACCAACTGTAGAGTTTTTTGCTCCAAAAGAGCAATGGGACTCACCGTTTGTTTTGGCAGACGTAACCCCAGATCAAATTATTGCCGCTCACTACCCTTGGCATAAACATGCAAGATATTTAGAGTCAGAGCCTGATTCAATGAAAGTTGCTTTGGAGGGCGGATTTGATAATTTAACCGACCCAGATTACGCAACGGCGGTTAACTACATCAAGGATAAATACAAAGGCCAGAAGCCTGAGAAGTACAGCCTGCGTGAAGCCCCTGACTCAGATGAGTTTAAACAGTGGTTTGGCGACAGCAAGATTGTGGATGCAAATGGCAAGCCTGCATTGCTGTACCACGCTACAAACTTCTCAGAAGAAGAAAAGCCCGGGCAAGAGAATGTCTTCTCCGTGTTTAAAGAGTCTGATGATGGCAAGCTGGGTGCAGGTATCTATGCCTCATCCCTGTCCAAATACGCAGAAAGCTATGGCCCTAAAGGCGCAGTGATGCCCTTGTATGCGTCCATTCAAAATCCTCTGGTTATCCACATGGATGCCGATGGAATTGAGACTGATGCCAATGGCTACCAAAGCGTCACCACAAGAGTATCCAGCCGAACCAACACTGCGCTTGAGGCTGTTGCCAAGAAGATTCTGGCAAAGAACCCAGACTTCAAAACAGAAAGCACCCGCTACCTCAGAGGCACAGAGATCCAGCAACTGCTTGAGATGGGCGGATATGACGGCGTTGTGCTGCAAGACAACGATGGCAACTATGTGGAGGTTGCAGCGTTTAAACCTGAGCAGCTTAAGTCTGCCACCGGCAATGTCGGAACCTATGATGCAACCAACCCAGATATTCGCTACAGCCTACGCTACAGCCTTGACCCGGACATTGAAGAACGTTTAAACGCTACAACTACAGTTCGGGAAGAAAAGGGTTTTGCGGATCGAATGATGGAGGCAATCTCTCCGTCCACCTACTCCCGTTTCCGTGCGCAAGCTTTAAACAGATACAACCAGCTTTCCGTGTACGACAAACTGTTGGCTGAGAAGATGGGTGGGATTGACCTCCTTGCTGACGCAAGCGCAGAAGCCGCAGCCCTGATGTCTGACCTTGGCGCTGGCATCACTGCCTCTGTCTTGGGTGTACATGACCGCAATGGCGGCATCCCTGTGTTCCGTAAGGGGGTTACAACAGTGGATGGATCTGTCAAAGGCCCAATCTCTATCTTTGCCCCGCTGGCAAAGGTTGGTGACCCAAGAGCCTATCAAGAATGGCAGTTCTGGGCTGGCGTTAAACGTGGTCGCCCATTCATCGGCAGCGGTGGCAAGGAGATCTTGTTTGAACAGGCTGACATTGAGAAAGCCGCCCGCACAGAACAGAAGTACAAAGACATGGGAGTTTCCTTTGAAGAGATTCAAAAGGAATGGATTGAATACAACAATGGTCTGGTCAAGTACCTCGTAGACACCGGAGTGCTGTCCGAGAAACAGGCAGATCTGTTCACCAAGTGGAGCGACTACATCCCTTTCTACCGTCAGATGGATGGAGAGAAGACCGTTGGCCCCAACATCTTCCAGTCAATATCCGGTGTTAAACAGCCTAAAAAGTACAAAGGAGAGACAGAAGCACCGCTTGCTGACTTCCTAGAGACTATTGTGCGCAACACTCAATCTGCCATTCAGATGGGCGTGAAGAACACTGCCGCTCAGCGGGCGGTCGGTGTGGCTACTCAGATACAGATGGCTGAGAGGCTGGACTACAAGCCTAAGTCAATGCTGTCAGTTGTTACGGTCTTGGAAAACGGCAGGGAAGTCTATTATGAATCCTATGACACGCTGTTCATTGAGGCTGTCAAGAGTTTAAACATGCCTGACCTGCCATTCATTGGCCTGCTGTCTGCTCCGGCAAATGTGTTGCGCAACTTGGTCACCAAGGATCCGGGCTTCATGATGGCAAACATGGTGCGTGACTCCCTGTCTGCTTGGGTAACAAGCGGGGTAAAGATGACTCCCATTGCCTCCACCATTGCCAACTTTGGCAAATCCCTTGCAGGAACCTCTCCTGAGTTCAAGGCGCTTTTAAACGCTGGCATCTTGGGCGGCTACGAGTTCTCTCAGAACACAGAGCAAAGCGGCAAGACGCTGGCTCAGGCTCTGCGCCTCAAGGCTGGCATGGGTAATATAGGAGACATGGGACACAGCTTGTGGGGAATGCTGGAGAAAGGCACAACAGCCTCAGATGCCGCCACAAGGATTGAGGTGTACAAGAGGACACTTGCCGAAACAGGAAACGAGGCAGAAGCCCTGTTCCGCTCCTTGGAAGTGATGAACTTCAACAGAAAGGGAAGTTCTGCGGTTATTCGTGTTATGACCGCCGCCATCCCATTCCTGAATGCTCGTATGCAGGGCTTGGATGTCCTGTACCGTGCTGGCATACGACCCCTCACAGACAAGCTCTTGTTTGGCAAAGAGCCAACCGAGAGAGAGAAAGAGCTTCAAAGAATCTTCTTTGTTCGTGGCATGACCATTGCCGCCATGTCCTGCATGTACTGGGCGCTTACCCATGATGATGATGAGTACAAAAAGCAAGAGCAGGAAACCAAGGACAACAATTGGCTGTTTCCCTCATTGGGAATTAAAATACCAATCCCGTTTGAGGTTGGCGTGATCTTCAAGGTTCTTCCTGAGCGGCTTATGGCTCTGGCCTTTGGCGAAGACACAACCAAGGATTTTAGTGAGTCGTTTAAACGCAATCTTCAATCAACTTTGGCGATTGATTACTTGCCGCAAACCATCAAGCCTTTTGTTGAAACAGAAGCAAACTTCTCCTTCTTTACCCGCAGACCAATCATTGGTCAGGGCATGGACGGTATAAACCCCGCCTTCCAAGTTGGGCCAAGCACCAGCCTTATTGCAGAGAAGATTGGCAAGCAAATAGGCATGTCACCCATGAAAATCGATCACTTGATCAATGGGTACACCGGAACCGTGGGTGGCTATATAACTCTTGCGCTGGATGCCATTATGGACATGAACAGCGACTCGCCCAAGGCAGCCTTGCGCTTTGAGCAGATGCCAGTACTTAAGCGGTTTGCTTTGGATCCAGAAGCCCGTGGCACAGTCTCCGCTTACTACGACATGAAGAACTCGGTCGATGAAGTTGTTCGTACATCCAATCTTCTGGAAAGGACAAACAACTACAAGGAGTGGGGGCCATACATGAAAGACAACATCAAGATGTTGTCAACGCAAGACTACATCCTTGACCTTGAGAAGTCCATGAAAGAGTTCAGGGAAATGCAGGTACTGATCCGAAGCTCGACAATGAGCAAGGATGACAAGCGGGAAGCCCTTTTAAACATCACCAAGGCGCAGAACGCCCTGACATCCAACATCCAGTATCTCAGGAAGAGCGTACAGTGATGTAATCGTTATCAAAGAGCCAGCCTACCGTTGCCCGGTGGGCTGCTTCCCACGTGTTTAAACGTTCCTCCCGGGACATTGCCCGGCCCTGATCAAGCTCTGCGTGGCAAGTAAAACAAAGCGCAGCAATACGGTAATCATTTGCCTTCAAGCTGCGTCCCTTACCATCCCTACCCTGATTGGAATGGGCAGCAACCACAGTGCCATCCATCCTTCCGCAGTGTTGACAAGGGGATTCTCTGACAATCTCAAGCAGCTTTTGATTTCGATACATCTTTTTTGTATTTGCCTGTCCATGCATACTGACCACGGGGTTCCTGTGCGCCCATCTTCTTGAAGAACGTCAATATTGATTTGTAGGAAACAGCAAACCTGTTGGCTATTTCTTTCTTGCTTAGACCATCGTTCAATAAAGACATGGCTCTGCGCTCATCAATCTGAGGAAGTCTTCTGCCAGAGTTTGGTCTTGCCCCGCCCTTCATCATGTCAGGCGCTCTGGGGCTTATTGGCTTGTCGCTAATGCCAAAGATTGTTCCGTGGCTTGGCTTCTTTTCCCTCATCTTTACCATGCCTTCGGTTACGTTCTGGCTGATAAGCGCATTGCGCTTGATTGATTTAAACGGGTCACCCTTTTTTGCGTGTTCCTCGTCTGTATATGCCTTCCATTCAAATGCGTTCACGACAGTCATGTGATTCTCCTGCTGTTCTTGTTGTAAATATCATATGGCATTTGGTGCATCGCCACAATGTCCCTTGTTCTATTACTGTCTGCCTGTTGCCTTTGTCTCCCCGCAGCTTCCCAAAGAATGTTCTGATTGCTTCAAGCATTGCGCCTCTCCTCTAAAGTAATTGCATGTGGAAAAAATGTGTAAGGAATAACCGCTTCTAATTTCTTTGTGTTGTGTAGTTTCTGTATGCGTGTCTGCAAAAACTCTGCCTTACAAACATCGCCCTTCAACAAGTCTTCAACCCACATGGCGACAGACAGATCAACACACCACTTGCCGTAGGCGTAACCGTTCTTACCCTTGTCAACGCTTCCAACGCCACGGGACTCCCAATCAAACAGTTCCCGCAAAGCGGCCTCGCTGAAGTCAAGTCCAGATACTCTTTGGCCTTTAGCTGTTCTGCGATAGTGTGCCGCCCTCAGTGCATACTTCTTTGATATGCCACTCAACTTAAACATCTTCATTGTTCTTCTCTTCTTTTAACATGTTGTTTAATATTGCAAGAACATGGGTGAGATTTAAGGCCGCCTGAGTAAAGCGCAATGCGTCTTCACTTTTTACAGACTTTTCTATTTTTTCAGCCAGTAACTTGATTGCAATTTCAATTTCGTTTTTCATGGGTTTTAACTCCAATTGTTCCAAGTTTTGAAACAGGTAACTCGGATAACCTGTATTTCATGTGTTCTTCTCCTTGTATACCATGTGTTTGTCGTACAGTTCTAAAAGCGTTTCGCGGTCAATGTAGTAGTTCCGCACGACCGCCATTTCCCCAATGTCACCTATCAATGCCATCATTGCGTCTTTGTGGTGCTTATCATCAATGTTGTAGTCTTCCACCAACTTGGCTCGCCACGCTTTCTCATC
>Ga0181346_1000410_pt1 | contig 18551 bp, 26 predicted proteins | sample Su13VDMM15DN_FD_130100 | JGI IMG/M metagenome (GOLD analysis project Ga0181346, IMG submission 130100) | Freshwater viral communities from Lake Michigan, USA - Su13.VD.MM15.D.N | ecosystem: Environmental > Aquatic > Freshwater > Lake | place: USA: Michigan | collected 2013-07-15 | reverse complement strand
ATTATAATCTAAACTAACAACTTCATAATTAATTTCTTTAAATTTTTTACCAACAGATTTAGTTCCACAAAATAATTCTAATAATCTCATCTAAATTATGACAATATTTAATTTTGTCTAAATTAATAATATAAATAGATTGAGTATAATTAAGTAATGGATACAAAAACATTTCAAGAACATGTAAGATTGCAACCAATATTGGCAGAAATATATAGAGAAAATAAATTGAATAATAAGTTAGTAAAGAATAGAAGTAAATTAAATGCAAGAAGAATTGTTGTAAGTTTAATTAAAACTTAAAATAATAATATTAATTTAAATATGTCAGAATGTATGTATTGTGAATATTGTGGAAACGAAATTGATCTAGATAATACACATATACATGCAACTTGTAAAGATTGGTATGTATTCTTACTTGATAGTATGATAGAAGAATTAAAATTAAAATTAATTGTATTAATTAAAAAACGTTTACAAGTAAATAATATCTATTGTTAGTTTAAATGAATTTATATATTTATGAATCGCCAAGGAAAGACAAAAGATTTCTTGCAGTATTTGTTCAAAATGACATTGTACAATTTAAAGTTCATTTCGGTTCTAAAAATGGGTCAACAATGATTGACCATGGTGATATTATTAAGAGAGCCAATTATTTAAAACGTCATTCTGTTAATGAAGATTGGAATCTCCCTAACTCAGCTGGAAGTTTAAGTCGCTGGATTTTGTGGAATACCGATAATTTAGAAACTAATATTAAATTATTTAAGAAAAAATTTAATTTAGAATAATCTCAAGGAGGGATATGAGAGTTTAATCGTTTTTGACATAAACTTTTAATTGAGATGCTGACGAACCCATCTCTTCCATAGACTCAGCAATTTCATTATTTTTCTTAATTGTATCTCCAAATTTCTCAGTTAAAAATAAATGGCGCAATAAATTTGCTCCTGCATGTTTTCCAAATATTTTATTTAATCGTTGCGTTAACTTAACACTTGTTAGTTTAGATCCATTTATATCAAATAAAAGGTAGTCACTATCATTAATTTTAATCCATTTTGTTAGTATACTCTTTAACTCTTTTGGGATTTCAATTCGTTGCTCCCCATAGAATTTTGCGGTCTTATATGTATTAAAAACTAAACTATTTTTGTCAAGATAATTATCTGTATCTTTATTAATATTTTTAATCTTCATTTCAGTATAATCGGTGTTCCTGCGTGGTGGAATATACACTCCACTCATTAAACAAAGTATAATATAATTTTGAATATCTTGTATATCACTCATATTTAATTTAGATTTTTTATACAATGCAGTAGCTGTTGATTTTGCATTAGCAAATACTTCATTTAGTTCATTCTGATCAACCCAGTTGGCTTGTTGTGCTGGTGATTTTTCCTGCTTAGAAATCTCATGTGAATACGATTTTATATCTTGTAACATTTCAGTCCTATATTTTGGTTTGTCAGAAATAACAACAAGTGCGCTTAATATGGTCTTTCTTTGATTTGGTTTTAAATCTTTTAAGTATTCTAATATTTTTGTACAATCATCAAAATCGCTTTTAGATATTTGTTTATCTTTGAAAACATTTCTATGAACTGAGTTTAAAAGTGATGTATAAGTTTTTAAACTTCCTGCACTAAGAGTTGGTCTAATTCGTTTGAGTTCGTCACTAATATTCATTATTTTATATAATAATATAATATAATAATTTGATTGTTTAATTAATAATAATCTAAATATCTTTAATAGCAATTAATTTTAATTCTTTTTGTTCCATATATTTTTTTTTACTATATTCTCTTTTTTTAGCATTAATTTCTTCTTTATTTTTTTCATTATAAATTTTTAAATACTCTTTCATTTTATCTTTATTTTGCTCACGATATTCCTTCTTTTGTTCTTTATTTTTTTTATAATGTTCTTTTTGATATTCCTTCATTTTATCTTTATTTTGCTCACGATATTCTTTATGTATTTCTGTAAGTTTCTCTAAATTATCAATATAATATTCTTGCTTGGTTCGTGTTGGTATTATTTTATTTAAAGTTGCTTGTAAAGTTTCAATCCAATATCGTTCTTTTTTACTAGCATCTAATTTATCAATAGCATTATACTTTTCAACTTCAATCATGTCCCAATTATCCCACCCATTATGCTCTCTAATAAATTGATATACATAAATATTATATTTTTTATTATTAATACTATTACAATTTAATTTATGACTATATTTCCGTTTAGTAAAATTAGTTGTATGTCCAACATAAATCTCCTTAATATTTATATCTTTGCACACAATCTTATAAATAATTGTATTTGAATAATCCATATCTACTTTAGGCATTCTATAGGATAATATAATACACTATCTTTATGTTGTTTTAATAAGTAAATAAATTACTTATTAAAAAACTAATCTAAATTAGTATCTATCTGATTTCCTCGTCGAGATACATTACATCTTAAACAAGCAATCTTAACATTAGATTTTATGTGACCTATTTTGTTGTCAATTCTTTCAATTGAGATTAAATTATTAGTATGATTTACTAACTCTAAATCAGTATTGCAGTAACAACATTTACATTCAGATTCTTGAATTAGTAATTTACAAAATTCCGAATCTATGAAGTTAGGTATATCAAGTCTATTATATTTTTTATCAGATACATAAGAACAATTCATAAATGTTTTAATAATTATTTTTAAAACTTTTTCTTTATCATCTTGAACACATAGTTTACAATCATGATTTCTTCGTTGATGATCACTACAAAAAGATGTACCATTACAATCCTTGCACTGATACTTAAATTTATTATGAGGACATCGCTTACTATTTGTTACTTTATTACGGCATAAGCATTTATTACAACTCTTATATAATAAACCACTACTGGTCTTAATATCAGGTTTAAAATATAACTTACAACTAGAACATCTTGGATTGGGAGTTTGCACTATTTCAGACATATCTGTTTTTATAATGTATAAATATATTTTATTTTAATATTTAAACGCAAAATAATATATTCCTTAATTATTAATTAATTTAATCTAATTTTTGTTAGTTTTAAATGAATTTTAAGAAGTAAATTAATAATTTGTTAGTTTAAATATAGCAACCCCTCAATTAAAAATTTATAATTACTCATCATATATAGTTTAAACAGAAATTAATTAATATTCTGCTTAATTTTCACTTAATCGCATCTATATTTCCCTAAATTAATTAATTATTAAAGTATATATTAATAATTAATTAAACCTGCTTAATATTCCAATTTAGTCTTCTTACTACCTCGCATGGCTCTTAGCTTCGCCATTTTTTCCTTCATTTCAGGAGACCCCTTTCCACCCTTTCCTCCCATTCGTGGTGCAACAATACCATTCTTAATTACTTTTGGTTGTGGAGGCATTCGTATCATGCCCCCCTCTTGTTTCCCAGATTTTAAAGAACTCATATTCTCCTTGTATACTTTTGGAACTGATTTAGCAGCATCATAAACGTCGCGCACACTAAATTTTTTGTCTATGAGCAGTTTGCCACCTGACATTCCACAATGAGAACAGCATTCATCTTCACTATCACTATCCATACCTCTACCTTGAGAACTTGCGTAAAGTCCGGACCCACTATATAATCCATTTCCATTAATATTTTCTTCTTTTGCTAGTTTATTAACAGCCATTTGTGTTGAATATCCTGCAATAACGGACGCAGCAATACCAGCCGCAGGTTGTCCTGTCATAGCAGTTGCCATGATTCCAGCAAGTGTTCCAGCAGTAACTGGTACACCTCTTTTAAGCAAAATCTCTGCAACATCTAAACCAACATTTTTTAAACGCATTTTTGCTTCTTCAGGAATATTCTTTATTTGAGAAATTGTTTTATCAATCTTATCTTCAATATCTTCAATAGCATCAATACCACTTTCAACCATGTCAATACCTCTATTAACTTTTTTAACAATTCTATTCCCAACTCGTTTAATTCTTTTTATAATACCAGAACCTGCCATCAATGGTTCAGGCAAAGAAGAAGAATTTTGAAGAGTCGCATATAATTGTTGTTCGTGTTGCATTTGTTTTTGCGGAAGTGAATAACTTAGGTCGTTCATTATAGTATTTGACAAGATATTATTTTTTTCATAATTTTTATTTATTAATTTTCCACCATGTAATAAAACATTAGCACTTGCGCCAATATCTGTTAATTTCTTAGATATTTTTGCTAATACTTTATTACCTTTAAATAAAACTTCGGTGTTTTGTTTCACCCAGTCCTTATTGCTTTCATTTAATAATCCATTTGCGTCTAACACATTCATTAAAAATACTTGGCAGTTATTTGACACAGGATCATAATCTAAAAATTTATTCTTCCCCATCTGTTTAAGTGTATTATTAATTAAATCAAATACATTTATTTCCTTATTATTTAAAGGGACTGCTAAAGTTTCTAAACCTTCAGGATTTCCTATTGATTTACTAATGTTTACCCTTTCTATTTTTTCTAATAAAAATTTTGTATTATTTGTTTGCACTAACATTGCTAAATGGAATAGTTTATCGTATGGCTGTTGGTCTAATTTCTTTTGAAATGAACCTAAACTAACAGCATTCATTGCCCCTATAATTAATTTTGATACAGGGTTTCTTCTTAATGTAATTGATGTTATGATTTCTTGTCCGTGATTATTCATAATATCTTTTACTGATGGTGGCATAAATGCGTCTGGATTGATAACTTTCTCAATAAATTTCCCAGTTTGTTTTCCTACTTCTGAAATCTTGTTAACAACTTTATTACCGATTTTTTTAATATTTTTAATTATTCCTGAACCTTGTTGTTTCTGCTGTTGCTTTAATATTTTTTGTGCTTCTTTTTCTTGCTTTTTTAATGTTTTTTGTGCTTCTTTTTCCTCACGTTTTTTCTGCTTTAAAATTAAACTTGCTTCTTTTAAAGCATTATATTTTTTTTTACTAGCATCTCGCTTTTGTTGTGCTTGTATTGCCTTTGCTTCTTCTTTTGTGGTATATTTAATTTTACGACCTTTTGCCTTCTGCTCACGAATTTCAGGTGCTTTAAGTTCTTTTTTTATATTATCTTCAACATTTAAGAAATAATCACGCAGTTTATTCTGATCTTGCTTTGAAAATTCAGATAATTTTGGAGGAACTTGAATTACATTATCTTTACTATCGTGTAGGTTTATTTCATCATTATCTACAGACTTAACCTCAATTGAAGTTTTCTTTAATCTACTTGACAATTTGTTAGTATTTGTCGTGGGAATGAACACTTTAAATCTCCGTTCATTCGGTTTTAGATTTTTAGGATAAATTTGGTATACAAAGTATTTAGGAATTTCTAAAACTACTTCATTCAATATCGGCAATAATATAGGCGATTCTCCATCTTCAGAAGTAAACGCATCCAAAGGTATTCCTTGACCTTTATTTTCAGATAAGTTTTCTAATAATCTTACTTGTTTATTAGCATTTTCTAATGTAGACCCATTACTATGCACTTCTTTAGTTTTTGAATTTATTACTTTGTATAAATCTTTATTTCTAATCTTACGAATAATATAAGGCATCTCTATAAATTATGAAAATATTATATATTTTTTCATAATTTATTATTTATTCTGTTCTATAAAATTAATATGTTTTTTTGTGAGTTCATGTTGTTTTAAGCATCTTTTTGTATATATTGAACCACAACAACATGTAATTTTCATATTGATTTGTTCATTATTTTCTTCTTTATATTTTTTATAATATTCTTTATAATATTCTTTAATTTGCTCTTTGTTCTGTTCATAATATTCTTTATTATATTCTTCGTATTCTTTTTTAGTTCTTGATGGAATATATGAATTTAAAGTGGCATTATAAAGTTCTAACCAGTAACGCTCACGCTTTGCTTGGTCAGATTTATCTATTGCATTATATTTTTCAATCTCTAACATCTCCCAATTATCCCATCCATTGTGCTCTCTAATAAATTGATAAACATTAATATTATAATGTTTTGAATTTTCAGAATTACAATTATGTTTATGTCTTTGTTTTCGTGATTTAAAATCTGTTGTGCTTCCAACATAACAATCCTTAATTTCAGGATTTTTACAAATAATTCTATACATAATTGTTTTATCATAATTAATTGGTTGTTTAGGCATTATACTACTAAATATTTTTTAAGTCATTTTCATAATTTAATATTAATTTAGTTTAAATAGTTCATTTTAAAGAAATTTAAATATTAGTTAATATATATATAAATGCTTACAAATATACAAGTAATTGATTTAGCAAATCGGATGAATATACCTCTTGAGGATGTAGTTTTTAAATCGGAATTAAAAGATATGGTATTGAGATACAATAGGTCATATATAATTAATTTAGAAGATGAGTTTGACAAGGAAACAGGGGAAAAAAACCAAGGCAGCCACTACGTCGCTTTTCAAGTAAATCACTATGTTGATAAGCCAGATGAACAAGTTTATTTTGATAGCTTTGGTTGTGCGCCACCAAATGAAGTATTAGATTTCTGCAAAGTAAAAGCAATGCCCTATTCTGAAATTGACATACAATCTATTATGGCGAATTTTTGCGGATGGGCGTGTCTAGCATTCTTACATTTTATAAATGCTTGGAAAGGTAGGACTAAAAATCTTTATTATGATGCTGAGCATTTTACTTCTCTATTTAAAGATATGAATAAAGACGACGATCATAAATTTAACGAGTACGTTTTAAAGCAGTTCTTCAAAAACCCTGGTAGTAAAAATACTACTCTTGAGGATTTAGGGTTTAAATTTCTACCAAATAAGAATATAGCAACTGGAATCGCTGATGTTAATTCAATTGATAGTAAAAAATAATGAAAAAGTTAGAAAACTTATTTTTTTCCTAAAAATGATTAAAAAAAAATATATAATAAAAAATAATAATTTTATTATATATAAATGTCAATACCACCAGTTAATAAACCAAGTGATTATGATAAATTTTTTAGCAAATACTTAGCAGATTTAGCATTACAAGTTAAATTAAATCAAGAAAATTATGATGCTAATGTTACATTTTTTAAAACTGGAGTTCAAGCTACAGAACGTGCTGATACTCGTAGTTTAGAACAGCGATCTACTGATGTTGAAACATTAAAAATTCAAGCAAGAGTTATGTTAAATAAACTGACAGATAGTAATTCTGCTGATGAAGTTCTAACATTTTTAATTAATAATAATTTGTTGTTCTTTTTCGTGCAAAACTTTGTTGATTTTGAAAGAACTATTAATAAACGCTACCCTAGTCAAACAGCTTCTGCTCCTATATTGCGTGTGCTAATTCAAAAATCATTTGATAAACAAAATGAAGAAATCCCATTATTAAAAGACGAATTAATTGTAGCAACTAATTCAGTCGCATCTCGTGAGATTATGGACAAAGTATTAAATGATGTTTATGAACAAAGTGGTACTAATGTTGTATTATACGAAACCATAAGAGATAATTTAGATCTATTTCCTACTATGCAAGAAAAATTGGAAATTGTTAAATTTCCTGAGAAAAAATTTAAAGATGAAAATGAGATTATGTTTTGGAAAAATTTACCAACAAATAAAACTATTGAGCAATTATTGGATTTGTATGAACAATTATATAATGGAGCATCAGAAAATATCCAATCTACACAAAATCAAATTAATAATATTGAAAATAGTATTGAAACTCAATTATCTGGTATTATTAACAGAAATATTGAAAGTAAAATAAAAGAATCTGCGGCAGTGAAAAGACTAAATACTAGCGCAATTAAATCTAAGACAGCATTTAAAGAATTAAAAGATATAGGACAAAGAGGTAGGGAATATGTTGAACAACAAGGAATGGAACAATCAGACATGGAACAAAGACAAATACTTGAAGAACGCAAAAAACAACAATCTAAACAAGCAAAAGAAGGTAAACAAAGACAAATTAACAATTTAAAACTGATAGAACGCAAAAAACAAGTAATTGAAGATTTTAAAAAGTTAAGACCACGAGTTATGGAATATGAGGAACAACGAGATATGAAACTAGCAGATGAAGAACAAAGACGAATCCTTCAAGAAAGAGAACAAGAATTAAGACTTGCCAAAGCAAATAAAGGAAGACAATTAACAATAGAACCTGCTAGTTATATGACTGCCTCTAAATCAGCACCTAAACCAAGAGGAAATTTAAAACCAAATGTTGCTATACAAGAACCCATAGAAGCAGAACCAGTTGAAGAAAAAAAAGCATTTTATATAAGACCTAAAAAAGTACAATCTAACAAAACCAACACTAAATCAGAAGTTATATATAAAAATGATGCTATACCTAATTCATCATTAAAATTTTATTTAGATAAAATGGACAAGGACAAACTAAAGAGAGATGAACTTAGAGCATTAGCAAAAACTTATAATATAGTATTTGATGAAGTTAAAGATCAATATGGGACTGATTCAATGGCTGCTTTAAAAAGAGTTATTGCTATCAATCAATATGAACGAGATAATAAATATACAACAATGCCAATTGAATTAGAACCATTAAACGAACTAACAAGAGGTTCTTATTCTGATAAAGTATTTATTCCTGACCCTAATGCTAGTGTTGCTAGACAACCACCTATGGAAGGTACTGGTTTATTAACTAGACGGCAACAGGATTCTCACAGATTTAAAGTTCTACAAGGTGAGATTTTAGCAGGAAATAATAGTAAAAAGATTGTTATGGAACTTAAATCGTTAATCTTGAAGATGAATAAATTGGGAGAGATTTCTAATAAAAAGGCATCTTTAGTATTACAAGAATTAAATTCAGTTTTAAAATAAAATATTAAAATATTATCTTTATTTATAATATACCGATATGAACACCATTGTATTAAATAGCACAAATATTGTTTCAGGTTCTAACAATAGTTCTTTAACATATAGATTTCCAAATTCAGTTACATTTGATGACCATCAAGTAGCAGTTCAATCTGTTAGTCTTTATTATAGTTGGCAAAATATTAATAGAACTACTCTAAAAAATAATACCTTTTCTTATTCATGGGTTGTTGCAGCATCAACTGTTACATATACTGTAACAATTCCAGCAGGTCTATATGAAATTTCTGACATTAATAATTTCTTACAGTTCACATTTATCCAAAATGGGCATTATTTAATTAATAGTTTATCACAAAATGTATATTATGCTGAATTTTTAGTTAATCCAAATACTTATAGTATCAATATAGTCACTTATCCAGTGCCAACCAGTCTTCCGTCAGGGTTTTCGCAACCTGTCGCAAATCCTCAGACTGGTGCTTTAGCATGGCCTGGCTACCCTACTACATTTTTTAATCCTCTTATTACAATTCCAGCAAGTTTTAATTTAATTATGGGATATGCTGCTGGGTTTGTTACTAGTCAAAATACAGGTTTAAATACGATTCTTACTCATTCTTCATCACTAGCTCCGCAAGTAGCCCCACAACCAAATGCTCTCGTTACAATAAGTAATATTAGCAATATTTATGCTACACCATCTTCAGTTATTTATAATGTCTATGCAAATGTTGGGTTTGGTCAATTAATTTATCAAGAAGTATCTGAGTACGCATTTGTGGATTTATTAAAGGGTACTACTAATAGTTTAACAATTCGGTTGATTGGAAATGATGGGAGTGCATTAAATATTTTAGATCCTAATATTACAATTTTATTGTTAATTAGAAAGAAACCTATAACTGAACGATTTTAGGCAACCAATTATAAAACTGATAATTTGCGAAATGGAAAGTGTAAAAGTAAGGTTATAGGTTATAGGTTATGGATGTGTTTTTAACCTATTCTATAATTAGGGAGAATTATACAAAAATATATGTTTATCTACCGGTAGTTTAACAACATTTTTATTAAAAAAAGGGATTTGTATATAAACTCTTAAAACCTATCTATAACCTATAACCTATAACCTTTTAGTATAGTATCTCCCTTTCCATCTCACAAATACCAAAATTCTAAAAACATGTATAACCCCCCTTTATTTAGCAATATCCTTCTGCGTAATTTAATAAATAATTTTATACATCTATATTATAAAATGATTAACGAAACATATTTACTGAATTTATATAATGATTTTACACGAGCAAATCAAGAATTACTAACAAAGTTAAAAGATTTAAAATTAACTGATGACGAGTATGATACTAAGGAAAAATCAATTTTAAAACAATTATCTATTTTGAATGCACTAATTATTAATATTTTGAAATTTAAAAAATTAGTTGGAAAAAATTAAAATATATTATTTATTATATGGTCAACAAAATTTATAGTTCATCAAGAGGAACACTAAAAATTCACATTAAGGGGCGGGGCATTGGATCTGTTTTGTTAAATACTAAACTTGGAGGAGCTACCGCTTTAGTTAATGGTGCTAGTCCACCTGATTTTGAAGGGTCAGGAATGATGTCAAGAATGAAACCTTCTTTGAAAAAGATGAAAAATATTGTCTTTTAGAAATAATAATTAAATTAAATTAAATAAATAAATTAAATAAATAAATTATTTTAAAAATAATTTCTTTTAGTAGTTTATAAAATGGATCAAGTTGTGTACGATATGGCCTCTCAATCGGAAAGTGAACCAAATATTTTCTTAAAAAAAGATTACATACAGGTGTTGGACAATATGAATTCACAATATAGTTCAAATCAATTAGTTTTTGATACTTCACAAATTTCCAATAGCAATAAATATTGCAATTATCGGGAAGCAATGATAAATTTGCCATTGACATTGTGTTTGGCAACAACTACTGTTTCAAATACTTTTGCTCCCCAAACTGCCCTAACTTCAGCAGATTATTCAGTCGGTCTAAAAAATTCTTATTTTAGCATGATTCACTCCATGTCGGTTGACCTTGGAGGTACGACAATCTGCCAGACCACTCCGTATATGAGTTTGTATAATAACTTTAAATTATTGACAACTCTTTCCTATCAAGATTTGCTTACTATTGGTCCTTCAATTGGTTTTTACCCAGATAATAGTGCTTCTTGGTCTTATAACACAGCAGTATCTGTTTATGGTTCAATTGGAGTTTCTAATAATGTTAATAATTTTGTAGCGCCAGTTGTAACTGGAGCTTTAAATTCTTTAGAAACATCTAATACTGGTTTGTATCAACGCCAAAAAGCATGGAATTTTAATGTGTCTGGATTAACTGCCCCAAATCAGTCCGCATTTAGTGCTTTAATTACGCAGTCTTCTCTCAATACAATTTATAAATCAAATGTTATTAAAACAGCGGCTGGAATATGGCAATGCCAAATTGTAGCAAATATCTACCTTCGCCACTTGCATTCGTTTTTTGATAAATTGCCTTTAGTAAAGGGAGCGTTTATGAAAATCACACTTAACTTGAACAATTCAGTTTGTGCTTTCACAGCAGATACAGGTGCTACTAGAAATTTAAATCAAGTACAAGCATCATCTTCATTCCCACTTGGAGGTGTTAATCCAATTATGATTTCGTCTGCGATTGCTGGTTCAGGAAATGCTGGACTTCCTGCTGGAGTTACAACGACCTATGTCGCCAGTGTTTGTGTTGGAGGAAATGCGATTGATGCTACTGCTCGTACTGCTGGTTCAACGACTGGATTTTTGGTGAATGCGTCCCTTGTTTGTCCTCTATATACAATGAACCCCCAATATGAACAGGCTTATTTGTCCAACGTGGTGAGGAAAATTGATTACGAGGATATTTACCAATATCAAGTTCTAAATGTGCCTTCAAATGCTTCAGGAGGTTCATTTAACAATTTAATTACAAATGGTATTGCTGGTCTAAAATCTGTTCTTGTAATTCCATTTCATAGTCCAGTGGCTGCTGTCAATAATTCCATTAGTCCTCTTCAATCGGCGTTTGATTGTGCTGGGGGGGGAACTACTAGTCCTCTTACATTTTTGAATAACTTTAATGTGGTTGTTAGCGGTCAAAATGCTTTGTATAACTCTGAAAAGTACACTTATGAAGCATTCTTGAATCAACTATTAGGGTGTAACGGAATTAATGGTGGTCAGGTTGATGGTCTAACTAGCGGTCTTATTAGTCAGTATGATTTTGAATCGTCATACAATTACTATTATGTGAATGTGGACAGATCACTACCAATTGAACGCGGAGTGTCAAAATCAGTAAATATTATTGGACAGAATATGTCGGCATTTGCTGTTGATTTGTATGTGTTCATCACTTACGCGGTGTCGTTGCAAATTAATATCATCACGGGGCAGAGAGTGTAACGGGTATGAGAAATAATGAGAGCATAATTGCTTTGTCTCCCTTATATCTCCCCTAAAACTATTTAAAGACATTTTATATAATAATATATAATATGCCTTATAAATCTATTGAAACTAGACGATTGAAGCAAAAATTACAGAAGCAACAGAAGAGGTCTAAAAATGATGTCTCCCTTGTCTCCCCTGTCTCCCCTGTCTCCCTTGTCTCCCTTGTCTCCCCTGTTGAACCAAATATTAATCCCTTTATATACGATATAATGAGGTTTGAATTATTGTTTGATACAATTAGAATGCAAGAACTGCTTTTAAGAAAGACCAGATTTAATGTATGGATGAACTACCATTTAAGTGTTTTAGAAGAATTACAAATATATTTTAATAAAAAATAAAATTTTACTTTAATTAAGAGTGCGTTTATTCAAATACTTTTTAAGAAATAATAATATATCATCAAAAATTTAAAATAAAATATAATATTATTATATGTTCGTTGTACACATAAAAGAACCAAGTAGATCTCAAATGAAGCAACATTGTTCTGGCAAAGGATTTAGAATTGTTGAAGGTGATTATCCAGTTACTATTACTAGTCCTGATGCTATTAAGAAAATTAAATCTTCATTTAGAAAGGGCAAAGGGTACACCCTTAAACCTGATGAATTTCAAGGAGAAGGTATAAAAAAGGCGTTTTCTAGTGCTAAAAAAGCAATTGGAAATGAACTTAAACAAAGTGCAAGAATTGCGAAAAAACAGATTAAAGAGGATTTAAAACAAACTGGTAGAGAGATTAAAAAAGAAGCTATAAAAACTGGGAATTTGTTTGTAAAAGATGTCGTAAAACCTTACTTGACTGAAGTTGTGCAGACTGGTATAATTGGTTTAGCAGGAACAGCCTCAGCATTGCAGCCTGAACTCGCCCCATTTATTTTAACTGGAGGTCTTGCTGCTTCTGCTATTGCTGGAAATGCTATTGAAAATTTCGGCAATAGACCACGAACTACACAACAAGCACAGGTTATTCAAGAACAACAAGTACCATTAAAATACGAGGATATAGCAGAGGACGATGCGACCTACGTCAACCCGCACGAATTATATAAGACTCCGATGCGTGATGTAGCACAAAGTCAAGTAGGATTGATTGGCTTTGGTTTAGGTTCAACAAATAAACATGGATCAGGTCTATTCGCGGGAGGAAAATTGTTAGCGAGGGATGGGGACTACATGCCCTATGCATTACTAAGTCCAAACCCTGATTTCCTGCGTAACCGCAATCTTATGAGTGCTGCAGAACAAAACGCACTATATAATAAGGATTAACAAAAATGTTATACCTTAATTAGTTCTTGTTCTTGTTCTAATTTTGCTAACACTTCATCAGTATTTTCATGTTTCCCAATCTCAATTGGATTGGTAGAACTTTTAGCAACTTTTTGTTGTTCTGGTTTAAAATCATCGGAAGTTAGAATATCGTGCATTATTGTATTAAAATTTTTAGTAATAACTTCTAAATAATTGTCCTCAGGAAGACTTTGAATATATTTATTTAGTTCCTCGTTAAAATATACTTTCTCTCTTTTAGATAATTTACTAAATGGAGTTAGAACATTAATTCGCAGTTTATCATTAATTATACTCAATAACTTTAGGTTGACTTCTTTGTCTTCAAAATTATTCATATTAAACGGCATCTTATATATATAATTAATATTAAAAATTATATATATTCTACGCAATAATTAAAGATTATTGAGTTCTTTTGGCTTTATAATACCAGCATTCAAGAGTTTCTTAAAATTAGATGATCCAAATTTAACGTATCTATTAGTAAGAGGATTTAAATAATTTCCTGCTTCATCAATTTGAGGTCGCACTTTAGCGCATTTTTTTGCTAAAGTAATTGGTTCTTCATGTTCTTCACATGGTGGACAGGCTACTTCTTGCATTGATTCACTACAAGCGTTTGCACCTGCTTCAATAGTAACTGATGGAACTTCCAAAACTTCTAAAACTTCTCCTAAAACTGGGTCTTCTTCCTCCTTAACTTCATCTTCCTTAACTTCTTCAACAAGTGGAAGGTCTACTTTAACTTTCCGAGATGCTCTAACTTTTTTTTCACTAAAAGGAGATTTTGCTAAACTTTTGGTAGATAATGTCATTTATATATATTAGAGATTATTTTTTTTAAATACTAATTAAACGCAATTAATTCTAAATTATTATAATATTTGAATATATTATTATGAATGAACTATTTATATTTTTAAGTATTTTAATTCCACCTGTTGTAGGAAGCATTCTGCTATATATCTATAAAAGTAAATGTAGTAATGTAAAATTGTGTTGTGGATTAATTGAAGTTAAAAGAGATGTACATGGGGAAGAGGTTATTGACGTAAATACTCAAAATAATAACTTAAGTATGATTAATAACGTTTAGAATTAAAATTAAATTTTTACACGAATTACGCCAATCTAGTGACCGCAACTTCTCCTGTAAATAAATATGTGCCTGTAACAAACGTTCTCGTGATTGTTAAATATAATGGTCCAGCGGTTGTTTGTTGAAAAGTAAATGAATTATTTATTACTTGAACATCATTATTGGCATAAATTTCGTTTACGTGCGATTGAATTGATGACCCTGTAAAAGGGACTGCTGTTAATATTCCTCCATTTAATGTAGCGGATACGAATGATTGTGCTTCAGTAATTGTTCCTGCTCCTGATGATCCTACTTGATTTGTAACACTAAAATCAATACGCCACACGCCAATTGGGATACTTGCTGTAGTTAGAATTGTGAAGTAGTTAACACTTGTTATTGTTTCTGCTGTCCCTGTTGCTTTTAGATAATAACCTAAACTTTGACTTGACGCAAATGGAAATGAATAACTTGCCGCACTAAAATTTAATCTATTGCTAAATGAGTTTGCTGCCGTTAATCTTGGATAAATTGAGTTATTATAATCTCTATCAAATGTTGAATAATTATTAACTTCTAAGTAAAAATAACTACTTGGAGGAATAAGAGAAATCATCAAGGACGTCATCTGTTTATCTACTGATAGTAAAGATGTATTTGTTAATCCTCCTAGAGTAGCAATCTCGTTTAATGGAATTATATTAAATGCTCCACAATTAAGAGTAACTGCTAAATTAGTTGTTCCTTTGAATTTTACAAAATTAATAATTCTTCCTACATCATTACCATCTATTGCCGGTAGGGTGATTGTTAAAGCAGTTGTTCCGACAGATGTTGTTCTAATTACATAAGATTGTGATAAAGGAATACTTAATGTAATTGTAGTGTCACTCGTAATATTTAGGTAGTCAAATATTTTATAACGATTTCTCAATGATACACTTGAATTAAAATTTGCTGCCCCTCCTACACTAATTTGATTATTAAATGTAGTTAAAGGAGCGGTTGATGTGTCTGAGGTTTTTTTGCTTAAATAAAGTAAATCCGCCTGTGCCTGTGATAAAGTTTCCTCAGGTTGATTAAATAATGAACTATTAAATGTGGGTATATCTTCTGTTGGTGGATTGTATGCACTCATTTAATATATTATTACATTTTATTTTATTTTTAATATTTAAATATTCTTAAATCTTATGCAATTCTAGTAAATGCCATCGCTGCTACAATTCCATAGTTGCCTGTAAATGTACGAGCGACTGTTATTCTAACCTGACCTGCTGTTGTTTGATAATATGTAAACGATGAAATCATCAAATCAACCTCGTTGAGTGCGAAAACTTTTGGAACAGTAGAACGAATAACAGCACCTAAATATGGAACTGCTGATGATATTGGTTGATTTGATACAGTTGATACATACGATTGGGCGGCGGATATTGTACCTGCTGAAACGCATGTTTCTTCAATAGTGAAATCAATTCTCCATATTCCTACTGGTATATTTATAGATGTATTAAATATCGTTTCTGGGCTAAATGCGTTTGATACATAATAAGTTGCTCCTGTCTCTTGATAATAATAACCTAAATTTTTTGTGGATGGAAGGGGAAATGAATAGGAACTTGCATTTAAAGTTATTATACCGCCAATTGAAGCAGTTCCACCTATTGTGACATTTTGTGGAAGTGATGTATCGCCTCTAATACTGACTGGAGTTGATGTCCCTCCAATTGTTAGAGTTCCACCTGTAGCATTATCAAAAAGCGTATGCGCTTCTGCGGTATCAACGGATTTTATTAGTCTTGTTTGAAATTCAAGATTTGTATTAGTATTAATATTAATTTGAGAAATATTAAAAACTGAAGCACCTGAAAATAAAAATGATGCTTGTGCTCCTAATGTTGAAAGATTTTGAAATTGAAGTGCACCTCCATTTTGTCTTATATTGGTGTATTGAGTTGCTGATGTTTTTAATATTAAAGATGGTCTTGCAGCATTATTAATTTCTACATCATTTGTAAAAGTTTTAAGACCATTTATATTTTCAGTTACAGAACCTGTTTTTCTTAAATAAAGTAAATTTGCTTCTCCCTGACTTAAAGTATCTTCAGGTTGATTAAATAATTGTGTATTAAATTGTGTTATATACTCGGTTGGAGGATTGTATGACGCGCACATAATATATTATATATTGATGTTATAATAAATTTTGTGTTAAAATACATTAAAATTTAATCTTAATATTATATATAAACTATGAGCGTGGAAAACATGTATGAAAAATCAGAAGTTACGAGATTTTTGGATAAAAAAACTCCCAATCCAAATATACAGCTACATGGGTTTGATATTCCTTTTCGTCTATGTTGTGTAAGCCCGTCAGGATCAGGAAAAAGTAACTGGGTAGTTAATTTAATTTCTTTATTTTCTCAAGGTAAAGGTACATTTGCCCAAGTATTTATTATATGTAAGGACAAAGAAGAGCCATTATATAAATATTTAGCAAGTAAAAGCGATCAGATTTGTATTCGTGAAGGTTTGCACTCGTTGCCTGATTTAGATAAATTTGATAAAGATGTTGCTAGTTTAGTAGTAATTGATGACATGATGTTAGATAAAAATCAAGATAAAGTATTGACGTACTATATAAGGTGTCGCAAGAAGTCCGTGTCAATTTCCTATCTTGCACAATCATATTTTGTGATTCCAAAAGTTGTTCGTAATAATTGTAATTATTTGGTGTTATTAAAACTTTCAGGAGATAGAGAATTAAGTATGATTTTAAAAGAAAATAGTTTAGGGGTTGATAAAAAACAAATGTTAAGCATGTATAAATATGCTACTCAAGAGAAGTTTTCACCCTTCATAATTGATATAGAGAGTACAGAAGATGACCTTAAATATAGAAAGGGCTTCTTGGAATATCTCAATCCAAACGATTTTTAAACTCGTATTAATATATATTATTTAAAATAAAATATAATATATATGAAATTAGACCAACCTGCAACGATTAAAAGTATTCGTAATAAATTATACTTGTTAAAAATACCCAATTTACAACAATTTGAAAATTACAGCAACATAGAGTTAATCAAAGTTTGTCGTATGTTTGTAATACAACCTATTTATAAATAAAGTCCAAGACCCCTGTCTGAGATATTTATATTAAGTATTTAAATTTTCAAGACAATTAATTTTATTCAATATTTCTTGTTTTTGCACATCATCCAAATAATTATAGTTTAAAATATAGAACAACTTATAACTATTTAACTTATGTTTTAATAATTGATATTGAGAATTAAATATACCAACATCAATTTGATTTAAAAATGATGTATCAATTTTTATAGGGGGTTCGCAAAACATTATTATATTTAATAAAATTTTCTTTAAATATAAATAAATCAATATTAAGTATTTGAATTTTAGAATAATTATCATATAATTATCTCCTATCCCTCCCTTAGATTTTTGGTTTAATCCAGCCCGTTCTTACCTTACTTTGATACAACTTTTCACGCTTATACTGCTTTTTCTGCTGTATATAATTAATCATCATAATCTTTTGATTGTCTATTAATGCAGGCGTTATTGATTCAGTAAATATTTTAGTTTTAAGTTCTTCCATTTATTATTTAAATAGTATTATGTTTAAATAATATTTGTCTATATTATGTTTACATGGATTTTAAAATTGAAGATCATGTATAAACTTATTGTTATATTATACATTTTTCTTAGTTAAT
>Ga0181346_1000409_pt1 | contig 18558 bp, 18 predicted proteins | sample Su13VDMM15DN_FD_130100 | JGI IMG/M metagenome (GOLD analysis project Ga0181346, IMG submission 130100) | Freshwater viral communities from Lake Michigan, USA - Su13.VD.MM15.D.N | ecosystem: Environmental > Aquatic > Freshwater > Lake | place: USA: Michigan | collected 2013-07-15 | reverse complement strand
TCTAACGCTCATGAATGGGAAAAGCAACTTCTGTGGTTGCAGCGAGACGTTGTAACCCGTCTCGGAGACAATGGTAAGTTACTTGTCGTAGGCACACGTATTGCCTCCAATGACCTCTACCGCGAGATCCGTTCGGCTGAGCACTGGGTTGGTGGCAAATCACCCTTCTCATACCTCTCAATGCCAGCCGTTCTAGAATTTGACGAAGATCCTGAGAAGTGGGTCACTCTATGGCCCAAGTCTCATTTACCGTGGGAGGGTTCAGATGAAGATGTCGTTCCCGATGAGGACGGTCTGTATCCTAAATGGAATGGGCCAGCACTCTTTCGACGACGAAGCGAAGTTAGCCCTAGCGCGTGGGCATTGGTTTATCAGCAACAGGACGTACAAGAGGACTCTATATTTTCGCCTCTCGCTGTGCAAGGTTCTACTAACCGAATGCGAAAACGAGGGCCACTGCGAGTAGGTACTCCAGGACACCCTAGGGAAAAAGGCAACTGGTACACCATCATGGGTCTTGACCCAGCGATGTCTGGTCGTACCGCAGCAGTAATCATGACGGTTGACCGAGTAAGTCGCATGCGATATGTACTTGATGTTGAGAACATGTCTGAGCCTACTCCGCAGAAGATCCAGAATTTGATTGAACAGTGGGTTGATAAGTATACCCCCCACGAATTGCGTATTGAAACTAACGCACATCAGAAGGCTTACGCCTTAGATACAGATTTACAGCAGTACCTAGCCTCGGTAGGGGTCAAGTTCTCTGGTCAGTTTACTGGCAGAAACAAGTGGGACACTGGATTTGGCGTTGCGGCTATGGCTGGACTTTTCGGTACAGTGCGTGGCAAAGAGCATCAAGACGATAACCTGATTGAACTTCCTTCACAGGACGGCTCAGAAGGTGTAAAAGCGTTGATTCAGCAGTTAATCACATGGGAACCTAATACCAAGGGTAAAACCGACTGTGTGATGGCGTTGTGGTTCTGTGAACTACGCGCTAGAGAAGTGATCGGTGTTACCCGTAATGGTCAGGCTCACATCAGTAATAAGTGGGCTACAAGAAGTCAACTTCAAAATCGTTTCACGCTCAATGTAAACGACTACGAATACGGAAACGAATAGGAGAACACAATGGCAAGTAAGCCAAAACCAACAAAGGCACAGTTAGACTATGCCCGAGCACGTGCTAGAGCATCTGGTATTGATATGAATCAATCTGCCAAGGGACTCCGTAATGCTAGTAAGGCAATTGTTGCCGCTGCATCTCTTGCTCCTGCAGGTCGTGTAGTAAAAGGCGTTCAGGCTGTAAAATTTGCTGCTCAAAGAGCAAACTTTAGTAGAGGTACAGTAAAAGTAGCGCCAATGCTAAAGAAGAAAGCATCATCTGAAAAGATTGCCAAGAACAGTGTAAAAGTTGTAAAGCCTACTACATTAAGAAAACTTAAAAATAAGAATACAAACGTTAAGACAACTGCACGTAAATCTGGTGAGTACGCTAAGGCTACTGCTGCAGATGTAAGAACTGGGATGCCTAATACTACAGTTAGTATTAAATCAGGCGGAGATATTAAGCCTGCTGTTGCAAAAAAAGTTAAGGCTAAATCTTACAATCAACTTAAAAATATGCCTAACCTTATTAAGATTGATAGCGCAAAAGGCAGTAAATTAAAAAAGACGGCTTACCGTTACTTCGATAAATAATTTTTTTCACACTTCGTTAGGACAATAATGGTTGCAGATATTGATACTATTGCTAAGCGCGTTGATAACCTCAAACAGCGCCATGCAGAACGCGATATTCGCATGGAACAAATCCAGGCTGTCCGCAAGGGCAACATGGCTGATGTGTTCCCAGAATTGTTCCCTGAAGGCATGCCTCATTCAATGGTTGCCAACTTCATCGATGTTGCTGCGCGCGACCTAGCAGAAGTACTGGCTCCACTGCCATCGTTTAACTGTTCTACAGTTAGCGTTGCTAATTCAAAGGCTCGCGCTTTTGCTGATAAGCGTGGCATGGTTGCTAACAACTACGTATACAACTCACGCCTACAGTCACAGATGTACTGGGGTGCTGACTGGTATTTCTCCTACGGGTTCCTTCCTATTCACGTAGAGCCAGACTTTGAGGATAACCTTCCTCGTATCCGAGTTGAAGATCCTATGGGTTCATACCCAGAGTTTGATCGCTTCGGGCGTTGCGTAGCATACGCAAAGCGTTATATGAAAACTGTACATGAACTTGCTAATGAGTTCCCAGAACACGCTCCTGCGCTTCTTGGTCGTATGGGTTATGATCGAGATAACAACGTAGATGTAGAACTCATCAAGTACATGGATAAAGATCAAACAGTTCTCTATGTACCTTCACGCAGTAACTTAGTTCTAAGCCGTATTAAGAACCCACTCGGTAAGATGATGGTGCGTATCGCACGTCGTCCTGGTATCGATGATGAGTCACGCGGACAGTTTGACGATGTTATCTATGTACAGATGGCTCGTGCTCGTTTTGCAAACCTCGCTATGGAAGCGGCTGAAAAGTCAATCCAAGCGCCGTTTGTTGTCCCTAACGATGTAATTGATTTGCCTATGGGGCCTGATGCAATCATCAGAACTGCAAATCCACAAGGTGTTGGGCGTGTTAAATTAGACATTCCCGCTGCTACTTTTCAGGAGCAATCAGCACTCCAATCTGAATTACGACTTGGTGCTCGATATCCTGAGGGTAGAACTGGAAACATTGACGCCAGTATTATTACTGGTCAAGGTGTCCAGGCACTACTTGGTGCTTTTGACTCTCAGATCAAGGCTGGTCAAACCATTCTTGCTGAGGTGTTTGAAGATGTACTCAAGTTGTGTTTCGAAATAGATGAAATGCTATTCGATGAAGATAAGAGTGTTAGAGGAACAGCGCAAGGTACGCCGTACGAGTTAAAGTACAAGCCAAGCAAAGACATCAATGGAGACTCTTCAATAGAGGTTCGATATGGTTTGATGGCTGGATTAGATCCTTCCCGCGCCCTAATATTCTCCCTTCAAGCACTAGGTGCAGACCTAGTATCGAAAGACTTCATCCGTCGTGAACTTCCATGGAGCGTTAACGTAACACTGGAAGAACAACGAATTGAAATAGAAAAAATGCGCGATAATCTTACCGCTTCTATCACAGCAACTGCACAAGCAATTCCTGCGATGGTCGCACAGGGACAAGATCCATCTGCGCTAATCCGTAATATTGCCGACGTCATTGAACGTCGTCGCAAGGGGGAAAACATAGAGGATGCTGCCTTGGCAGTGTTCACGCCTCCAAAGCCTGAACAACCGATGCAGCCAGAGATGGCTCCACCAGGCACACAAGGCCCAGTAGAGCAGGCGCCCCCGTCCCCAGCCACTCCTGGACAACCTTCTGGTGGGGCCTCTCCACAACAAGCACCACCACAGGATTTAGCAAGTATTCTAGCAACGATGGGATAATATGATGGCATCTCGTAAGAAAGTTATCGACTTAGATACCTACTCTGCTTTGGACGCTTATTGTATTTCTCTTAATGAATATTATAAGTCATTACGCCGCGCAGGCTTTTCAGTTGATGCAGCGTTCTGGTTGATTACAGATCCCGAGTCTTTCCCTTCGTGGATACTTCCAGTTAAACCTTTAGAAAAAATTGGCGATGTGCCATATGACGATGATGATGAGGACTAACACATGGCATTTAAGCAAACAGTATCAGGTGTCGGAAAGAACTCATCTCGCTCAGATCAGAACGTCGTAGAACGTACACAGCGCGCACAACGCGGCGCTAGAATTGAAAACGCATCTGGTGGCTCATACAATGAGCGTAAAACCAACAAAGAACTAGCACAAGGTTCTGCTACTGCGCCTACAGCAAGCAGCGTTACTGGACAGCAAGAATATGTTAACCCAATTAAGGCTATTCCTGCAACTGCATACTCAGGTACAGATGTACCATTGTCTCAGTCAGCCCCTGGTGGCCCTGGAGATAATACAGGCATGGCCGAACCAGTAGATGCTATTGATCCTGGTTCAGTTATGGCTCGCGCTTTGCTTGCAGCAAATCCAAATTCTAGTCAACTAATTGCACTTGTAGAAGCCTATAACGAATTGGGCATTTAATGGCAGAGAAATTAGACGTATACAAGCAACTTTACTCTAAGTCATCTGTACAAGAGACAAGAAACCGCATGGTTTCTATGGAATTGGGTTCTCTAACACCTGATAAGTTTGATAACTTTACTAATATTGCTAACAAGTACCCAAATATCAGCAAAGACTTAATTACCGCTATGGTAAAACAAGGCATGACTGCTGAAACTCCTGGTATTGGAACCATTGTTTCTCTAGACGGTATTACAAAACTTAAAAACGACATGATGAATGTCGATAAGATTAAGAAAACTGTAGCATCTGATCGTGGAATTGTTGGCCAAATTGGAAATGTACTAACTAATGCTATTTACGATCCTTTTAAGGCTACTACTCGTGTAGGTTTTGCTGCACTTCGCTCTATTTACGATCTAGCAACTGTTAGCGCACGTAATATTTCAACTGGCAGACCACCAATGGCAGATCCAATGAACACTTTGAAAAGTACAACACTTGGTTCTCTTATAGTTGATGTTGTCGATGGTGGCGGAGTAGATACAGGTTCTGGTTTCTTCATTGATCCTAAATCTAAGGTCGGTAAAGATCAAGCCAAGGCTATGCAAGCCTATGGCAAGATCGGTGGAGACTCATTTACTATTGGTCGTTGGGCCGCTAAAAGCATGGCTCAAGATCCAGATACAACTGCCTATAAGGTCATGTCTGGCACTATTGATGCCGTACTTAACATTTCATTAGATCCTTCTGTCTGGATTGGGCCTGGCTCAGTAGGTAAGATTATTCAAGGTGGTAAGAAAGCCTCACAGTTAAAACTTGCTGCAGAGCCATTTACAGAGGCTGCACAGAAGGCTGCACTTGCTGAAAAACAAGCCGTACTACGCGCAGAACGCAAAGAACTTTACAAAACTGGTAAGAAAGAAACCGCTAAGCAATACAAGCGTATTGATACCAGCCTTCATAAAACAGCCCTAGAAATTGCTGAGTTGGAAAAAAAGTCTAACAAGACTATGGTAAGTACGGTAAGAGAACTTCTTAATACCGAAAAAACCATTATGTTCCCAACAGGTGATGTCGGTGACGATATCGCAAGTAAGACTCTATCTGTACCTGCAGTTGCTAACTGGTTTAGCACTCACGAAAAGGTACGCAGTGGTGAACTTACACGAGCCATTGATACTCTTGCTGCAGAAGCAAAAAACACTGGTGGCTTCTTTAGAGGCAACATCTTCCTAGATGAAGTTCCAGAAGCAGGTAAGATATCTGTAGGCGCTCAAGAGCAGTTTGAATATGTAATCACTGCTAGAGGCGATGAGAAGTTTAATCTACTTGACCTAGCCGATACTTTCAATAAGGCTACTCCAAAAGAAATTGCAGAAGAAGCAAAAAGACGCGCTAAGTTAATTGATAAAATTCGTGGTCTATCTAAGAATACTGATGATACTACTCAGATGCAGATATTCCAAGAACTTAGCACTAAGTTAGATCAGCAAACTGCAAGCCTAGAAGGCTTCCACGGTTCACTATTTGCTGTTGGTGACGAACTTGTTCAAGCAGAGTCACTAGGATCACTTATCGGTCAGGTTGCTAAGTACAAGAACCCAGAAGCGATGTATGCAATTCGCAAAGCCATTGAAGGCATCTGGAAGGTTGACGGATTTACTAATATTCGCTCTATCTATGGAGAAACTGGTGGTGTAGTAATCACCAACAACTCAAAGATCGGTGCAAAGGGTGCAGAGATTGCCGTTGCTGCAGCAGAAGTTGCAGACCCAACTAACCTTGGCCCTAACCTTGCTAAACTTCTATCTTCAATCAAGGGTAAAGAAGAAGTAATTGCTCGTCGTCAGTATGAATATGAAGATGCAGTTCTCAAGGGCAACGAACTAGACGATAGACTTAACTACATTTACTCACTTCGTGAGGCTGCTAATAAAGATCCAGAGATCCTCAAGGAACTTATTAATGACCCAGATTACAAGGGTCTCAAGAAGATCCTTAACATCGAAGCACAGGTTGCTGAAAAAACTGCTGGTATTGAAGCGCTACGCGTAGAAGCAGGGCTAGTTGATGGCTTCTCTGGCAACGTAACTAAAGATTTTGATACACATCTAAAATGGCTTCTTGGTAAGCGTTTTGCTGTTGTAGCCGAAGTAGTTGCTAAAGAGACAGATCCTGTACGAGTCCACAACCTATTCGGTGGCAAGTTGGATCTTGAACTGACTCAGGCTTTGACTAACGCTGATAACACAGAAGATGTACTAAGAGTTCTTTTGAATCATGTTGGTGGCGAGACTATGGATCCACGCACAGTGCGTGATGCGGTCTCAACTGGTTTGAAGTTGCAAGCATCTCCAATGGCGCGTCTGGTAGATCCAGCAAACCTAAAGGTAGTTAAATTCGTAGAAAAAGTTGACCGTGTATTCGGACGTGACTATGTTCGTGGTGCGGTACTAAGCCTAGGTAATGGAACAGAACTTCTCAATGGAGTTGCTAACTGGGTAAGTTCTGCTGGTATTAAGCAGGCGCTTGGTAAGAACCGTCAAGAAGCATTGATCGCTGAAATCCAACGCGATATATTTAAGGCTACTACTAACCAAGAACGTGGTGCTGCTGTAGTAAATGGCGTCGATAAGATTGTAGATGCTATTGGAACAGACCTAGCGCTAGACGCTAAAATGATCGAGGAACTTAAAAAAGTTACTAAGATAAGCGGTAAAGAACGCGCTCTTGAAAATGCTTATAGTCTAGATACAGCCCTTAAAGGTTCTAACCCACATATTACTGTAACTAATGGTCAATCAGTTTCTATTGATAAAGCACTCATGGAGTGGCAAGCAGTTCAAGACTTCTTGTTTTTACCAGACACTAGAGCAATCTATAAAGCCGTGGGTAATTATAAATCCAACGCTGTAATTAACAAGGCTCGTGCTGGTAAGGTATTACTTGAAGAGTTCGGTGACTTCTGGCGTACAGCGCAGTTGGTTGGCCGTTTTGCTTACGTAACACGCAATATTGCAGAAATGCAAATGCGTCAAATGCTATCTGGCCACAACAGTTTATTTACTAATCCGCTTGGATTTATTGCTACCGTAGTAGCAAATCCAGAAGGTGGAATATTTGCAAAGTTCTTGGCTAAAGGTGCTAAATACCAATACGATGCATCTGGAAACGTATTTAAGACTCAAGAAGCCGAAGCAGAATTAGGGGATGCTGCAGTTGGTTTCCGCTCTTGGTGGAATAGGCTTAACTCTGCAGGAGATATTCGCTCTAATAGACGATCTCAGGTATTTAATAACTTTAAGATTGTTTCAAGTGACCACCCAGAGTTCTCAGAAGGCTTGGCTTATACTGTAAATAACTTTGTATCAGATAAGTTCATGCCTGCAATTATTAGACTAAAAGACTCATCACCAGAATCACAACGCAGTTGGCTAGAAGGTCTTATCAAGGACTTTGATAACAAAGATAATCCTTTAAGAAACTTTGTGGCTAGCATATTTACAACTAACCCTGGGTTGCGTCAGATTTATCTAAAGGATGTATCCGAGTCAGGCCCTGGAATTGCTAAAGATAATCTAAACATAGACGATATTCTTATTCATATGTTTGATAGCAGTCAAGGTTCTTCTGTTATTAGCAACATTAATGCCGTTGCCGGCACTGGCCCTAAGTCAAACATGATCTTTGATCTAATCCGTGATGGAGAAATAACCGTAACTCGCGGTAACAAGTTGGTTAAGATTAAGGCTCCATACTCAACAGGTGGCAAAACTGTTGCAGAACTAAATGTTCTTGAAAGAGAATTTATCAAGAAGATGGCTGATGAGTTCAAGCCAGAGGATCTAACAGGGTCTACTGTGTTTGTTAAAAACCAAGAATTTGTCTTTGGTCAAATGGACAAGTCATTTACACGGCTTGTTGATAGGTTCTTTGAACTAGCAGCATATGCTGAGTCTAAGTTGAACTTCGGCCCAGAGTTCCAGATGGCTTATTGGGACTACGCTGCTGGATATGCATCGCTTCTAAAGACAGAAGATTTGCTTCAGTTCCGTGCTAATGCAATTAAATCACTTTCTCCAATTACCAAAAATGGTAAAAAGGTATTTGGTCGTAGAAGTCCAATACTTCGTGAGATCAATAAAGAAATTGCAAAGCGTCAAAAGAACCCTGCCTATACTGGTGGAACTGCAAGCCTAAAGACTATTGATAATATGGCTGCTCGTGAAGCAAGCAAATATGTTAAGAACCTATTCTATGATGCAGGTCAGCAGAAGCAATACGCTAATGCTGTCCGCCTAATCTTCCCGTTTGCTCAGGCACATTACAACACACTAAGCAAGTGGGCTGAACTATCTAAGAACCCAACACCTGCAATTAAGTTTGCTAAAGCATTTGATGCTTTGAATAAAGAAGGCTCAAACGTTCTTTACGATATCAGTGGCGTAACTTACGATCCAGAACAGGGTTTCTTCTATCAAGATACTCCTAATGGCCCTAAGAAGTTTAAGACACCGTTTGCAGGAACAGTACTTGGCGCTATGGCTAGTATGACTTCTGGAGTTGATGGTGCTAAGCAAGCACTGCAGATGACTTCTCCAGTACAGTCACTTAACTTAGCATTTGGTCAAGTTAACCCAGGACTTCCTGGTATTGGCCCAGTAGCACAAGGATTATTTGCTGCTACAGGAAAATCTACAGCATTTGGCCCTGTGAACGACATCTTGCGAGATATCATCACACCGTTTGGTAAGCCAAAGAGTGCTGAGGATTTCGTATTCCCTGCATGGCTTAAAAAGACTATTGCATACCGTATGGGTGATGAAACAGTTGTACAGCGTGGCGTTAAAGATTGGGCTGCATATCTTGCCTCAACTGGCAACTATGGAGATAATCCAATGGCTAGCGATGCTGAAAGAAACCGCTTGTTTAAGGATGCAGAAGCGCTATCACGCGAAGTTGGATTCTTTGGTGCTCTATTCCAGAGTATCTCAGCAGCAACTCCACAAGATGAAGTGCTTGCAAAGATTAAAACTCCTGATAACAAGTTGAACTTTATGACTATGACCATGCTTTACGATCACTGGCAGAGAATTACAGACGATAATCCTGGTGATTACGGTAAGGCTGTATCGCTATTCGCTGATACTTATGGCATAGAGAACCTGCTTGTTACCCTTGGTGGAACTACACCAGGAGTTAGAGGCACAGAAGATGCTTGGACTTGGTTAAATAACAACCCAGAGTCAGTGACTAAGTACGCTAAGGCTCCTGGAGATATCATTCCTTACTTCTTCCCTGGCGGAGAATACTCTCTAAAGTATTACAACTGGCAGAAGAGCAGCGGTGCTCGCCGTGCATTATCAACAAATGAGTTGGCAAATGAGGCTGAGTCTCGTGTCTATACCATGATGAAGAGCCAGATAGCCAATGAACAGATTGCTAGTGGCTACGGTGATATTTGGTACACAGAGCAGATTGCTAAACTGGATAAGACATTTGGTGGATCTAAGCCAGCGTCTACTATTACAACAGGTGCTGTTCTTGAAAAGATTGCTTCTGTAAAAAACGCACTAGAGGATCCAGCATTTAAGCAGTCTCCAGTATACAAGGAAACCTCTGAGTTCTACTCAAAGTATAGCGATTTCCAAGACATTCTTAACAAGGCAAAGGTATCTAACTATGCAGAACTCACCTCAAAGGGTGGGCTTGCTACTTTGATGCGTAACGAATTGCGATCTTTAGCAGAGGAACTAATGCTACGAAATCAATCATTTAGTCGTATGTACTACGGCGTATTCGCAGGACAACTGGAGGACTAACAATGGTTACTAAGCAAAGTCAAGCAGCAAGTAATGCTGCACTTGGTCTATCTGGATCTGCATTTGCAAGTATTACACAAGCAGCCTCAATGGTTCCTGAGAACATCTACGGATCAAAAAATAACCTTTTGGCATATGTAGAAACTACTGACCCTGCTGCAAAGGCTCTTGCTCTACAGAATCTTCGTCGTGAGATGAGTATTCCTAACAGTGGCCCTGCTGGTCAAGGCACTCAATACGAATATCTGCAGACACTTCTCCGCTCTACTGGTTTCGTAAAGGACAAGAAAACTCCTATCGGAGTAGTTGGCCCAGGAGATGCTGCTGGTCTAGACAAGATCATCTCATTGGCTGTAGCGAACAACACTGACCCAGTAACCCTGCTAGAACTCTTTAAGAGAAGCGGTGTTGGCGGAGATGGTGCTGTTAAGCAGCAAGATACTACTGCTAAGTACAACAAGGCAGTGTCTACTGCCCTACAGTACAAGGATATCACTGACGCTAAACAAGGCTATAACGATGCTCACTTTGCAGCATACGGAGAATTTCCTAAAGATACAAGTTTTGGAAACTTCCAGACCGCTTGGAACGCAGAAGTAAAGCGTCAGAAGGCTACTACAACCACAAGTACCAAGACTACTTACCGTCCTGTTATTGATCCTAAGACAGGTAAGCAGGCGGTTAACAAGGCTGGACAACTCCAGTACGAAACTATCAATACTGGTACTACAACTACTTCTGGCGAAGGCTTTACCGCAGAAGAACAACAAGCATTCTTGGCTAACTATATTGGTCAGAACTTCCCAGATGTAACCCTAAGCGGAAAAGAACTAGGCGGAGCAGCCAAGGTTCTATACGACTCTATTGCTGAGGCACACTCTAAGAACTTCGATACAGTTCCTGATCTATCTGTAGTTGCCCCAATTATTAAAGACGCTATCAGCGCAAGCAATGCTAACCAGAGCGCAGAGATGTTAACTCAGTACCGCAACGGTATCCGCGACAAGATGGGTACTAAATACATGAGCATCGCTGAAAGCCTAAAGGCTGGCAAAGATGCAGCAGATGTCCTCAACCCATTGATGGACTCATTGAGTATTGCGCTAGAAACCAAGGTTGGCATTACTGATCCACTGGTTATTAAACTTGCAAACTACAAAGATGATAAAGGCGTGTATCGCCTTCCAAACGAGTTTGAAGTCAACCAAGCAGTTATGTCTGATTCACGTTATGGAACAACATCCCGAGCAATTAACGAAGGTGTTAACGCTATGCAATCCCTTCGTAGTAAGTTAGGACGATAATGGCTAGACCAAGACCCGAATCTGGCGGAACGAATATTCCTGCTTCTAGGCCAACTCCTACTCCTGTTATAGATCCTTCTGTAGCCGAGGCTAAGGCCGCTATTGCGGAGGCACGTGCCGCTGCGGCTGAATCTGCGGCTGCTGCTGGTGGAGCCATTGTTGATGGGAAGTACACACCACCTGCTAAACCTGCTGTGGTTCCCGTTGCTGGTAGTCGTACAGTGTTTGATATTGTCGACAATAACGACGGTACAAAGACTATCGTTTACAGCAACGGTGATAAGGAAATAATCGGTAGTAAAACCGATACTACTCCAACAAAGCCAACTACAAACATTGATGTTATGAAGGCTCAACTCAAGGGTATGGGCTTTTCTGCTGGTGTCATTGATTCATCTACTGGCTTCTTGAACAGCCTTCTGCAAGAAGGTCTTGATTACGACAACGCCACAGATATCTTTTTGAACAACCAAGAGTACACACTCAAAAATGGTACTAGAATGAAGTCACCATTTTACACAGAGTATGGGTATCTCAATGAAGTGCTTGCTTCTCCTAAGACTCCTAGCGAACTCTATAACGCGGTTGAAGGCTACAAGATTGTTCAGCAACGCTTTAACCTAGATAAGAAGTTCACAACTCCTGACTATCTAAAAGACCTTGTTAAGAATAACGTAGATGTTCAGACGTTTAGTGAGCGCGCAAATATTGCTCGCCTTGCTGCAATTAACGCAGACCCAGCAAAAGTCCAGGCACTAATTAAACTTGGAAACATCAAAGATGCAACTGGACTCACAGACTTCTACCTAGACCCTAAGGTTGGCCAAGAAGTAATGCAGCAGAACGTGAACACCGCTGCATTTGTTACAGAAGCAGTTCGTCGTGCTCAAGCAGGTATCGCTATTGATACTGACTATGCTAGAAAGATTGGCGCAGAACTCACAGCCAAGGGACTCTCTGAGGCTCAGGTAACTGGCGTTGCTGCTCAAGGATACGAAGTAATCGGACAGCAACTTAATCCACTCGTGAAACTTGAACAGATTTACGGACAGCGCACAGGTATGGGTAGCGCGCCTGAATCACAACTTCGCGCTGATCTACAGAAGCAGTTAGAAGCCGAGCAGTTTAGCGGCACTGCATCAGAACTTTTACGTAAGCGTACTGAGCAAGAACAACTTGCCTTCCAGCGCAAGTCAGGAACTATCGGAGCCAACCGTATGTCGGGTGGTTCCCTAGGCGGAAAGAGCACAGCAGGACTGCTCTAAATTAGAATCCCACTGGATCCATCGGCCCCATGTGGTGTGCAAGACCGACAGTACGAGCCAATACAGACCCCCATCTATATTGAGGCGTACGACAACTACTAACTAAGGGAGAGGTTGCTATGAGCAACAACCGCGACAACATCAACTGGGAAACTGAAGAAGATGACGATGATGACTTTACGCCATCATTTGAATCAGATACTGACTTGGTTCGCAAACTACGCAAAGACCTCAAGCAGGCACAGAAGCGTAATAGAGAACTAGAAGGCAGTCTCGGAGAACTCAGCAAGGCCCAGCGTGAGCGGATTATCAAGGATGCTTTTGCATCCAAAGGCGTGAATCCAAAGATCGCTTCGTTCGTTCCACAAGATATCGATGCTTCGGAAGAAGCAGTAAGTCAATGGCTAGATAACTATGCTGATGTATTCGGGATTAAACTCGAAGAAAAGCAAGCAGTTAGCCAAGAAGATATCCAAAGCATGCAAAGAATGAACAACGCACTAACTGGAGCAGAAGCGCCAGCAGCATCAGATGATCTTGCAAATCGCATTGCGAATGCACAATCAGAAGATGAAGTTTTATCCATTCTCAGCGGTCAGTAGAAAACCGCACACTAACTAGAAAGGGGATATCTCCAAATGGCAGATGTCTTTTCAACCACAACCTCTGGTTTAGGTTCCAATCTTGTAACTATGGCGTACGACAAGTTGATCGAAATGAACTTGCGTACAACACCACAGTTCCGCGCTATCGCGGACAAGAAGGTCGGAAGCCCAACCCACGACGGTTCTTCAATCCGTTTCCAGTTCTACAACGATATTGCTGACACCACAATTGCTGGTGCAACACTCGCTGAAACTGTAGACCCAGACGCAGTAGCAATGCCAGCAACCACCACACTTGATGTGACACAGGTTGAACTTGGTCGCGTAGTACTTCCTACACGCAAGTTGGCACTTATGTCTCTATCAGATGTTGATCCATGGATTGCTAACGCAGTTGCGTTCAACATGGCAACAACACTAGATAACGGTATCGCAGCAACTCTTGATGCTGGTACAAACGTTATCCGTGAATCAGGCGGAGCACTTTCAACAACTGCTGCTAAGTCAACAATCGATACAACAGATACTTTCAAGGGCCGCGACGTCCGTTACGCAGTAACAAAGTTGCGCGCTAATAACGTTGTTCCACGTGGCGGAATGTATGTTTCATACATCCACCCAGAAGTTTCACACGATCTCCGCACAGAGACAGGAAACAACATCTGGCGTACACCACATGAGTACCAGAATGCAGGAGCACTCCTTGCTGGAGAACTCGGCGCATGGGAAGGTGTCCGTTTCATCGAGACACCACGCATGACCAACACTATCTCAGGTAAGGCTCTAACAGCACTTGCTACTGCTTCTGCAGTATCAGGTGCTTCAGGCGAGTTCACAATCGTTGCAGCCAACGCTGCATTCGGTGGTCTTGCTGAGGTTGGCGATGCTATCTCAGGTACAAACGTAGGTACTGGTGCTTTGATTACAGCAATCTCAGTTGGCGCTACAAACACAACATTCACTGTGTCTGTTGCTAACTCAGGTACTGTTGGAACAAACACACTTACAGTAACTCCAAAGGCTCGTGTTTACAACACTTACGTACTCGGACAGCAAGCACTTGCTGAAGCAGTATGGAAGGAACCAGGCATTGAGTTTGGTAACGTTGTAGACAAGTTGAACCGTTTCCGCCCAGTCGGCTGGCACGGTATCCTTAACTGGTCTATCTTCCGTCAGGAAGCGCTATACCGCATCGAAACTGCATCGTCAGTTCGTATCTAAGTAATTAGACGGGTGGGTAGGGGGAAACCCCTACTCATCAGTAAAACGGCTTAGGAGGCTAAATGGCATATAGATTCACAACACCCACAATAAGCGAAGGCCCTGCGGGTGAAGGTCGCTTATTCAGCCGCTACAGGCTTACTAGAGGCGTCTCAGTCCTAAAGGTAGCAGGTGAGTACTACGAATTTCGCACACCTTCGTCAGAGGAGATCGCCGAGGCAGAAGTTGCTTATATCGGTGGATATTCTTATGAAGTTAGTCCAGGAGAAAAGGCAAGCCTAGAGGCTGCAGGATACACGGTGGAGACGATATAAATGTGTGAACATATCAGCAAGGTGCTTGAATGGGGATTCACTGATACGCACGATTTTAAGGCTGTAAAGTATGGATGTACGAACTGCGAGGAAACTTCTCCAGTTCCGTTTAGAGCAAGAGATGTTTTTATTGACCACAGCACTTGTGGTGGCCCAGATGTGTGCTTCGGCTGCAAAGCAGCAGGACTACAACTAAGCACTGGAGATGCCAGTAACCAAAAGTCTATGACCAATAAAAAATGGGAAGGTGAACTGAACGCTTACCGAGAGGCAAGATCACAGGGCATCCAACCAGCAGGGACAAGCATGAAACAGATTAACGAGGCTCGTAGGGCTTCTGATGCTATGGGTGCCGCATACGATTCCAATCACATGCCCAGCACAAACTTAATCGAGAATAAAACCGTATCTAAACTCAAGGAAGTAGGACTAGTATAATGCCAAAAGTAGGAATGAAAGAATTCGCTTATACCGCTAAGGGTATGAAAGCAGCAAAGATGGAAGCCAAAAAGACTGGCAAGAAGATGGTTAAGAAAACCGCTAAGAAGAAAACCATGAAGAAGGCTGCGCCAAAGCGCGGGCTATTCGGTGGTATGTAATTATGCCTAACCTAATGCCTAAACCAAAAACTACTCCAAAGGCAAAGGCTACTATGACGCCTAAGCCAAAGGCAACACCTATGCCTAAGTTTACTCCTCCAACTATTGCTCAGTATAAGAGTTCTGCTGCTTACAAAGCAGGCGACCTAACATACAAGCAATATGTTGCTGTGTCCAAAAAAGCATTTGAGGCTAGAAACAGATAATGGCAGCCAAGAGGAAAGCAGTATCTAAAGTTAATGCTGCTGGTAACTACACTAAGCCTGGTATGCGCGCTTCTTTATTCAGAAAGATTAAGGCTGGCTCTAAAGGTGGGGATCCTGGAGAATGGTCAGCACGTAAGGCTCAACTACTTGCGGTTCAATATAAGAAAGCAGGCGGAGGTTACAAATAATGGCACTTGCTAAATCCCAAGAGTCGCTCAAGAAGTGGACTGCTCAGAAGTGGAAAACATCTGACGGTAAGCCTTCTAAGGGTAAGAAGCGTTATCTGCCGTCTGCAGCATGGAGTGCTTTATCTCCTGCTGAAAAGGCTGCTACTAACAAGGCTAAGGCTAAGGGAAATAAAAAGGGCAAGCAGTTTGTAAAGCAACCGAAAGCAATAGCGAAGAAAACAGCAGGGTACAGATGAAAGATTCAAGATTAACTAGGGCGGGTGTATCTGGCTACAACAAGCCTAAGCGCACTCCTAACCACCCAAAGAAATCACATGTGGTGGTTGCAAAAGTAGGATCTCAGGTTAAGACTATTCGCTTTGGTCAACAAGGCGTATCAGGTTCTCCTGAAAAGAAGGGCGAGTCAGCATCATATGCTGCACGACGAAAATCCTTCAAAGCACGTCACGCAAGTAATATATCCAAAGGAAAAATGAGTGCCGCATATTGGGCAGACAAGGTAAAGTGGTAAAATGAGAAATCCAGAATACAAAGATAAGTTATCAGAATACTCAGCAGCAGACCGTGCAATTATGCAGGCATCTTTGAATGCAGCACGTCTTGCTAACAAAAAGGGCGCAGTAAAGAAAACTGCAACCAAAAATCGTGGAATGAACGCAGGGTATGCAAACGAAGCAGAACGTGCAAAGGCTATGAAGAGTGCAAAGAAGAAGGCTGCTTCTAAGTCAACAGACTCACGCTTTACAGGTCTAGGCGCTGGTAAGCCAAAGCCATCAGGTTCTATGGCCTACACACCAGGAAGCGCTAAGAGCAGCAAGGCTACATATACAACTGGTTCAGGTGTTCGTTACACATCAGCAGCCAAGAAGGCCGCTCCTGCTCAAAAGACTAAAAGCCTAAAGAAGAACCCAGTAGTTAGATTTGTTACATCACGCGTTGGTGGCAAGTCTGGTGGATACGGAAACTCTAAGTAATAACCGACACTAAAGGATTAAAATGACAACAACCTATGCCAATATGGTAGATGAGATTCTTCTCAATCTATCAGGTTATACTTTACGACAAGACCGTTTGACTCACCTCACACAGGATGTTACAGCATCTGGTCTTACCCTTAATCTTGGTAGCACTACCAATATTGGAAAGGGTGTTGTTGAAATTGAAGATGAACTGATCTGGTTGGATTCTTATGACCGTGTTTCTTCTTCTGCAACTATCGCTCCTTATGGTCGTGGATACAATGGCACTACTGCCGCTATCCACACAGCAAATACAAAGGTTACTATTGCACCTACGTTCCCAAAGGCTACTGTAAAGAAAGCCATCAACGATACGATAAATGCAGTATTTCCTCAACTGTTTGCTGTTGGAAGGCACGAGTTTAACTACAACCCAGCGATTTCAGCATATGAGATTCCGGCAGAAGTAGAGACGATACTTTATGTATCTCGTAGCGTAAGCGGTTCATCTAAAGAGTGGCTACCAGTTAGAAACTGGCGCCATGACCCATTGGCTAACAACACAGCATTTACAACTGCAAACACTATTTCGATCTATGACGCTGTAGAAGCAGGTCGCAAAGTACAAGTATTTTATACAAAGAAGCCTGCAACATTAGAAGCATCTGCATCTAGCGCAGTATTTGAGACAGTAACGGGACTGCCTTCATCTTGCAAAGATGTGATTATTTACGGTGCTGCATATCGCCTAGCAGCGTTCATCGATCCAGGTCGTTTGAACTACTCATCTGCTGAGGCTGATAACGCTGATACAAAGATCCAGTATGGCTCAGGAGCATCTACTGCTCGCTTTATGCTCGGACTATTCCAGCAACGCTTACAAGAAGAGTCTGGCAAACTCAAAGATGTTTACCCAACCCGAATCCACTACACGAGGTACTAATGACAACACGGCTATATTCCTCTACTTCCCAAGAAACTACACTCACAGCCGCACTAAACTCCAGTGCAACAACTATGGTTGTGGCATCAGCGTCAGGTCTGTTTTCTACTGTTACTCCTGGAAACACATCACCGCTTGAAACATTCACGGTTGTTATTGATCCAGACACAGCCCTTGAAGAAATTGTAGACATAACCTACCCGTCAACCTCAGGCAATAATACTGTTACTATTGTTCGTGGCCGTGATGGATCTTCTGGTATTGCACACTCTGCTGGCGCTAAAGTTCGCCACATGGCTATCGGCCGTGACTTCCGTGAGGCTAATACTCACGTCGAAGGAACTCTTGCTGCACACGCAGCAACTACTTCTACTCAACTTCGTGGAGTCATCTCTGATGAGACAGGTACTGGTTCTCTAGTATTTGCTACATCTCCTACTCTTGTAACTCCAGCACTCGGCACTCCTGCATCTGGTGTTCTAACTAATGCAACTGGATTACCTCTAACAACTGGCGTAACTGGAACTCTTCCAGTAGCCAATGGTGGTACGGGTATTACTGCACTTGGAACTGGTATTGCTACATTCCTTGGAACTCCATCAAGTGCAAACCTTGCTACTGCTTTAACAGATGAGACTGGTTCTGGTGCAGCAGTATTTGGAACTAGCCCAACAATTTCTAGCCCAACCATTACTGGTACTGGTGCTATCGCAGGTACATTTACTGGCAACCTAACAGGTAACGTAACAGGTTCTTCTGGTTCAACTACAGGTAATGCTGCTACCGCTACTGCTCTGGCTACTGCTCGCACATTCCAATTAACTGGAGATGTAGAAGCAAGCGGAGTTACTTTTGATGGAACTGGAAACGTCAGTCTTACAACAGTCATTGGTACTGGAGCAATCGTTAACGCAGACGTTAACACATCTGCTCAGATTGCTTACAGCAAATTGGCTTTGACTAATGGCATTGTAAATGCAGACATTAACGCTTCTGCTGCTATTGACTGGAG
>Ga0181346_1000408_pt1 | contig 18568 bp, 28 predicted proteins | sample Su13VDMM15DN_FD_130100 | JGI IMG/M metagenome (GOLD analysis project Ga0181346, IMG submission 130100) | Freshwater viral communities from Lake Michigan, USA - Su13.VD.MM15.D.N | ecosystem: Environmental > Aquatic > Freshwater > Lake | place: USA: Michigan | collected 2013-07-15 | reverse complement strand
TGACAGGAAGTTCCATACGTAGTTTGCAGGGACTACACGACCCCATGTGACGCTGTCGTACATCAAGCCACCTCTTTAGCCAAGATAGCCTGCAAGCCTGCAAGAATTTGCTCAGCTTCTGTACGAGACAAGGTGGTGTGGGCTGTACACCCACGCATTTGCAGGTGAAGCCAAACCCCTCCCTCGTCCCACTGACAGACTGTTACGCGATGACCACACTCGGTGGTGACGGTTGTTTCAAGCTCGAGTTTCATGCTGGCACCTTTTTGTTAAAAAATTCAATCTGATCGCGTGTGTCATCTATTGCCAAACGAATGTTTTCCAAACGATCCCAGTCGCCCTCTTCAAAGCAGATTTTGTCTTCGACCAATAGCATCATGAGATGCTCTTCTAATTTAAACAAAGTGGTCATGGCCGGCTCCTTAAGCTGTAGTTGAAACTTTGATAACGGCGCTGGACTCACCGCGGAACTGAGCATTGAACTGCTCTTCGGTCAGCCCGGCAAACTCTTTGGTAGAACGCAATGCGTTGAGCACAGCCTCTGCGTCCAAAGAACCGATGCGGTTTTCGATGGTAACCTTCACGCCATACTTCTCACCACGGTGGGGAATGATCTTGCCGGCGGCGTCTTTGGCGGATACGTCGTACGTGTTAGCGATAGTGTCTTTGAGGGTCTTGACCTGAGCGGTCAAAGATTTTTGTTGGCGATCCAGAACGAAAAGCTGGTCGATAGGGTTGAGCAGTGACTCTACGGCGGCGACTGCTTGGATCTGTGTTGCTGTTGTCATGATGTTTGTCTTTCAGGTAACCTGCTTATTGCAGTGACGCTATCTTAACTTAAAGTTAAAGCCGTTTATTAGGACAAACCCTAGTTTTTGCATTTATTTTGTGTGTTTTTGCAAAAATACAACATTATTTGTGAAACAACAGCTCCATAACCCGCTTCACGGTGACGTTCAGGGCATCGATCTCCTCCATCTTGGCTATGGCCCATGCCCTGCGCTCGCCGTGCCAACCCATCTTGCTCCCTTGATGGCAGGACTTGCACAGAGCCACGACGGTGTATTGCCTGTGCTGTTTAACGTGGTGGGCGTCGCTTGGCCCCTCTTGGTCGCACACAGAGCAGGGGAGCTCTTTGACCAGCCCGACGTAGGCTTTCTCCTTGGCTGTGAGGCTGTTGTTCACAGGGTAGCCTTCTCGACGTGGCGGTTGGAAGCCTCCATAGAGCGCCACACGGCGATTCTTTCCTGACAGGCTATGAGAAGCCATCTAAGGCGTTCGCGCTCCGCTACGGCCTGTCTGAGGGCTTGCAGGTGCTCTTTGTAGCGTGGGGAGGCGTAGGCTTCTCGTTCCTGCATGACGGCGGTCTTATACTCACCATTGCCATTAGCTTCAGCGTTCTTCATCTCCTCTGCCTTGATGGTCTTCCTCAGCTCCTCCATAAACACCTTATTGGCCTCTGCCTCTGCATATTTGGCTGAGTTGGCAATCATGAAATCCACCGCTTCGTTTGGGTCAATAAGCTTGCTCATGTCTTCTCCTCTGGTTTTGCTAATGGGGTAAAGGTCAAGTAATCAAAATTTGCGTGCTTGCTCCACACCTTGATGTAGTTGCAGACTGGGCGGTCGGGGCACGTCCCGCATGAATGGTTTTTGGGGCTTGTGTTTGTTTCGTGCGAGCGGTGGTAGTACAGGACGTGGGGCACTCGCATAAACTTGCGGCCTTCAACAATCTGCATGAACAAGTCGCCGTCCTCGCACCCACCCGTTAGCTTGGTGTTGTAGCCCTGTGTCTCTTTGAATACTGACATGCGAAACACGCCAAACGGGCGCCAGCCAAAGTAGGCCAAGTTTGAGTCTGCATCGGTGTGCATGTTGTACCCAGTGAGCTTCCCCTTAGAGTTGATGCCGGCGGTGTCGGAGTAAACCAACGCCACGTCTGGGTTGTCGTTGAGGGCCTTAACGGCGTACTCAATGGCATGCGGGTAGAGCATGTCGTCAGCGTCTAGGTGGCCAATCAGGTCGCCCGTTAAATGCTTGGACGCGGCGGCCCGGTTGCGGGGCGTCATAAGGTTTGTCTCGTTCTGATACACCTTGATGCGTGAATCGCTCTCAGCAAGCTTCTGGGCCAGCTCAAACGTGCCATCGCTCGAGCAGTCGTCGTTAATGACCAGCTCCCAGTTGTCATACGTTTGCGCCTTAACGCTGTCAATCGCGGCCTTGATGTACTGCACGCTGTTGTAGCTGATCATCATGACGGAAAGCAAGGGTTTCATTGCTCAATCTCCACTATGAGTTTGCCGGGCTTGGCGCCGGCGATCCTGTAAATCAATATTGGTTGAAAGAATTGGTCGTTCACAAACATTGCGTCAGCCAAACCGTCCAGCGCTCCCTTAGCCGCGGCAAGGCAGTTGTCCGCGTCCCTCTTGCGCTTATCAGGCATTTCAAACGTGATAGTGAGCTTTATGTCGCCCCCTGCATGCTTCCAGCCCGTGAGCTGGTGCTTGGCCAGCCACGTACTGCCCTCGCGGTAGTCCGAGCGCATCTGGTACAGCCTGCCCCAGTGCGTGCCCTTGGCGCGGTTTGGGAACAGCTCAGCAGGCGGAAAATCTAGTTCTACCCGCACCTCATTTGCCCCACAGTTGAGCGCGAACCATTGGGTGCTCTTGATCCAACAATGCTTTTTGAATCTGCTCGAGCTCGTAAATCCAGTCATTCAACAGGTCAATCTGTACGGTTGGATCGGCCATCTTAAATTCTTTGCTCAGGCCAATTGATCCCGTTACTTCCATCATTTTGCAGTTTAGTCTTCCCATTAACATTTTCTTCTCCTTAGTTGCGGTTTATACGTGTACGGATAGCCTGCGCCAGCTCGTCAAAGCCTGCCTGTAAGGCAACCTGCGCGCATGCTTCACGTTCTATGCCTATAGCCTGCTTCGTGGTCTGTATCGCTACAGCCATGATTTCAGCCTTGGCCTGTGCCAGACCCTCTTCAAATTCTTTTGCTGTGAACAAGGTCTGTCCTGTTCCTTGTGCAAAGAACTTCTTTTGAAAATCACTTAATTCTACTTTTGCCATTTTCTCGCTCCTTTTTCATTCGGTTTATTAGGTCAATCATTGCTTCGGTTCCCCGTCGTTTCTCGATGTCACTCTTTACTTTTTGCCACCATAATTGCGCGTTGCCTGAGCCTCGCTCGATAGCCTTCTTCTCGTACCGGCTCATCCACTCCCGAGCTTCGCAATTTTTCATGTGTTCCAAGGTCTCCAGTGAGATAGAGACATTCGATGGCGCAAGCCTCGGTATAGGCATCACCAAACCCTTCGCGGATTTCAGCAAGGATTTTTTGGGCGTCATTTTTCGTCATGCCTTTCTCCGAGCTAAACCTGCATTGATTGCCAACTCATTACGCAGGCGGTACTCGTACTTTGTTTTGCGGATTCTCTCGTGCTCTGTAGGCTGTAGGTCAGGCTTGTGGTCAAACAGAGCGGCAAACTCTTGCCACTTTGGTGGGTAACCATTGACCGCTGAACCCCAAGAGATCATGTCAATTTTCATGACTTCGTTGATGGCAAGGCGGACGTCTTCGCTGTCACGTAAAGCCTCAGTCACGCGAGGCCACAGATCCGGGGTGGCTTGGTGGTGGTAGGCGCAGACCCAGCGGCCACCAGTTGAGATGCCGCCGGCCATGGGGCAACCATTTGCAAAGCAGTCGTGATTGTTAGGGCCGTCGTCGACAGCTTCGATTTTGTTGAATTTTGAAAAGTTGTTAAGTGCCATGATCAGTCCCTGTGGTATTTGCCTTCAATGATTTTTGCGAAGTTGGTTGGCTTGATGATCCATTCAAGGTCAGCCAAGAACGGTGGTTTGTCCTTTGATTGGGTTTTGCCAGTCAAAAACTTAGAACTGCGAATGTGCTCGAAGAAGTTCTTCCACCATTCCAGCATGTCAGCGTGGCTGACTGGCCCGTTCTTTGACAGGTCAATCGCAACCTCCCTCCACCTTTGTCTCAGGTAGCCAGCACGAGTGTCGTTCCAGATCTCGATGTGAGGTAAGTTTGGCAAGGTGGTGTGGTACAGAGACAGAACTCCCTTGTGGTCACAACCGAGTATTTTCAAATTCTGTTTTTCATCAGGTTCGGCTGTTGCCGGACGAACAGTATCTTTAGATACTGTAATACTGGGTATTGTGTTATGTGTAATGGGAGCATTGCCTTTGGATTGCGTTGGCAATGCGTTCGCATGAGAAGCCTTATTCCATCTGGCTTTGGCGGAAGCTGATGCCTTCTCTTTCTTGACCCCGACTGCCTCAATTTCCTTGATCACGCGATCTGAGATCCACCCTGAATCTGTACGCTCGAAGTACTCCTGCAATACGAGCGCAATGCTATCGCAATGCGAACGCATACGGATCTGACGAGCAATATCCTCTACGTCGAGCGGCAAAGGTTTCTCATGAAGGTAGCACCAATCGAGCATTCGGCGGTAAGCCAAGTCCTCTGTGTCAGACAAGTGCGAAGTGTGACTCTGGTAGTCACCAATATTGAACTGGTAATAGTACATAGCCGATCCCAAAATCTCATCCCTAAAAGAAACAGCGGCAGGCGGGGATGGAACGCTTTTCGGCAGGGTGATCAAGCCCTACCTAGCCGTGCTTCAAACTTTACACGAAAAACAAATCTGGACGCAAGTCTTTTCTTGTGACCAAACCTTGTGTTGCTTTTTCAATCTTGACGGCCAGTGCGGCAGACGCTGTTCTACGCTCGTGAATGAGCAAAGACAACCACGTCAGGCTGATGCCCAGATACTCTGCCATCTCACCTCTTGCGCCCAACGGCTCCGTCGAAAAATACTCTTGCAATGTCATCATTGTTGTTCCTTAGCGGCAAGTATACATTAACTTGGAATTAAAAGAAACCCCACGTTTCACTCGGGAATGTATTGTGTTTGTTTTTAACTGCGTGTTAGAATGCCTGCACGCCGATACGGCGGTTAAGGAGAATCAAATGGATAAACAACTTCCCTACACGACCAAGTCTGGTCTTCGCATTGGCTGTATGTACAGCCCTCCCACAGAAAACCACATGAGCCACGATGATGAAATCATCCAGATGGCCCTGCTTAACATTGAGCCTGAGTTCTCTCAGCGCCGCATTGCTGGCTGGGTTGTCTATATTCTGTTTCTTCTTGCGTTGTACACCGCGTTAGTTGTGTGGGAGGTTTGACATGAACGACAAAGAATTCCGCACCATGCAAATTAACGTGATCCTGTTTGCCATTGGCGCAGTGATTTTAGCCCTTGATGTTTTTATTTGGAGACCATGATGACATTCAAAACTATGGCTGAACTTGAAGCCGAAAGCCCTGAAGGCTTTATCAACCCCAAGCGTACGCCTCAAGAGTGGGCAGAGCTTGAAGAGCGCAATAAGGCTGTACGTGAGCAAGAAGCTCAGAGCACAGCAATTGAGACAGAAGAAGACCTTGCAGATCCAGAAGAATATCCAGAGGACGAAGAATGAACTTACAAGACGTAATCTGGTTTGACACCAGCAAAGGTCGAATTGGCATCTTAATGGTGCTTGATTGGCACACAGAACAGCTTCACTACATCATGGGCATAGCCAGTGGCATGAACGACAACGTAGACATCAATCACATCTACAGTGGTGGCTCGTCCCTTCCTGACTACGTGGGTGCGGCTTTGTTCTTCGGAGACTGGGAGTGATCACCATGGCTACGCACGGAGAATACGAAGAATGGAAAAACGACCCTGTTGCACAGCAGGAATACACTAAATATTTACTTGAGGAGGCGTACAAAACCAGTCCAAACTTAGACGAATTCATTAACCACTTTACTCGACAATTTGATCAAATATTTAAGGAAAAATTATGAGCTTTATCGTAGAAGACACAGGCCCATCAAGCGACTTTAAGCAAGTCCCAGCAGGCCTACACCTAGCGCGTTGCTACCGCATCATTGACATTGGTACACAGCGCTCAGAGTACGACGGCGTAGAGAAAAAACAACGCAAGATCTCCCTGTTTTGGGAGCTTCACGGCGAGGACGACGATGGCAACAAGCTTGTCACGGACGACGGCAGGCCCATGGCCATCTTCAAGAACTACACGCTAAGCTGGCACGAGAAGGCTAGCCTGCGACTTGACCTCCAGAACTGGAGAAACAAGCCATTTACGGACGTAGAGTTGAGGCGCTTTGACATCTCAACGATTCTTGGCGCGTGGTGTATGGTAACGGTGGTGCCACGGCCCGGCAAGAACGGCAAGATGTACTCCAACATCAAGGGCGTAGCCCCTGTTCCGTCGGTGATCAAACAAACAGGCCTGCCCCAAGGCGTGAACCCCACCCAAGAGTTTCGCTTGGCTGATCCTGACTACGAACTGTTTGAAACCTTCGGAAAGGGCCTCAAGGCGGTTATTGAGTCCTCGCCTGAGTGGAAGGCCCTTCAAGGCGGGAAAACCGCTCCAAAGTCCTCTAAGGCCCCTTCTAGCGGCTTTGACGACATGGAAGATGATCTTCCCTTCTAATCATGGACAACCAAACGCTTGATTTGCTGGCGGGTGTACGCCTTCGGGATGTTGGAGTCCAGAAGGTGTACGACCATAACAAAACTTGGGTTGACAAGGCCCGTAGTACAGCCAAGGCGCTTGCCGCCTTGCACGGTTCGGTATCAATCGATGAGGTTCTGTCAATGTGCAGTCGACCAGAGTCGGTTCATCCAAACGCAACAGGTTCGATCTTTCGTGAGAATGTTTGGGAAAAGATTGGCTACAAGCAGTCTGCAAACCCGTCCGCTCACGCAAGAGTTGTTGGAATTTATAAATTAAAGGGGACTCAATGAGCATTACCGTACGCGCCAGTGAGAGTAGCCACTGGTACACCCGCGAGGGGGCGCCGAAGTACACCGTGGAGGCCAAGAACGGGAACCTTCGCAACACCACGCTGGCTGATGCGCGCAAGCTAAACCTTGTTCCGTCGGTCACGACCATCATTGGCTGTGCCGCCAAGCCGGGCCTCGAGGCGTGGAAGCTCAACCAAATGATGCTGGCCTCTATGACCCTGCCAAGGGCGCCAGACGAGGCTGAAGAGTCGTACGTCCAGCGGGTTATTAAAGACTCGAGGGAACACGCCCGTGCCGCCGCTCAGAGGGGCACAGAGATCCACACAGCTTTGGAGAACTGGTACGAAGGCGTCATGGTGGCCAATATGGTTGACTACCAGCTCGGCGTAGGTGAGGAGGTCAAGAAGATTTTTGGTGAGCCAGCATGGGTATCCGAGAAGTCCTTTGCCTGCGAACTGGGCTACGGCGGGAAGCTTGACCTGCACACCGACGACGGCGACGGGATTGTGATTGATTTTAAAACAAAAGAATTCACAGACCCAGAGAAGGTCGAGGCGTTCGATGAACACGTCATGCAACTGGCCGCCTATAGACTGGGGTTAAACCTGTCCAAAGCGCGCTGTGCAAATGTCTTTGTATCGGTCACGGAGCCGGGCCTCGTGGTCGTCAAAGAATGGTCGGAAGAAGACCTAGAACGCGGGGAGGAGATGTTCTATCACCTCCTCAAATATTGGCAAGCAAAAAACAAACACAAGTGAGGAAATCATGTTTATTTCAAAAGATGAAAAAGATTTAATTTTGCACAAGATTGCAAGTCTTGAGCTGTCAGTTGCAAACGTCTATACCGCTTTGCGTCTTCTCGAAGAGAAAATACCAAAGCCAGCCCAAAAGACTGCCCAGCAAAAGAAAAAGCAGGCAGAGTACATGCGCAATTACACAGCACGTAAAAGAGCTGAGAAAAAAGCACAACTGGCACAGGCGGTAGCATGAACCCATACCTAAACCCAGACGACATTAAACAAGCCTTCTTTAAGATCCAACTTGAGGAAAACTACAACTTCCTCGAAGAAGACCTTCAAAAGCTAGCTGACGGTTTCATCATGGCGGCTATGCCTGCTGTCGTTAAAACCGAACGCGACATGTGCGTCAAGTTTGTCAACACGCTCAACACCAACGTGGCCCGTGCTTTGGGTGAATACCGCGAGAACCTATGACGCCCAAGGACTTCGTCACGGAGTTGTTTGGAGAGGGGTGGAAGCCTTCACAGCTCCCATCCTTCTTAGATGCTTTGAAGGGATGGCATGAAGACTCCCAAAGGTACTACGCTATACGAGACTTTGCTAAAAAGTTAGAATGGGATACCGACCCACGAGACCGTAGGGAATGCCACAAGTTTGACGACCTTGTGGACGCCAAGCGGTTTGAACATGATCTTGATGAAAATTGACGATAACGGCAAACTAGAAGCAGACTGGGACGCCATAGAACGGTTGACCAAATGCTTCGATAAGGGCTGTAAGTCTGAGCAGGCTTACAAGGCCAAGCTGTTTTCGTTAGTTCTCGAGCATGGGTATGACGTTGCCATGGACGACGTGGAGCAGGATCGCAAGCAAGTCCTGTTTATGCTTTGCGCGCCTGCCGGCAACGCATAAAAAAAGCCCCCGTCTGAGGGGGGCTAAACAAGTGGCAACTGCGCAAAAAAGACACTTGTGAGGAGAATCATTGCCTTCTCAGGCTAGGGTATCTGATTGCAGGGAATTGAGCCGCACGCAACTCACCCTCTGTGGGTTCTCTGTCAATAAAGGCCTGCTCTTCAGGAGACTGAGCCTTTTCAATCAACGTACGACGAAGGTTCCTAGCCATTGGTATGGCCATAGAGGCTGGGATTGCCAAAGGAGCGGCAGGCGGAAAGAACGATGCGCCTGTTGCCAAAGCGCCCATGCCTGTCAAGCCAAGGTCAATGTAGTCGCGTTCTTCTTGGGGTTGCTCATAGCCCATGTACATGTCTGCAACGTCACGTCCTAAGCTGTAGCCAGCCACAGGCGCGGCCACATACGGCAAAGCTTTACCGCCGTACTTCATCATGTTGGTAAATATGTTTTTGACCTGATCCAACCCAGAAGGCGGAGGAGGGACGGTAGAGATTATTGGCGCCTTTGGCAGTGGTGCAAGCTGTGAAGGTCGGCCAGCAGGCATGTCTGGGTTTGCAGGCACCTCTGGTCGCATCACAAAGGACTCGCGTGGGCCACCACCAACGCTAGGCGCTTGGGTCATGATCCCACCATAGCGTGGGTTCTCAACAAAATTATTGCCACCCATACCTTGAATTCTGGTCAATGCCTCACGACGCTTTTCTGCAAGATCCCAAGCCCCACCTTGTTGCTTGGTGTTGCTTAAAGCCTGACCAGCTTCGATGTCCGTTAAGCCAAGCGCCTTGCTTGTGTTGTAAGGAATAACGCCCGTTTGACCTTGTGCCATTCGACCTGCGTCGGCTGGGCCCATAGGAGCACCACCTTGCGTACTTGGCAAACCGCCCGTAGGAGCGCCTGTGGACATTTGTGGGCCCATGGGTGCACCACCAGCAGGAAAACCGCCTGTAGGGGTTTGTGGGGCCGCTGGAGGCATGTTTTGAGCCTTGGCTTGTTCTATTTGACCAAGAATGTTACCCAAAGTTTTGGTCGCCATGTTAGTAGCCAACGGGCCACCAGCCGCGGCAACGGCGGCGCCAGCGCCAGCAATCCCACCGTACAGGCCAAACTCGTCACGGGTCAGCTCTTTCTGGCCTTGCTCTTCAAATTCAATTTCAGCCTTGCTTGGATCTTTGACCTCAACCTTGGGAATGGGCGTAGATGAAGGGGCCTTTGGTGATGTCAACTGAGACTTATCAAAGCCTTTAAACGTGCCGTATCCAGCAAGCGCATCAACGTAATCATCCACTCTGGTGTCGTAGTCTTGACCGCTGGCAAACTTGTTGAACGTGGCAGGCCCACCGTTGTAATAGATTGGAGCTAAGCGAATGTCGTTGCCAGTCACATCTAAGGCTTCTTTTAGATACTTGACACCAGCCTCAATGTTTTTATCGGGCTTCAAGATGTCCTGCATGGTGTAGCCCAAACCCGCCGCTGTAGAGGGCTTGATCTGCATTAAACCAACTTCACCGTCAGCGCCTCTTTTGACCTTTGGTCTAAACCTACTCTCATGATAGGCGGTTGCCAAAGCCAAAGTAGGATTTACACCAATGGCCTCAGCCGCTTGGCGCACCTTCATGGCGTATTCAATTTGCTCTGCGTCAAGGCTGTTGATAAAGGAAAGAGTGGTCATGGCAGGCGTGCTTCCAATCTTCTACGTGCGGCCTCTAGGTCTGGTGAACCTTGGGTTCCTCCAGACTGAGCGGCTTTAGGGTTCCAGATATTACGCAACTTGTCCTCGTAACTCTTCTCCAAAGCTTTGTACTCAGGCGTCAACTTGTATTGATCAAGAGATATTTTGTCTTTGTTCAAGGCATTGGCAACATTTTGAGCAAACTGAGCGCGCTCAATAATCATGTCAGCTTTTCTGTTCATTGTGCTGACAGAATCTTTGATGCCTAGTGTTGTAGCGGCAAACAGTTTGCGCTCGTTGTCAGTAATCTGACCCTGACCCTTAGCAAGCATACTGACTTGGAACTGCAACATGGCCGCTTGTGACGCAACCTCGCGTGAGCGATCCAAGATGGCTTGCTTGCGGTCGGTATAGTCTTGCCCAGACTCGTTCATCTTTTTGGGCACGTTGTATTTGACGTTTAGCTTGGTATATGCCTCGCGGAAAGCGTCATCATCAAACGCTCCGTTTTTAACCATGCCCAAGATAGCGGCCTTGACGGTAGGCTTCTCAAAGACGCCCATAGCCAGCTCAGCCCCGGGCTGTGCGATCAGCTCTTTCACAGAGATGGCCGCGTTCTTAGACTCCATCGCCTGCTCGTACTTGTCCATGGCCGCGCTGGTGCGCTTACCTGCACCTGTACCCGCCGCTGAAGCCTCGGCTTCTGCGCGAGACTTTTCGGCGGCAACGTCGGTTGTTGTTGGTATGCCAACAGAAGGCGCCGCGGCTGGCGTGGTGCCGGGTGGGTTGCCTGTTGGCACAACTGGCTGGCGTGCAATCTGTGGGCCGTTCTTCATGCGATCAAGAACTTCGTTGTAGCGCTTATCGTTAGTCTGAGCGTAGTGCTGAAGGGCCATTGAATCGCTCTTGAACACTTTGCGTGGGGCTTTGTCGCCCGGCAACTGGATCTCCACCTGCTCAGCAGACGGCGCAGGAATGAACGTGTTAGTTGGGCGATGAACACCAAACCCTTCCTTCCACACCGTTTCGTCGTTCCTTCGATCAGCAACAAACTTGTACATATCAGGAAGGGTCTTGCCTTGAGACATACCAATCTTGACAATATTTGCCTCAGCAGGCGACATGTTCATTCCACCGTCTGAGGCAGGAATGCCAAGCGGAATACCGCCCAAAATGCCAGTGCTTGGTTGCTGTGCTTGTGGGGCTTGAGCGACTTGTGGAGCCTGAGCAACTGTAGACAAGGGGCCTTGTGGGGCCGCTGGGGCTACAGGCATAGCTGGGCCAGAAGGCAGGGCACCAACAGCAGGCAACGCGGCAGGAGCAACACCGATAGCGGGAGGCGCCACACTAGCGCCAGCGGCCTGCGTACCTTGAACGGCAGAGGGAGCGGCTGGGGCTGTGGTTGGCGGCACAAAACCTACAGTGTTTCTTGCAATATCAGCGTTGATGTTGCTTTGTTGCTGTAGGCCAATGTTGGTAGCCAAACCTTGCTGGGCAACATCTAGGCGCATCTTGGCAATGTCCATGGCGCTCTTGCTTTCAGCGGCCTGCGCTGGGCCAACCGCGGCGGCTACGTTACCAAGGGACTCACCAAAAGAACCTGTTTTTGTGGGCGCAAGAAAGCCCTGCGACATTGCCAACATAACAGGGTCAAACAACCTGTTCTCGCGATTTGCGAGCATGTCGTCAAGACGCTTCTGAGCGTCCGTGTATTTGGTATAGGCCTCAGAGCCATAACCCAATGCCAAATTTGGTGCTGTTGCCATGTCTTACCTTAATCTGGAGGGCCGCTCAATTGCTCAGGGCCACCAGTAAAAAATTTGCCCAAGTAACCAGCGGCCTTATCAATAAACCCAGTATTGTTTGCGTTTGTACCGCTGTTAATAAACGAGCCAAGTCCACCAATCTGCGACAAGATAGATGGGCCATAGGAGGCCGCAGGGCCTTTGTATGTCTCTTCTGTTGTCGTTGGGTATGTGTAACCACGTAGGATCTGAGCAACATTTCCAGCCATTGTGGAAGGTGCGTTAATCAATGCTTGGTTCTGAGCCTGTTGAATAGCGCCAATGTCAGCTTGTGACTTGAGGCCAGTCGTTGCGGCTTGCTGTTCTTGAGCACCCAAAGTGCCCAATGTACCAGCGGCTTGCGTCTGACCACTCATCTCACGTATGGCGGCGTCTAGCGCGGATTGATAACCAGCCGAGCGAGCTTTGTTTTGCTCTTGAAGCAAAGCAGTGTTCATGTCAGTTACAGACTGACCAGCGGCATTTGCGTAGCGTGTGCCACCCAAACCACCAGTTCCAACAAAACCAGCCTTTAACTGTGGAAGGATGTTCTTTTGATACTGCGCCATGCTGTTGGCGCCCATTTGATCCACAACAGCCTTTTCGTAAGGGTTGTAGAACTTAGAGATGTCAGCTTGGCTAATACCTGTAGCTTCTTGGCCCGTTGAATAGGCCAAGTCCATTGGATCTTGATAGCGATACAGGTCTGTAGGGGCGGCTGTGGCCGCACCAGTCTGTAGCGTACTTAGCGGCGCAACGTACGGCTCACCCGCCTTCTTCATTACGTCGTAAGTAGGAGTTGTGAATGCGCCTGTTACTGGGTCTTTTGTACCCAAAGACTGTTGGCCCTGCTGTGCAAGCTGGGTCAGGTAATTCGTCAAATAATCAGGAGCCTTGACGCCCGTCGACTTGAACGTCTCTACATTTGGTGGCGCTTCGCCTTGAAATAATCCCATTTTCTAGCTCCTTACCGTTTCTTCAGGTAATCAAGTGGTGACTTCAATGCAGGTGGCGGTAGATCCTTGGGCCCTTTGGATCGTGCGCGTGATCGAATTGAATGCATCATTTCGTATAGTTTATCTGATCCAGCCTTAGTTGAGCCATTTCCTAGCGCAGAAACTACGTCCGCAGGGAATACAAACTCGCCATCAGCCAGCATTGCTTTAATGTCATCAGACTGCCCGTCACCCTCACCAGCAACGTGAGCGCCGTGCCTGTAGTCTAATCTGCCATCGCCTCTAGGTAAAGCCCCCAGAGCGCCACCAGACTTGACCAACAAGGGCAAAGCCATGGAGCCGCCAGCGGCCATTTGTAGGGGAGCTACAAAACCACCCTTTTTAAATGCCAGCTCTTGTTTTTGACCAAACAAGTCATCAAGGCTTTCTGGGGCTTGGCCATAACGCCATGAGGAGTCCGAGGGGGACTCAATGCCAGCTTCTTCGGACACGTCGTCAGTCATGCGCTCGGCCATGATTTGAGCCAGTCTGGGGTTAATTCCTTGATTGATCATATTTTGCTCAGCCATACCAGAGGCTTCCTGTATTAAATGCAATTTTTCCAGAGGATCTTTAAATTTGTCTCTGGTCATGAACGCCTGAAGCATTACAGCTTTCAATGGCTCAATTGTCCCAGATACGCCAGCAGATGCCATTGCCGACTGCACCCCACCCGATGACGACGGCGTAGGTTTAGGCGTCGGCGTTGGAGTCGGCGTGGGGGTAACTGGCGGTGTAGGCGTAACCGGCGGTGTTGGGGTCGGCGTTACCGGAGGGGTAGGCGTCGGAGTCGGCGTAGGAGTCGGTGTAACTGGCGGAGTTGGAGTCGGCGTAGGTGTAGGCGTCGGTGTTACTGGCGGCGTAGGCGTAGGAGTAACAGGAGGCGTCGGTGTAGGGGTCGGCGTGGGAGTCGGCGTCGGTGTTGGTGTAGGGCTGGGCGACGGGCTAGGCGATGGGCTAGGACTTGGTGTAGGAGTCGGGCTAGGCGTAGGCGTAGGCGTGGGTGTCGGTGTCGGTGTCGGTGTCGGTGTCGGTGTTGGAGTAGGCGTGGGCGTAGGCGTGGGAGTGGGCGTGGGTGTCGGCGTTGGCGTTGGCGTTGGCGTTGGCGTCGGAGTCGGAGTCGGAGTCGGAGTTGGCGTAGGTGTAGGGGTTGGTGTAGGGGTTGGTGTAGGTGTAGGTGTAGGCGTAGGCGTGGGTGTTGGGGTTGGCGTAGGTGTCGGAGTGACACTTGGCGTAGGTGTTGGGGTCGGCGTTGGTGTGACGCTTGGAGTTGGTGTGGGCGTCGGCGTTGGCGTTACTGTAGGCGTAACAACTGGTGTTGGTGTTACATCAGGCGTTGGTGTCGGAGTCGGTGTTGGAGTAACACTTGGCGTAGGCGTGGGTGTTGGAGTAACGCTCGGTGTGGGCGTTGGGGTAGGGGTTACTCCAACCGTTGGAGTTGGCGTGGGTGTTGGAGTCGGCGTAACTTTAATAATGTTAGGGTCAATAAAAGTTACGGTTGGTGTTGGCGTTACCGTTGGTGTTGGGGTAGGCGTTGGGGTAGGAGTTGGACGCTGGCCAATGATGGTGACCGTTTGCATAGTCTCTGCATTGAGAACATCCTGCACCGTTTTGTTATCAAGCAAATTAGGAAATTGAAGACTAATTTCCTTCATCAAGTCCTGATAGTACTGTTTGTCATCAGTGCCCAAATCAGCTTTATCAAAATACTCTTTGATGTTGTTGATAAAACCCTGAGCCTGACCAGAACGCAAAATGTCTCTGACGACAGGGTTATCAATTGCACCAGCAATATCACCCACCTCGCCAATAGTTGCAGACTTGAGGTCTACTTTGCTCCAGAAGTTGTCAAAGGTTGAAGGCTTTGTTTTTATTTCAACTGTGTCAACGGAGGTTGCCCCGGGCAACAAGCCCTCGCGTTGCAACACTTCAGTAAGTTTGGCATTCAGGTCTGTAGCTTCTTTGCCAATACCGCCGTAGAACTCGTCAGAAGCCTTCAGGAATTGATCTGGATACTTGCGCGCAAGCACGCTGATCATTTGATCTGGGGGAACAATCGTTGGTGTTCCGTTCAGATCAAAATAGATCTTTCCAGTTGCGGCATCTTGCTTGACGTTCAATTGCGTGAGCTTGCCGTTGTCGTCAATAAACGGCATGGTGATCGGCTTACCTGTCGAATCAGTTACCAAAGAAACGGTTTTGCCGTTCTCCTGATACGTCATGTTGCCTTGCTTGTCCAAAGAAACAGGCAGGTTTTGTGTGGCGCCATTTATATCAATAAATGAAATCGTTGTTGGTTTACCAGACGAGTCATACTGGACTTGCGTTGTTTTATTGTTGGCGCCGCCCGGGCCTGCAACCAACTCACCCTCGCCGGCGGTGTAGTCACCAGTCAAGAACTTGCCTGTCTCTGGATTAATGCCAATAGCGATCAGTGCGCGAGCTGTATCTGCATCAGGCTTTGTACCGTTCGTCAGGTACGCCATGTCATCTGCATCAAAACCCGACAAGGCCAGCGTTGTTGATTCTGCTGTACCAAGACCAGCATCAGACAGCTTGGTGGCCGTCGCAGTATTAGCGGCTTTGTTGCCTTTAATCTCTGTGTTAACACCACTGATAATGCTATCAATCAATGTTTGATCAAGTGGCTTGTTGCTCAACGTGCCAGTAATAAATGTCTTGATTGCGGCTTGCTGAGTCTTTGATAAGCCGCTTAGTTGACCACTGAAGTTAGACAAGATGGCATCAGCGGCACCACTTGTTCCGCCTTGAATAAAACCAATCTTGGCCGAGTCAAATACGTCCTGACCAGTCACCACGCCTTTAGCCGCACCAACAACAGATCCTTGGAATGCCTTTGCAAGCATGCCAGTAGAGTCAATTGCGTTGAGCTGTTTAGTAATGTCAGCAATACCTGTAAGTGTCAGAACTTCACTGCCAAGATAAGAAGCAAGGGCGTTCTTAATTGCCGCCCCTACGTCCTGACCGCTCAGTACTTGAATGGCAAACTGTGTGCCAATCTGAGCAGGTATTGACATACCACTGGTGGCAATGGCAATACCAATCTGACCAATTGGGCCAAGCTCTGTCAAGATTTGAGAAAGCGTATTGCTGGTTATACCGTTTGTGTAAAAGATAGGCAAACCAGTTGCGGCGTCAACTTGTACTCTGTACTCTGTACCACCATCACCAGTGGCTGTGTATCCAAATAATCCTGAACCGTCTGCAATAGCTTGGCCAGTAGTTTTATTGATGACGCCTTTTCCAACAACGCCGTCAACTACAAATTTTTGTGTTGAATCTTCGCCAGATGAAACTTGAACTGTACGTACTTTTGCGGCTTCTGCGGCAGTTAATGGAATGTAACTTTGTGTTATTGGATCAAATTTCTGATACCCAATGAGATCGCCATTTTCATTGTATTTTGGTTCAACTGATACGTCGCCAGTAATGTCGCCAGTACCAATTTGGTTAAGGTTTGTAATGCCAAGGGACAGCAAATAACCAGCCATGTCCAAAGAGACTTGCTGTTGGTTTGTGATGCTATCTAAGCCAAGAATCTTTGCGCCCGTAATTGAATCAAAACCAATGTTTGCGCCTTCACCTGCTGTAAGCGCACCGCCACCCCAATATTGATTTGCACCCGTCAAATTTGTAATGGTTTGAATTTGACTTGTCAGTGTGGCCAACGCATTCTTATCAAGCTTTTGACCAGTATTTCCGTAGTCAACCAAGTCTTCTGGTTTGCTTGTTGGAGTGGGCGTTGGAGTAGGTGTGGGGGTAGGGGTAGCTTTAAGTCTGTTTGCGTCCCGCGTAATATAAGCGGCGTCAACTTGACCACTAGTAATCCCAAGAGCCGCCGCCGCAGTTAAAACATCAGCTTTGCTGGCGTTCGGATCTTTTGCAAGCAAATCAGTTAATGCTTGATTTACTTCAGCTTGCGTATAGGTTTTTGTTGTACCGGTATCGCTAACAACTGTTGTAGGGGTTGGCGTAGGGGTTGGGGTTGGGGTTGGAGTCGGCGTAGGCGTAGGCGTAGGGGTTGGTTTTGTAACAATGGTCGTAGGTGTAGGCGTTGGTGTAACAGTTCCAAATATCCCCTGACCTTTTAAAAAGTCCATGGTTTGATCGCCAAAGCCGTAATATGCTCTGATCTGATCTGCCGTTAAACCTGCGCCTGCAACAAGACCTGCTGTACCAGAATAGTCACCTGCTATAAAAGCTTTGTTGATAGCATCGTATGGGCTGACAACTGTTGAGGTAAGGTTTGATCCAGAGGCGGCTTGGTCTAAAGCCCCGATTGAACCTGTGTTACCTGTTTGCGTTAGAGCGCCCGTTAAACCATTGTTAAACGTGGTCTTGTCATCAAGAACGGTGTTATTTCCTGAAATTACATTAGACAAACCACTAGCAGGCTTTTGGTAGATGTCATACGCCTGCGTGATTGCTGGAGCGGCAATGCCTAAAGCGCTTAAATAATCAACAGCTTGTTTTTGAACGGCGGCAGTATCTCCACCAGCAAGCCCTGTGAATTCTTTGTAAGCGTCTGCAATTTCTTGGGCCGAGCTTGACGAGGAAAGTCTTTCGTAAAGCGGCATGTTAATTCACCGATGGGTTTACTGCATTGACAAGAGCTTCAGCCCATTCGTGCCAGTCGTCATAGATATAGGGGCCCGGTATTCCCTCATTTGTAAACACATCAATCGCCTTCAAGCCTGACGCCCACTCTTTCCAGTCCGTGTTTGCGTCTGGTATACACAACTGCTGAGAGGCATACTGCTCGCACATCAGAGACGCCCACGACTCAAAGGTATGGAAGCGAGGGTCGTAGACCTGTGCGGGGTTGAGGATGGTTGCCATTATGGTCTCACATCGCCCAAATCAGCGTCTAAGATGATTTTACCAACTTGGTAGTTACCACCTGCCACGTTAGAGACAAACTTGAAGCGAAGCTCACGGCGTTGTTCACGCATGTCAACTTTGCCTGTGTCTGGATCAAAGGGGTAAGGGCCCGTCGTCACGTCGGTAGCCTGAGCAAACGATCTACCAGTCACATAGATTTCCATCTCGCCTTCTTGAATAAAGTCAGGCTCTACACGTTCTAAACGTAGCCACTTGTTCTCACCCACAGGAGCAGGCTGAGAAGGGCCTCCCGCAACAAAGCCTAAGTCACTTGTCTCAAAGTAAGACTCAATTGCAAGGACTGACGTATCCTGAACCACATCAGTACCAATCTCGTGTTGCCACAAAGACACAAAGTCAACCACCTGATTAACAGTAATGATCAGCCCAGAACCTACTGGGATTGCGGCAGATAGGGTATTGCCAACAACGTAGTTCTTGCCCTTACTAAAGATTGTCACAGAGGTAACGATACCTCCTGCCACAACAATCGTAGCTGTGGCGCCTGATCCGCTTCCGCCTGTCAAAGCTTGGTTGGTGTAAGTTCCGTTGGTGTATGAGGTTCCACCAGCAGTTAAAGTAATTCCGTTCACACCACCAACCTCATTGGTTTCCCATGACGCCCAAGTTGGGCGAGTGAAGACTTGAGAGAAGTAACCAGCAGAGCGACGAGCTCCAAGAGCCTCACCAGCGTCATACCAGATGTTT